>PJTO01000222.1_pt1 | contig 44729 bp, 36 predicted proteins | sample 1512101 | NCBI WGS metagenome assembly PJTO01 (sample SAMN08177690, study PRJNA422409) | Soil metagenome, whole genome shotgun sequencing project.
GCGAGCAGGCACGCGCCTACCTCTTGCCGGAGCGACGAACGCGTACCTATCCCAGAGTCGTCAAACAGCCCAGATCCAAGTTTCCAATGAAAAATGCCAGTCAGCTTAACTGACTGGCATTAAGCTTCGGCTGCCTTTTTGCTATCCTTGCGCCATGTCTTACCCGCCTCCAGACCACGCCGCCCTGCTCGCCGCCGCCTTCAAGGAAGAACTCGCCACCAGCCGCAAGCTCGCCGCCCGCACCGGAATGCCGGACGCCGAAGCGCTGCGCGCCACCCTGAGCCTGCGCGCCGGCGCGGCCGGGCTGGACCAGTTGCTGGCCGCGCGCGCCGCCGAGCGCCTGCGCAGCGAGCATGGCGCCACGGCGCGGCGCGCCCTGGCCGCGGCGGCCCTGTCCCGGCGTGGCGGGGCGAACGCTGACGCGCCCGCATGGCGCGCCTGGTTCGACGGGTCGGCCCGGCCCAACCCGGGACGCTGCGGGATCGGCGCCGTGCTCGAAGGGCCCGGCGGCGTGCGCATCGAACTGTCGCGCGAGGCCGGCCATGGCAACAGCAGCGAAGCCGAATACCTGGCCCTGGCCGCCGTCCTCGAAGCGGCCGTCGAGCATGGCGTGCCGGCGCTCGCCATCGAGGGCGACAGCCAGGTCGTGATCGACGACGTCCATGCGCCCGACAGCGCCAGCGCCCCGGCGCTGCGCGCCTACCGCGCGCGGGTGCGCACCCTGCTGGAGCGCCTGCCGGGCAGCACGCTGCGCTGGATCCCGCGCCACAAGAACCAGCAAGCGGACGCGCTGTCGCAGCGCGCCGTGCCTCCCCACCCTACCGAGGAAACGCATGCGCCCAACCAACGACGAACCCAAGACTGACCTCGCCACCTGGCGGCCGCGCCTGGCGGCGATGGCGGAAGGCGCCAGCGGTGGCGACGGCGCCCACGACAGCGCCCATCTCGAACGGGTCTGGCGTAATGCCCAGGCCCTGCTGGCTGGGCACCCGCAAGCCGACGCCCTGGTCGTGATGGCCGCCTGCTACCTGCACGACCTGGTCAACCTGCCCAAGAACGACCCGGACCGCGCCCAGGCATCGACCCGCTCGGCCCAGCTGGCGCGCCACCAGCTGGCGTGGATGAACTTTCCGCCTGAGCGTCTCGACGCGGTGGCGCATGCCATCGCCGCCCACAGTTTTTCGGCCAACATCCCGGCCGAGTCGCTGGAAGCGAAGATCGTGCAGGATGCCGACCGCCTGGACGGCCTCGGCGCGGTCGGGCTGGCGCGCATGTTCTACATCGCCGGCCGCATGGGGACAAGCCTGGCCCACCCCAGCGACCCGCTCGGCAGCGCGCGCGAGTTCGACGACCGCAATTACGCGCTCGACCACATCATGGTCAAGCTGGCCAAGCTGCCGGGCATGATGCAGACCGAGGCGGGACGCGCCCTGGCCGAGGAAAGGCTGGCGCGGCTGATGGCCTTCCGCGAGGAGTTCGCCGCCGAGAGCGGCGCCCTCTCCTGATTTCTCAGCGCGGCTTCCCCGCCTTGCGGCGGCTGGCGGCCAGTCCGGCCAGACCGAGTGCGCCCAAGGCCAGCGAGGCGGGTTCCGGCACTGGCGCCGGTCCTGCGTCGAGGGCGCCGATAGCGACGTCGTCGAACCCGATCCAGCCATCGAGACCGCCGAATATCACCGAACGTGCGGTGCCGGCGAACAGTATTTCGACCGGACTGAATACGCAGAACAGGTTGCTCCCGTCCTGACACGGGTCGACATTCACCGGAAGGTTGAACATGGCCAGTAGGTTGCCGGTCCTGTTCAGACCGTCATACACGTTGACGAATCCGGCTTCGCCCGCTGCGTAGTGAAAAGCCAGACGGGTATCGAACCCGGCGCTCACGTTCATGACGGCACCGCCGCCAGAAAAGAATGCGAGGACGGTGGTGCCGGATGGCATTCCGCTGATCGTTCCACTTCCGCCGGCATCCGAGTCGACCAGGCCGATACTGTCGAGCGAAAACTGGATTCCATAGTTGGTGCCGCTGGCGCCACTCGAATCGGTGCCGCCGTTGTAAAAGCCGTTGACAGCGGCGAAATCGCCGATACCCTCGAAATCCAGGACGATCGGCGCAGCAGCGACGCTTCCCGTGGCGAACAAGGCCGCAACGCCGCAGGCGCAGGCAATCTTTTTCAGGTAGCTCATGTTTTCCCTATTTTTTGGCTGCCGAAAGTGGCGCGAACGAGGATGCAAAATGTGTGCCAATATATTGCCGAGGGGCTATCTACCGAAAGTTGAGGCTGTTTGGCGCTCGACTGTCAATTTTTTCGACACCGCGCTGTCGCCGCGTCGGAAGGCGGCTTGCCCGATGTTAAGATAAGGGCACGTCACCCGTCCGAGGCATTCATGAGCAGCTCGACCGCGCCGCAATCTGACCCTGTAACATCCAGCAAGGGAAAGCTGAATTTCGTCCTGGTCTGCATCTTCATCGACATGCTCGGCATCGGGCTGATCGTCCCGGTGATGCCGCTGCTGGTCGGGCAGTTCGTTCCGGCGCGCGACGACCAGGCCCTGTGGTTCGGCGTGCTGGCCGCAACCTTCGGGGTGCTCCAGTTCCTGTTCATGCCGGCACTTGGCGCCCTGAGCGACCGGATCGGGCGCCGCCCGGTGCTGCTGTATTCGATGGCGGGCATGTGCGTCAACTTCCTGGTCACGGCCTGGTCGCCAAGCCTGCTCTGGCTGTTCGTTGGGCGCATGATCGGCGGCATGTCCTCGGCCAGCATGTCGGTGGCCGCAGCCTACGCCTCGGACATCTCGACCAAGGAAAACCGCGCGAAGAGCTTCGGCAAGATCGGCGCCGCCTTCGGCCTGGGCTTCATCTGCGGCCCCATGCTCGGCGGCCTGCTCGGCAACAACGACCTGCGCCTGCCCTTCTACGTGGCGGCGCTGCTGGGCGCCGCCAACCTCGTCTACGGCTACTTCATGGTACCGGAGTCGCTCCCCGCCGGCCAGCGCCCGCCCTTCTCCTGGGCGCGCCTGAATCCCCTGGCCGCCCTGCTGCGCCTGGGGAGGCGCACCGACATCCGCGGGCTGATCGTCGTCATCACCCTGGTCACCTTCGGCCAGATGATGCTGCAGTCGACCTGGGTGCTGTACACCACCTTCCGCTTCGACTGGACGCCGCGCGACAACGGCATCGCCATGTTCTGCGTCGGCCTGGTGTCGGCCGTGGTCCAGGCCTGGCTGCTGGCGATCCTGATCCGGCGCTTCGGCGAGGTGCGCCTGTCGCTGATGGGGATCACCTCGGGCGCCCTGACACTGCTCGGCTATGGCCTGGCGACCCAGGGCTGGATGATGTATGCGCTCATCCTGTGCAACGTGCTGGGCTTCGCCGCCACGCCGGCGCTGCAGGCGATCGTCTCCAAGGCCACCCCCGCCAACCAGCAGGGTGAGCTCATGGGCTCGCTGCAGTCGATCAGCAGCCTGGGGGTGATCATCACGCCGATCATCGGCACCGCCATCCTGGCCACCGTCAGCCACCTGCCGCCGGGCGACTGGCGCATCGGCAGCCATTTCCTGCTGTGCGCGGGCATGCAGACGGTGGCGATCCTGGTGGCCTGGCGCTACTTCCGCACTCACCGCGTGCACGACAGCCATGGCGAGAGCCAGGGCAAGGAAGAGATGCGGGCCTGATCGGTCAGAACTTCAGTTCCAGCGTGGTGCGCAGCTTGATCCCGTTCGGATAATTCCAGCGGCGCTTCTCCAGGCCGCCGACCGGGTCGAAGTAACTCGGCTCGAAGGAGTTGCCTTCTTCCAGCAGGTTCGACAGCGCGATGCGCAGCACGGTTTTCGGGTTGAAGGTCCAGGCCGCATACGTGTCGAGGTCGGTGCGGCCGATCCGGTAGAAGCCGCGGTTTGCCGCAACCTGCACGTAGCCGCCGCGCCGGTGCGCCACGCTGGCCCCGAGCGCCAGCGCGCCCGACTTGTAGTCGACGCCGAGGTTGGCCGTGAGCGGCGTCTGCTGCTCCATCCGGTTGTGCGGCCCCGGCACCGAGTCGACCCGCGACCAGTTGCGGCTGACGCTGGCGCGCAGGTCGATGGCAGGCGCGCCCGCGTACAGCGACTTGAGCGGGAACTTGGTCTCGATCTCGAGGCTGCGCAGGGTGGCGCGGTCGTCGTTCACGGGCGTGAAGATCCAGCGCAGGCCGTCGAAGTAGATGTGGTTGCTGGTGTAGTCGTCGATGCGGCGCAGCGCGCCGCTCACCGACAGCATGGCGCCCTCTGCCCAGTAGTGCTCCCAGGCGGCATCCAGGCCCCAGGCCAGTTCGGGCTTCAGGTTTGGGTTGCCCTGGAAGTCGGCCTCGGTGGCGCTGTTGTTTTCCCATGCCGAGCGGCGCGGCACGATGCTGTCCAGGTCGGGCGCCTTGTAGGTGCGGCTGAGCGCGAAGCGGACCTGATCCGCCTCCTTGCCCTCCTTGGCCGGGAACTTGTACAGGGTTTGCAGGATCGGGCTGAGGACGCTCGAACGCACGCGCGTCGATTCGACGGCATTGCCCGACACGCGTGTGCGCACGCCTTCCCAGCGGGCGCCCAGGTAGACCGACCAGCGCGGATCGATGGTCCATTCGTCCTGCACGTAGAAGGCGGCGCGACTGACCTGGGCGCGGAAGTCCTCGTCCAGCAGCTGCCCTGGTGCGAACACCCGGACCGTGTCGCGCTCGGCGCGGATGTCGTTACTCTCGTTGACCCGCAGGTCCCAGCCCAGCGCCAGCAGATGTCCACCGTCCATCGTGCGGCTGGCCTTGCCGGTCGTGTTCAAGCCGCGGGCGTGGGTGTCGGACAGCGTGCTCCCCTCGGTTTCCGGCAAGCCCCTGGCGTCAAGGCCGCTGCGGCGGAAGAACATCTTGCGCGACGACCATTCGGCGCCCAGCTTGGCGTCGAGCTTCAGGCCGGATTCCAGGCTACGGGTCCAGCTCAGGTCCGACTTCAGCATGCGGTCGTCCATCTCGCCGAAGGTCTGCAGGTCCGGCGTCTGCGGCGGCCGACCGATCAGTGTGGTGACGACCGGATGGGCCCAGTTGCGAAAGCTCGAGCTGTTGGCAATGGTTTCCCACGCCAGCGTGTCACCGTTGTCGAGGGTCCAGTTCAGGCGCGGACTCAGGTTCAGGCGGTTCATGTGTCCTCGTTCCGGCGCGTGCACCGTGCGGTACATGTCGACCCGGCCGTCAGGCCGGGTGTTCTCCTCGAAGCCGCCCCACTTCCGATCCAGGCTGTCGTGGTTGCCGCTGGCCGAGACCGACCAGGACGATTTCTCGCCGCGGTCGCCCAGCTGGGTGCTGAAGGTCGGGCCGCGGAAGTCGTTCGACAGCAGGTAGCCCAGCTTGGCCTCGCGCTGGCGCCCGTTGGTCTGCTTGCGCAGCACGATGTTGATGGTGCCGGCCACCGACTCGCTTGAAAACTCGGCGGTCGCCACGCGCAGCACCTCGATGCGCTCGATCATGTCCGGAGACAGCGTATCGAGCGCGAAGCCGGCCGGGGTCCGCTCGCCGTTCACCAGGATCTGGGTATAGCCGCCGCCCAGCCCGCGCATCCTGATCTGCGTGCTGCGCCCGGCGCCGGTCGTCACGGTCACGCCGGGAATGCGCTTGAGGACCTCGGCGACATTGGTGTCGCCGTAGCGGACCACCTCCTCGCGCTTGACGACGATGCGGGCGGCGGTGTCGTCGCGGCGGGCGTCGTAGCCGGTTCCTTTCACTTCGACCTGCTGGATGGCGCCGTCCGTAGTGCTTTCTTGGGCGGCTGCCTGGGCACAGAGCCCGGCGACGAGGACTACCAGGTAACGCGGGCGCAGCAATGTCATTCCAGTCTCCAGAAATAGTTGCTCAATTAATGTGAAGAACTATATTCCATAGAGTGGCAGCATGTAAACGACACAAGGAACATTTTATTGCTACAACATAGCAATTCAAATTTCCATGACAAAGAAAAACCCGGCGTAGGGCCGGGTTTGGAACAGAACAAGTGCTCGTCAGAACTTCAGTTCATAGGTCAGGCGGTAGCGCACGCCCTGCGGGAACACGAACCTGCGGGTCTGCGAACCGAAGCGTGCGTCCTCGTAGGTGTTCTCGTTGATGAAGTCCTGGCCCGTCATGTTGCTGACCGCGAAGCGCAGCTGGCGCTGGGCGTCGAACTTCCACAGCGCGTACATGTCAAGCTCGCGGCGCGGGATCACGTAGGCGCGCTGGTTGGTCGACACCCGCACCGGACCGCCGCGGCGGTAGGCGAAGCTGCCGCCGGTGGTCAGGGCGCCCACCTTGTAGTCGGCGCCCAGGTTGACCGTCAGCGGGGTCTGCTGGTCGAGGCGGTTGTTCGGGCCCGGCACCGATTCCACGCGCGACCAGTTGCGGTTAACGCTGGCGCGCAGGTCGACCGCCGGCGCGTCCTTCATGACCGCCTTGAGCGGGAACTTGGTCTCGATTTCCAGCGAGCGCGTCGTAGCGCTGTCCTGGTTGCTCGGGGTCTGGATCCAGCGCTCTCCGTCGAAATAGGTCAGGTTGCGGGTGAAATCACTGATGCGGCGCTGCGACACGCTCACCGACAGCAGCGCGCCTTCGGCCCAGTAGTGCTCCCAGGCCGCGTCGATGCCGAAGGCCAGCTCCGGCTTCAGGTTCGGGTTGCCGCGGTAATCCGGTTCGGTCGAGCTGTTGTTCTCGCTGACCTGGCGGCGCGGGGTCAGGCTGCCCACGCCCGGCGCTTTATAGGTGCGGGTCAGGGCCAGGCGCACCTGGTCGCCTTTTTTACCCGGAATCTTGTACAGGGTCTGCATGATCGGGCTCCAGACGTTGGAGCTCGATTCGCCGCGCTCGAAGGTATTGCCGGTGACGCGGGTGCGGATGCCTTCCCAGCGCGCGCCCAGGTACATCGACCAGGCCGGGGTGATGTTCCATTCGTCCTGCGCGAACATGGCCAGGCGCTTGACGCGCGCTTCCGAGACTTCATACACCGGGACGTTGCCGCTCACGCGTACGCGGTTGATGTCGTTGCGCTCGTCGTCGCGGGTGTCGACGCCGCCGTCCCAGCCGAAGGCGAAGGTGTGGCCCTTCTCGATGGTGCGGCTGTACTTGCCGGTGGAGTTGAAGCCGCGATCACGGCCTTCGAGCAGGCTGGTGGTGTCCAGCAGCGGCACGCCGGCGCTGGTGGCGGCCGTACGGTGCGAGATGCTGTCGTTCTCCATGGCCTGAGCCCCCACCTTCAGGTCGAGCTTGGCGCCGGACTCGAACTTGCGGGCCCAGGAGAGGTCCGAGCGCAGGAACCCGTTCTTCGCCTCGAAGGCATTGGCCAGGGTCGGGAACGGCGGCGGCGGGCCGATGAGGGTCGTGGTCGGCTGGCTGAAGCGGTTCTGGAAGCGGTGCTGGTTAATGAAGGTCTGCGAGGTCAGGGTATTGTCCTGGCCGAGCGTCCAGTTCAGGCGCGGGCTCAGGTTAATGACGCTCATCTCGCCCTTCTGCGGCAGCACCATGGTGCGCAGCATGGTGACTTCGCCGTTGGGCGCCACGCCGCGTTCCTCGCCGGTGGACTCGAACTCGAAGCGGTCCTTCATCGCGTTGGCCGAGATCGAGTACGAGAAGCCGCCGTCGCGGTCCGACATCTGCAGGTTGGCATTCGGCCCGTAGCCGTTGCTCGATCCCTGGGCCGCCAGTTTCAGTTCGCGCAGGCGGTTCTTCACCGAGCGCTTGAGGATGATGTTGATGGTGCCGGCGACCGACTGGGTCGAGAACTCGGCGCTGGCGGCGCGCAGCACCTCGATGCGCTCGATCGAGTCCGGCGCCAGCGAGTCCATCGAGAAACCGGCCGGCGCGCGCTCGCCGTTGACCAGGATCTGGGTATAGCCCGCGCCCAGGCCGCGCATGCGGATCTCGCCGCCACGGCCGTTGGAAGAATTGACGGTGATGCCGGGCACGCGCTTGAGCACGTCCAGCACATTGGTGTCGCCGTACTTGGTGATCTCTTCGCTGCTGACCACGACCTTGGTGGCGGTGTCGTCGCGGCGCGGGTCATAGCTGTCGGCCGTGCCCTTCACCTCGACCTGGGTGATCTTCTTGGCCGGCTCCGCCTTGGTCGCAGCGGCTGGCGCCGGGGTCTTGGCATCTTGCGCGGAGACGCTGAGGGCCGGGAGGCACAGGCTGATCGCGGCGGCGAGCACGGTCAAACGGAAGGGACGGGATACGGGGGACATTGAATACTTCGAAAGTGATAGGAATCGCAATTGTCCCAGAAGCAACTCAGCCTGTCGCCAAGAATCGAATATGCATGCTGCAACTATTTTTCTCGCATACGCCGTCCATACGAGCACTGGAGTACACTGTTGGCAGGCGATAAACATGCATTCCCGTATGTGAAGCCCGTATAATGCGCGATCGTTTTCAAACCGAGAGGCCCATCCAAGTGTCCCGTCTAAAAGTCCTGCCCCAATATGTGATGCCGAAGACGGCGCTGACCAACTTCGCCGGCCGCGTCGCCGGCGCCAAGGGTGGCGCCATGACCACGCGCCTGATCCGCTGGTTCGTCGGCAAGTACGGCGTCAACATGGACGAGGCGGCGAACCCGGACATCGCGAGCTACAGCAGCTTCAACGAGTTCTTCACCCGCCCGCTGCGCGTTGATGCGCGGCCGCTGGCGAATGCCGATTTCGTATGCCCGGTGGACGGCGCGATCAGCCAGTTCGGTGACATCGACGACCACCACATCTTCCAGGCCAAGGGACATAAATTCACCAGCGCGGAACTGGTGGGCGGCGACGAGACGCTGGCAGCCCACTTCCAGCACGGCCACTTCGCCAACCTCTACCTGAGCCCGAAGGACTACCACCGCATCCACATGCCCTGCGACGGCCGCCTGACGCGCATGATCTACGTGCCGGGCAAGCTGTTCTCGGTGAACCCGACCACGGCGCGCGGCGTGCCGGGCCTGTTCGCGCGCAACGAGCGTGTCGTGTGCGTCTTCGAGTCGGATGACCACGGTCCTTTTGTCATGACCCTGGTGGGCGCCACCATCGTCGGCAGCATGGCCACCAGCTGGCACGGCGTGGTGAATCCACCGCGCATGCCGCGCATCTGCGAATGGAATTACGATGCGCACCCGGTCGTGCTGAAGAAGGGCGAAGAGATGGGCCGCTTCCTGCTCGGCTCCACCGTCGTCATGCTCTTCAAGAAGGGGACGATTTCCTTCAACGGCGAGTGGGCGCCGGAGCGCCCGGTGCGCCTGGGCGAGGTGATGGGGAACCATCCTCGCTGATCACGCTTGATGGTCGGTCGCCGACTTCCGTGCATTTCTCTTCCATCAGGTCTAGGAAGGCCCGGGTCTTGGCCGGCATCAGGCGGCGGCCCGGAAAGACCGCCCAGCCCTGGGTGGTCGGCGGTTCCCATTCCGGCAGCACCCGCACCAGCTCCCCCGTCTGCAGGTAAGGCCCGGCGAAGGTCAGCGAGCTGGCCGCGATGCCGGCGCCGCGCGACGCCAGCCGCGCCAGCAGCTCGGGCGAATTGGCGGTGAGGCGCGCAGGCACTTGCCGTTCCCAGCGCAACTTGCCGCGGGTGAGCACCCACGGCGTCGCGCCGCCGTAGCGGCTCAGCATGCACAGCAGGTCGTGCTGCAGCAGATCGTCGGGATGCTCGGGCAAGCCGTGCCGGGCCACGTAAGCAGGCGAGGCATACAGTCCCCAGTGTTCGAGGTTGATCGGGCGCGCGTTCAGCGAAGCGTCGTCCGGCAGCTCGCCCATGCGGATCGCGATGTCGTAACCCTCGGCGATCAGGTCGACCCGGCGCGGCGACAGGTCCATCTCCAGCGACACCTCGGGATAGCGCGCGATGAAGCGCGCGATCACCTCTTGCAGGCCGATGTTGGCGAAGTCGCCCGGCAGGGACATGCGCAGCTTGCCGCTCGGTTCCTGCTGGCGGTGCTGGGCCAGCGCGCCGGCCGCCTCCACCTCTTCCGCCACCTTGCGCGCGTGCTCGAGCAGGCTGGCGCCGAATTCCGTCACCACCAGCTTGCGCGTAGTGCGCTGCAGGAGGCGCTCGCCCAGCTTCTGCTCCAGCAGCGCGATGCGGCGCGAGACGGTCGATTTGGGCTGCTGCACGCGCTCGGCGGCACGGCTGAAGCTGCCGGCCTCGACGATCCGGGCAAACAGCAGCAGGTCATTCGGTTCGACTTCCATGATTGTTCCACCAGTAGGATAATGTTATCCATTCTACTGTCTTCCGCAACGATTTTGGAACCGCTAAAGTGTCTCCATCGACAAACTTTCTTGGAACGAAGGGACACATAACATGAACATCCTGCAAATCACCTCCAGCGTCCGCGGCAACGATTCGGAATCGACCCGCGTTACCGACCTCATCGTGAACAAGCTGGTCTCCGGCAATCCGGACGCCAAGGTGGTGCGCCGCGACTTTGGCGCCCAGCCGCACCCGCTGCTGGACGGCGCCGCGGTCGGCGCCCTGTTCACCCCGGCGGACCAGCGCAGCGCCGAACAGGCCGCCCGCGTGGCCCTGGACGACGCCCTCATCGCCGAAGCCCAGGCCGCCGACGTGATCGTGATCGGCGCCCCGATGTACAACTTCGGCATGCCGGTGCAGCTGAAGAACTGGTTCGACGCGATCGCCCGCTCCGGCGTGACCTTCCGCTATACCGAGACCGGTCCGGAAGGCCTGCTGAAGAACAAGAAGGTGTACGTGGCCACCGCCCGTGGCGGCGTGTATCCGGTGGAAGCCGACCCGCAGGTGCCGCACATCCGCATGCTGCTGAACTTCCTGGGCCTGACCGACCACACCTTCATCTACTCGTCGGGCCTGAACATGGGTCCGGAGGCCGCGGCCAAGGGCCAGCAGGCTGCCAACGAAGCCGTGGAAGCGGCGCTGGCCTAACATCTGCCGCCCCATGGCGGCGCGTAACCGATCAACACACGAGGAGAACAGCATGACCCAGCAAACCAATACCGCATCGATCGCAAAATCGCGCGGCGTCGAACGCCTGATCCAGGGTCAGTTCGTGATGGACGGCGCGGGCGTGAAGATCAACCGCGTGCTGACCGGTTCCCTGCAGCGCCGCCTCGACCCCTTCCTGATGCTGGACGCCTTCGGCAGCGACAAGGCGGGCGACTACATCGCCGGCTTCCCGGAGCACCCGCACCGCGGCTTCGAGACCGTGACCTACATGCTCAACGGCCGCATGCGCCACCGCGACAGCGCCGGCAACGAGGGCCTAGTGACCAATGGCGGCGTGCAGTGGATGACGGCCGGCCGAGGCGTGATCCACTCCGAGATGCCGGAGCAGGACGAGGGCCTGATGGAAGGCTTCCAGCTGTGGCTCAACCTGCCCGCCAAGGACAAGATGATGGACCCGTGGTACCGCGACATCCCGACCGAGGAAGTGCCGCGCTTCACCGTTGATGCCGGCGTGACCGTGCAGGTGATCGCGGGCGAGACCCACGGCGTGAAGGGCGCGGTGCAGCGCGAGCATACCCTGCCGCTGTACCTCGACATCGAGATCCCGGCCGGCGTCAGCTTCGAGCAGCCGATCCCGCAGGGGCACAACGCGTTTCTCTACGTGTACCGGGGCGAAGCGGTGGTCGAGGGCAAGGGCGTGGGCAAGACGCGCATGGCGGTGCTGGACAATGCCGCGGGCGCCGACGGCGTGCGCATCAAGACGATCGAGCCGACCCGCCTGATCCTGCTGGCGGGGCGTCCGCTGAATGAGCCGATCGCGCAGCACGGCCCGTTCGTGATGAACACCACCGAAGAGCTCTACCAGGCCTTCGACGATTTCCGGGCGGGGCGGTTTGCAGCCTGAGGCTTTGCAGCCCGCCATTGCCGCCTGCTACACTGACGGGATGACGCACGTTCATCCCGTTTTTTTATGCCCCTGATCGACACCGTTGCCGACCTGCTCGCACGCGCGAGCCGCGCGCTCGGCTTCGAGACGGCCGATTCCTTCCCGCCCGGCCATGCCTACGCGCGCACCCGCTGGAACAAGGCCTACTTCGACATCCCCTCGGACCTGAAACCCGACGCCATCGAGCAGCGCATGTGCGAGGCCATCGCCAACACCCCTAGCCTGTTCGGTGAAATCCTGAACCCGACACCACGCATGCAACGCACCCTGCTGGGCATCATCGAGGGGCGCCTGCGCCGCGGCCAGGGGGCGCCCGTCGACCTGGCGGCGCTCCTGGTGGCGGCCTACCGCAGCCCGCATACGGTGGAGACCGTGCCGGGGCTGCGCCAGGCGATTCGCGACACCTCGGGCTACGAGCCGCAGGTGCAGGCCAACGCCATCCTGGCCTACCTGGCGGATGCGCCGGCGGCATTCGGCGTCATCGAGGCGCGGGGCTGAGCATGCCCGGCCGCGCCGCATTGCTCGGCACGTAGCGCTCGCGCAGCAGCATGAAGGGCGTCTCCACCAGCTTGTACAGCAGCCAGCCGCTCGAGACCGACAGCACCAGCAGCGCCGCAATCGTCACCGGATGCTCGGCGCCGAAACCTTGTGTCTTCATCCACTTCGCCGCCATCACGCACACCGGCTTATGCAGCAGGTAGATCGCATAGGACCACAGCGCCAGCGCGCCGGCGCCTGGCACGCGCAGGCTGCGCAGCAGCGAATGTTCCGACACCGCCGAGACGATCAACAGAGAGAAGCCCAGCGCCATCAATGGAAAACCGAACACGGTGATGCCGAAGCCGTAGCGGTCGTCGAGGAAGAACCAGAACGCCACCCCACATGAAAGCAGGCCCAGCACGCCCATCAGGTTGCCGTGCCGGGTCAGGCGCAACCAGATCCCGGCATGGTGGTTGCGTAGCAGTGCCAGCGCCACGCCGGCCAGCAGCTCGTCGTACCTGCATAAGCTTGAGTAATAAATGTACTTGAAATAGAAGTAAAGCTTATAGTTCTGCCCTGCCATCTCCTGCCACAGCTCGGCGCGGACCAGCATGCCGGCGATGAAGGCGAGCGCAATTCCCGTCCAGGCCAGACGCAGTGACCCGCCAAACAGGATGCCCAGCAAGGCCACGGCCGGCAGCAGCATATAAAACTGCTCCTCGATCGCCAGCGACCAAGAGTGCGAAAAGGCGCTGCCAGGCTCCAGTGCGAAGTTCTGGATGAATGTCGCGTATTCCCACAGCGGCAGCAAGGGCGCGCCGCCGCGGAAGGCCGGCCACAGGAAGTACAGCGCCAGCACCACCCAGTAGTTCGGCAAGGTGCGCAGCAGGCGACGCGCATAGAAGTGCTTCAGCGAGAAGCCGCCCGGGCTTTTCAAGGCGGCGAAGATCTGGTTGCCGATCAGGTAGCCGGACAGCGCAAAGAACAGGTCGACGCCGACCCAGCCGATCTCTCCCACCCAGCCGAAGGTCGGCGCATCGCTCACGAACAGCACGTAATGGTGCAGGACGACCAGCGTCACGGCGAGCGCGCGCAGCGTGTCGAGGCCGTGGATGCGGGTGGAGATGGTGGACATGCCGGCTGTTCTGGTTGGGAAGTGGCGGATCATGCCACGCCCCTTCGACGTTCGCCACTGTTTGCCGATAAAATGTCGGCACCTTCCTTTTCTCCGGATCAGCACCGCATGACTTCTCCGAGCCAGTACCAATTCAAGTCCGTCAACTACACCGGCCTCCAGCCGGGCCCGCGCGTCATCATCATGGGCGCCACCCATGGCAACGAAGTCTGCGGCACCATCGCCATCCGCCGCGTGATGGAAGAAATCGACTCCGGCAAGCTGCACATCGCGGCCGGCAGCGTGACCTTCGTGCCGATCGTGAATCCTAAAGCCTACGAGCAGAACACCCGCAACGGCGACCGCAACCTGAACCGCAACCTGTTCCCCAAGGAAGACCCACAGGACTTCGAGGACCAGATCGCCAACTGGCTCTGCCCCCTGCTCGCCCGGCACGACGTGCTGCTCGACCTGCACTCCTTTAATGCGACCGGCGGCCAGCCTTTCGTGATGGTCGGCCCGCTGAACAACGACGGCACGCTGCAGCCCTTCCAGCACGCGGAGAAAGAACGCGCCTGGGCGCGCCGCCTGGGCGTGAAGCGTTTCGTGGACGGCTGGCTGGCCGCCTACGGCGACGGCGTCAAGCGCCGCAGTCGCAATGCCGACGAGCTGGAAACGGTGCTGCGCTACGGCGTCGGCACCACCGAATACATGCGCACCACGGGCGGCTATGCGCTCACGCTCGAATGCGGCCAGCACGTCGATCCGACCGCGCCGGAAGTGGCCTACCGCGCCATCATGAACACGCTGGCGCACCTGAAGCTGATCGCGGCGCCCGATCCGGAGCCGGTGCCCTTCGACGAGATGGAAGCCCTGTCGATGGTCGTAGTGCACGACAAGCTGCACGCCGACGACGCGTTCAGCCGCCAGTGGGCGAGTTTCGATCCGGTCAATGAAGGCGACGAGATCGGCGTGCGCGCCGACGGCAGCAAGGTGGTGGCCGAGTTCAGCGGCCGCATCCTGTTCCCGGATGCGAAGGCCAATGCCAACTCCGAGTGGTACTACCTGACCCGCCCGAACCCGCGCTTCGGCCGGGAATAAGCACAAGCCTGCTGAAGCCGTCGCCAGCAGGGTTTTCCGATATATCGTAAGATGACGATATTCGGATCGAAAGAACCCGATACAAGGAAGAGCTCATGGACATCGACGCGATCCACAAGGCCCTGGCCAACCCGGTGCGGCGCCAGATCCTGCATTGGCTGAAGGATCCGCAGCAGCATTTTGCCGAGCAGGAGCACCCGCTCGACATGGGCGTGTGCTGCAAGCTGATCGACCAGCGCGCCAAGCTGTCGCAATCGACGGTCTCGGCGCACCTGGCGACCCTGCACAAGGCAGGGCTGGTGAGCACGCGGCGCGTCGGACAGTTCATCTTCTTCCAGCGTAACGAGGAAGTCATCCAGGCCTTCCTCGATCAACTGAACGACGGACTTTAGGAGTACCCCAACGATGGCAACAATGTTTGACCCGATCAAAGTAGGCGCACTCGAACTGCCGAACCGCATCATCATGGCCCCGCTGACCCGCGCGCGCGCCGTCGGAGCGGGCCGCGTGCCGAACGCGATGATGGCCGAATACTACGTGCAGCGCGCCGACGCCGGTCTGATCCTGTCGGAAGCCACCGCCGTCACCCCGATGGGCGTAGGCTATGCCGACACCCCGGGCATCTGGTCGGACGAACAGGTGGAAGGCTGGAAGATCGTCACCGACGCCGTCCACAAGGCCGGCGGACGCATCGTCCTGCAGCTGTGGCACGTGGGCCGCATCTCGGACCCGCACTTCCTCGACGGCCAGCTGCCGGTCGCGCCGTCCGCGATCCAGCCGAAAGGCCACGTGAGCCTGCTGCGTCCGATGCGCGACTACGCCACCCCGCGCGCGCTGGAAACGCATGAGATCCCGGCCATCGTCGCCGCCTACCGCAAGGGCGCCGAGAACGCAAAGAGGGCCGGTTTCGACGGCGTCGAGATCCACGGCGCCAACGGCTACCTGCTCGACCAGTTCCTGCAGGACTCCACCAACCAGCGCAGCGACCAGTACGGCGGCTCGGTCGAGAACCGCGCCCGCCTGATGCTGGAAGTGACCGATGCCTGCATCGAGGTGTGGGGCGCGGACCGCGTCGGCATGCACCTGGCGCCGCGCCGCGACTCGCACGACATGGGCGACTCGAATCCGCGCGAGACCTTCGGCTATGTGGCGCGCGAACTCGGCAAGCGCGGCATTGCCTTCATCTGCGCCCGCGAAGCCGTTGGCGACGACAGCCTGCGCGCCTACCTCAAGAAGGAATTCGGGGGCGTCTACATCGCCAACGAAAAGCTGACCAAGGAGAGCGCGGAGCAGCTGATCAAGTCGGGCGAGGCCGATGCGGTGGCCTTTGGCGTGTGGTTCATCGCCAACCCGGACCTGCCCAAGCGCCTGAAACAGGATGCGCCGCTGAACCAGCCGCGCCCGGAACTGTTCTACGGCTCGGGACCGGAAGGCTACATCGACTACCCGGCGCTGAACTGATCCCGCCCTGGTCCGCCAAAACGGGTTCCCTTTCGCGGGAACCCGTTTTTATGTGCAGGACACTCCGCCCAGCGCCCGTACGTACGTTCTATTTTCGTATAAGTATGTGGTGTAAACGACACCCCGCTCATGCTATTCTTGCGCGATTATTTTTATCGCGCACCGAGCCTGCGCTGTCCAGGAGACCACGTGAAACACTTCGCCCCCCGCGCCATGGCATTTGCCATCGCTTACGCTTTCGTCTTCAACGCCGCCCATGCCGCTCCCGCCCCTGCGCGCGCCGAGAGCGCCTACCTGTCGGAAGCCGACGCCATGGCCAGGTCAAGCCGCGTGTCGAACGTGGACTACGTGCTCGACTTCACGCTCACCGGCAAGGAAAACTTCGCCGGCACCACCACCGTCACCTTCGACCTCAAGGATACCGACTCGGCCCTGACCATCGACCTCGACAAGGCGACCGTCAAGTCCGTCAGCATCAACGGCAAGCAGGTCCCGACCCGCTACAACAACTGGTTCGTCACCCTGGCGCCGGAACACCTGGCCAAGGGCCGCAACACCGTCACCATCAGCTACGAGCGTCCGCACAGCACCAATGGCGAAGGCCTGCACCGCATGGTCGACCCGGTCGACGGCCGCGTTTACACCTACTCGCACTTCGAGCCGGCCGCCGCGCACCAGATGTTTGCCGTGTTCGACCAGCCCGACCTGAAGGCCACCTACACCGTCACCGTGAATGCGCCAAGCGACTGGCACGTGGTCACCACCACCCGTGAATCCAACATCGCGGAAGCGGCCGGCGGCAAGCGCTGGACCTTCCCCAAGACCAAGAAGCTCAGCCCCTACAACTTCTCGCTGCACGCCGGTCCGTACCAGGTGTGGGAAGACAAGAGCGGCAAGTACCCGATGCGCCTGTTCGCGCGCCAATCGGTGGCCAAGCAGGTGACGCCAGCCGACTGGTTCCGCTACACCAAGGCCGGCCTGGAGTTCTTCGACAACTACTACGGCATCCCTTACCAGTTCGAGAAATACGACCAGTTGCTGGTGCCCGACTTCCTGTACGGCGCCATGGAGAACGCCGCCGCGATCACCTTCGCCGAAGCCGGCTTCCTGTACAAGGCCGAGATGACCCCGGCGCAGAAGATGCGCCTGGCCGAAGTCATCATGCACGAGATGGCGCACCAGTGGTTCGGCGACCTGGTCACCATGAAGTGGTGGAACGGCCTGTGGCTGAACGAGAGCTTCGCGTCCTTCATGGCGACCCTGGCCACCGCCGAAGCCACCGAGTTCAAGGATGCCTGGCAGGCCTTCTACCAGGAAGACAAGCAGGGCGCCTACACCATGGACCAGAAGGTCTCGACCCATCCGATCGAGGTGCCGGTGCCCTCCTCGGCCAACGCCTTCGACAACATCGACGCCATCACTTATTCGAAAGGCGCCTCGACCCTGAAGCAGCTGCGCCACATGCTGGGCGAGGAAACCTTCCGCAAGGGCGTGCACAACTACCTGGTGAAGTACTCCTGGCAGAACGCCACGCTCGACGACTTCATCAAGAGCCTGGGCGAAGCCGCCGGCCGCGACCTGTCCAAGTGGAGCCAGGAATGGCTGTACCAGGCCGGCGTGAACACCATCACCGCCAACTACAGCTGCTCGAACGGAAAAATCAGCAACTTCTCGCTGGCCCAGACCGCGCCGAGCAAGGCCCTGCCGACCCTGCGCGAGCAGCGCGTGCAGGTAGGCGCCTTCAAGCGCGAGAACGGCAAGCTGGTGCTGGCCAAGAACGTGCCGGTGACGTATTCCGGCGCGAAGACCAATGTCACCGGCATGGTCGGCAGCGCCTGCCCCGACCTGGTGTATCCGAACTACCAGGACTGGGGTTTCGTGAAGGTCAACCTCGACAAGCGCTCCTTCGAGACCGCCCGCAGCACCCTGGGCGGCGTGGAAGACCCGCTGCTGCGCGCCATGCTGTGGCAGGCCCTGTGGGACGGCGTGCGCGACGCCAAGCTGCCGCTCAACGAATTCATCGACGTGGCGCTCGCCAACGCGCCGCAAGAGAAGGATTACACCCTGCTGGGCGACGTGCTGGGCAAGGTCGGCTACTCGAAGTACTACCTGGACGCGATGGGCCTGGACAATGCCTATGCCAAGAAGACCGGCAAGGCGCTGGAAGACATGGCCTGGCAAGGCGTGCTGGCCAGCCGCGGCAACGACGCCTTCCAGCGCCGCTGGTTCGGCACCTACATGGGCCTGGCGAGCAGCCCGGAAGCGCTGGCGCGCCTGGCCGGCATGCTCGAAGGTAAGGGCACCGAAGGCCTGAACATCAGCCAGGACCAGCGCTGGGCCATCATCAACCGCCTCAACCGCTTCAACGTCCCGGGCGCGGCCGGCCTGGTCGAAGCGGAGCAGGCGCGCGACAAGTCCGACACCGGCCAGGGCGCCGCGCTGGCAGCGACCGTGGTGCGTCCGGATCCGAAGGTCAAGAGCGAGTGGCTGGGCACGGTGGAAGACCTGAAGACCAAGCTGCCGTTCTCGCGCATCCGTACTGCGATGGGCGCCATGTATCCGGTCGAGCAGCACAAGCTGGCCGAACAGACCGCGAGCGAGCGCCTGGCCAAGCTGCCGGCGATCGACAAGGCGGCCGGCCCGGTCTTCATGCGTACCTACGCGGGCACCATGATCCCGGCCGGCTGCACGCCGCAAAGCCTCCAGCGCCTGCAGCGCGCCGCCGACACCATGAAGGACCTGTCGGCCGGCACCCGCCGTTCGCTGCTCGACACGCTGCAGGAAGACCAGCGCTGCGTGGCGATCAAGAAGGCATTGACCGCACCGAAGGCGTAAGCGCCGCTGGTGACGGCCTACCCACGCAGCAGGCCCGGCTGGCCCCTGGCGGCCACGCTGGGCGTCCACCTGCTGCTGGCCTGGAGCTGGCGGATCGCGCATCCGCCGGCGCCGCGCGAGCCTGAGCTGCATCGGGAGCGGGTCATCGACCTGGTCACCGTGCCGCCATTACCCGAGATGCCGCGGATGCGTTCCGAGCCGCCTGCCAGCCCTGCCATACCCAGGGAGCGCCGCGCGCGCAGCAGGGCTGCAGAGACGGGCACGTCCCCCGAGCCGGAGCCCATTACTCCGCCACCGGAAACGGTGGCCGATCCCTTCGCCATCAGCGCGCCATCCGCGCCATCGGAAACCGCACTCGATGCGATGGTCGGGCGCGCGAAGCGCGACGCCGTCATCATCGACCGCGAGATGCGCAAGGGGAAATCAGGCGTGCCGGAAGTCGCCGACACGCCGATGGGACGCTTCAGGCAGGCGCTCGAAGCTGCCCACAAGGACAGCCGTCGCGGCTTGGTCAGCGACACCTATACCGCGCCCGACGGCCAGGTCATCTACCGTTTCCGCCAGGGCGGCAAGGTATGGTGCCGCACAGGCGGCAGCGTACGACCGCAGATCGGCGGGGCTAACGGCGGCGGCGCCACCCAGTTCGACAGCGCTGGCGGCGGAGGCGCCGCGGGGTTGATCCGCTGTCCGAGCCATGGCGACTGGAAACGCGATTAAGCGCGCCTAACAATTCCCCCTATGGCTGCGTTGCAGCGTCTCGCCGTACTTATAGTACTGTCTTCGTGGTCCGCCACTGCGGCGCTGCGCCTTGCCCTAGGGGTTTTGTTAGGCGCTCCACGACGACGCCGGCCCGCCCGCTCAGCGCTTGCCGCCGTTGCCGCCCGCGGCGGGCGCGCACAGTTCCTGGACCCGGCGCCAGGCCCCGGTCCCTTCGCACACCACGGGCGGGCGCCCCTGCAGCAGCTTGCCCAGGTCGACCGGCTTGCCCTCGTTGACGGTGACGCCGCGGTTGATCGGGATACACATCGCGTCGTGCCAGGCCGCCGCATACCCATCCGGCGTCGGCAAGGGCCCGCGCGCCCGCACCGCGGCCGCCTCGCATGCCTTTTTCGTCTGGAAAGTTCCACGCAGGCTAGTGCTCTCCAGGCTCACATCGCGGTGCTGCTGCAGATAGAGCAGCAGGATCATCGTAAACATTCACACTCCTTCAGTATCCCGCACGCCTGCGCTTCTTCAAACGTCCGCGCTGCCCCGACAGTTAGCCTGTGGGTCCACAGAAAGGACCACCATGTTCAAGCTCGTCACCTGGAATATCCAGTCCGGCCGCAGCCCGGACGGCAGGACAGATCTCGACCGTATCATCGCATGCCTCGACCGTTTTTGCAGTTTTGACATGCTTTGTGTGCAAGAAGTTTCGAGCGGCTATACCGCGGGCGCCGAAGACCAGTTCGCCATGCTGCGCGAGCGCCTGCCCGGCTATACCGGCTTCGACGCCATCGCCTGCGATACCGCCGCTGCCGGCGCCGCCGATGCTGCGCGCCGTCGCTTCGGCATGATGGTGTTCTCGCGCCATCCGGTCCTGCAGGCCCTGCGCCACTCCCTGCCCTGGCCCTCCGAGCCCGAGGTCATGAGCATGCCGCGCACCGCGCTCGAGCTCACGGTGGCGGCGCCCGGCGGGCTGCTCCGCGTCGTCGCGGTGCACCTCGAATACTTCTCGCAGCGCCAGCGCATGGCCCAGGTCGAGCGCCTGCGCGACCTGCACCGCGAGGCCAGCCTGCATGCGGCCAATCCGCCGGCCCCGGGCCGCGGGCCCTTCGCGGTGCCGCCGCGCGCCATGCCGGCCCTGCTGGCCGGCGACTTCAACATGCTGCCGGGCTCGCCCGAACACCAGCGCCTGCTGGCGCCGTTCGGCGACGGCGTCCATCCCTGGCGCGACTGCTGGCAGCTGGCCCAGCCGGGACGGCGCCACGCGCCCACCGTCGGCCTGCACGACGCCAGTCCGGAAGCCTGCGCTCCCTTTACTTTCGACTACGTGTTCGCGAGCGCCGACCTCGCCGAGCGCGTGCGGCGCGTGCGGGTGGACCCCAGCGAACAGGGCTCGGATCACCAGGCACTGCTGGTCGAGCTCGATTGGGACGCGTGAGCCGTCAAGACACCCGGCCCGGCGCCGGGCCGTACAATGGCGGTGTCGCGGCCGCATGCCGCCCGAACCGTTTTTGCATCACGAGGCCACATTGGACTGGGATTACCCGCGCCCCTACACCCTGACCGTCACGCCCGAAGCCGGCGACATCGACGGCCTGAACCACACCAACAATGCCGTCTACGTACGCTGGTGCGAGCAGGCCGGCTGGGCCCATTCCGAACAGCTCGGCCTGGCGCTGGACGATTACCGCCGCCTCGACCGCGCGATGGCGATCCGGCGCGGAGAATACGACTACCTGCTGCCGACCTTGCTGGGCGAATCGCTGACCCTGGCCACCTGGCTGGTCGCCGGCGACGGCAAGCTCGCCATGCAGCGCCGCTTCCAGCTGGTGCGCGACAGCGACGGCGCCACCGTCCTGCGCGGGTGCTGGGACCTGGTCTGCATCGAGATCAGCAGCGGCCGCCCGCGCCGCATGCCGGCAGAGTTCCTCGACACCTACATGCCGGCCGTCACGCAGGCCTCTTGACCGCCGAAGAGCCGACGCGGCGTGTTGAGTGTCCTCAAAGTAGACCTTGAGACAACCGGCCTCCCTCCCGCTTGTGCTGGGTCAAACTGACTCCGTCACGTCCGTTGCCACGAGAGAGAGATGCGCCACTACCCGTTCATAGCCGCCTGGCCCGCCAAACGCCCGCTGCTGGCCGCCCTGCTCTTCATCCTGTTCGGCGCCACGGTGCTGTCCGGTTGTCGCCTGCGCGAGCCCGGCCAGGAAGACCTCGTGATTCCCGAACTGGTGCGCACCCACCTGTACGTGGCGCCATCCGGCTCGGACAGCAACCCGGGCACCCGCGACGAACCCTTCCGCACGCTCACCCGCGCCGCCCAGGCCGTCACCCCCGGCACCACGGTCCACGTCGCGCCCGGCACCTACTTCGGCGGGATACGCACCAATACCCATGGCACGGCGGAAGCGCGCATCGTCTTCGAATCAAGCGAGCGCGGCGGCGCGCGCCTGGTGCCGCCGCTCGACTCGCGCCAGCCTGCGGCCTGGGACAACCGCGCCAACTTCCTCGACATCATCGGCTTCGAGATCGACGGCGGCCAGTACCAGAGCGGCATGAAGTGGCTGAGCGGCATCTACAACGGCGGCTCGCACAACGGCATCCACCACAACCACATCCACCACATCGGCAACGACGTGCCTTGCGAGGCCAAGGGCGGCGCCGGCATCGGCGTCGACAGCTACTACAAGGGCAAGGACGCCGAGGTGGTCGGCAACAACGTGCACGACATCGGCCCGCCCGAGTGCAGCTACATGCACGGCATCTACGTCAGCACCACGGCCAGCGTGCGCGACAACATCATCTACCGGGCATCGGGCGCCGGCATCCACCTGTGGCACGACGCCAGCAACGTGACGATCCGCGGCAACACGGTGGTCGGCAGCGGCACCGGCATCGTGGTCGGCGGCGGCGACTTCTATCACAGCACGGGGCCCAACGACCACACGCACACGGCGAACAACATCGTCTACGACAACGGCCACGGCATCATGGAACAGGGTGCGACGGGCCAGAACATCAGCTACCGCAACAACCTGGTCTACCAGAACGCGGGCGGCGACTGGAAGCTCTCGGCGGGACGCCGGCACAGCGGCACCGTGGCCGCGGCGCCGCTGTTCGCCGACTACAGCCGGGCGCTCGCCACGCCCGACTTCCGGCTCCAGCCGGGCTCACCGGCAATCGGCAAGGGCCTGCCGCCGGATGCCGGCGATGCGGTCGCGCTGCGGCCGCGGCGGCCGATCGATATCGGCGCGGTGCCGTACACCGACTCGGAACCGACCGGTGGGCCGGCGCCGGGGGCGCAATAGGCCTGTGTTTAGAGAATCTCTTGCACCAGGTCGAACGGGCGGCACAGGCGCACACCCTTCGGCGTGACCACGAAGGGGCGGTTGATCAGGACCGGATGCGCCGCCATCGCATCGAGCAAGGCGGCGTCGTCGACGCCGGGCTGGTCCAGGCCGAGTTCAGCGAACAGGGCTTCCTTGCTGCGCACGGCCTCGCGCGGGCTCAAGCCGGCCTCGGCAATCATCGTCGCGAGCTGTTCGCGCGCGGGCGGCGCCGACAGGTACTCGACCACCTGCGGTTCATGGCCGGCTGCGCGGATCGCCGCCAGGGTGTTGCGCGACGTGCCACAGCGCGGATTATGGTAAATCGTGATATCCATCTGTTAAATACTCTTCAATATTGGCGAAAAACTAGCGGCATCATAACCACACCTCATGTCTGGCACCAGCTTTTTTGCTTGTTCCTCGCTCCAGCTCGCTATAGAATTCGACGCTTATTTTTCCGGTAGAACACAAAACCTGCCCGGAAAAAAGCGTTTGAACCGCGACGGAGAATCGATGAGCGAACACCTGCTGCGCCCCGCAGCACTTCCCACCTGGGGCCAGCGCACTGCGCTTCGCCTGCTGAATCTGGCCGGTTGGCAGGTGCATTTCAAGCCGCTCCCGGGACCGCACGGGATCGCCGTGGTCTATCCGCACACCTCGAACTGGGATTTCCCTATCGGCCTGCTGGGAAAATGGGCGGTCGGCCTGAAGTTCCGCTGGGTCGCCAAGGATTCGCTGTTCCGCGGCCCGATGGGCGCCATCATGCGCTACTGGGGCGGCATCGCCGTCGACCGGCGCGCCTCGATGGGTGCCACCCGCCAGCTGGCGCAGACCATGCTGGCCTCGTCCTGGTGCTGGATCGGCATCACCCCGGAAGGCACGCGCAGCTACCGCCCGCACTGGAAGAGCGGTTTCTACCACCTGGCCACGATGGCCGACGTGCCCCTGCTGCTGGTCTACATCGACTACCGCGCCAAGGTGCTCAGCGTGGTCCATACCCTGAAGCTGAGCGGCGACACCGAGAAGGACATGGCCGCCATCGCCGCCGTCTACGAGGGCCGCCAGGCGCTCTATCCCGACCAGGCTGCGCCGATCAAGCTGGCGCCGCCGCGCGACCCCTCCGAGCCGCAACGCCGCCGGGCTTGACGCCCTAAAAGCGCAGCCCGAGCGCCACCGAGGCGGTATCCCGGTCCGCCGCCGCGTTGTAGTCCCCGCCCCACGAGGGCTGGTAGCCCAGCTCCGCCAGATAGCGCTGCCGGTACTCGAAGCGCAGCGCGAGGTTGGCGGACTTGCGCCCCTCGTTCAGCAGCAGGTCGCCCGACCAGCCCTTCACGTCGTGCACGAACAGCAGGCTGGCGCTGCCCGCTAGCTCGGGCGCCAGCCGTGGCAGCCGCCCATCCAGGCGCAGCCGGTAGCCCCAGGCCTGCGGCGTCGCGTAGCCGCGCAGGCTGCACTGGCGCGCCGCATCGCGCGTGCTCACCGCGCAGCTGCCGTGGACGGCGCCGGCCCCGAAGCTGTCCCCGCGCCCGTAGCGCAGCACCGACGGATCGGGCAGGCCGCGCACGCGCTTGCCCACGACCTCCGCGCCGAACGCCAGCTCCATCGCGGCCAGGATCCATTCGCGGCGCACGCCGGCTTGGGCCTGCCACATCGCATACAGGTCGTAACCGTGGAAGAAGCCGCCCGGCGGCACCGCATCGGCGCGCGCCCGCAACAGCGCTGGCGCCGTGGCGCTCAGAAAAGGCGGCAGCACGTCGCCCGGCGCAAGCATGAACGGCAGCGCGGGACGGTACGAGACTTCGCCGTGGATGCTGGTGCCGGCGCGCTTGCGCGAAAAGGTCGCCGCCGTGATGCGCAGCCCTTCGGCATACTCGGTGAAGTACGCCATGTTGCGTCCGTCCGGATCACCGGGCCGCAGCGCCGGGCCACCGGGGCGCAAGCTGCGGCGCAGGCCAGGCAGCGGGGTACGCGCATGATAGCGGGCATGGTACAGGCCGAGCTCGAGCCCTTCGTCGGGCCGCCAGATGGCGCCGAAGCCGAATTCCTTCGCTTTCGGCGTCAAGGTCGGCAACCGCTTCTGGTAGACGCCGAGCGCGGTGCGGGCGCGGTCGCTCACCAGCGGCTGTCCGCTCATGACACGGTCGCACCCCTCCACCAGGTAGTCGCTCATCGACCACAGCGTGCCACAGGCGTCGAGCGCGGACGGGCGGAAGGCGCTCTGGTAATAGGCTTCCAGCGCAAGGCCGGACGCGCGGCCCGCTCCTGGCTCGATGCGCCCGAACAGCATCGGCCGTGGCACGATGCCCTCGTTCGCGATCGGGGCCGCGCGGTGCCGCCCGGGCAGGTCGCGCGGATTGAGCGCCTCGAGCCCGCCCGGCGTCATCGAGCGCTCGCCCCAGGCCGTCGATTGCTGCCCGATGCGCGCCAGTACCGGCATCCCCGCCAGCTCAGTCCTGCCCTCGATCCAGGCGTCGAGCAGCGCGACACCGGAGAAGCGCGACAGCCGCGGCATGCCCCTGTCCGACAGCGGCGCGCCCGCGCCGTAGCCGTTGACGACGTTGCCCCAGGGCCGGCCGTCGCGCGCCAGCCCGGCATCGTGCCAGGCCTTGATACGTACCAGCCCCGACCAGTTGCCGTCCGCCGCCGCGATGTCGAGCAAGGCATGGATCGCGCGCGAGGCGGCCTCGCCCTTGGCGTAGTTGGTATTGCCGTCGTCGGCGTTGCTCCCGTTACCGTAGCCCACCAGGCCAAGGGCGGGGGCATTCACGTTCGTGAGGAGATCGGGGTCCCGGTCCTGGACCCGGTAGACGTTGCCGGCCATGAGCTGGCCGCTGGCCTTGACCTCGGCCGCCTGGGCCGGTCCGGCCGCCAGCGCGGCAAGTGCGATCGCCGCGCCTGTCCTGCGAACGGCAACGCTGGTTGCCGGCGTCTCATGTCGGGTCATCCCTGCCCTTATCCGGTTCGGCGCGTGCGGTCCAGGCCCAAGCCTGTCGCACCCTGGTTTGATATTGCGCCTGATCAATCCTAATGACCGGTGGACAGACTGTCAATACAGCGTTGCATTTTAGGAACTAGTCATAAGACCGGCCCGGGCGCCAGTTCGTCCCAAGCCATGGCGGCGCTCAGGAACAGGCGCCCATTGAGCGCCTGGAGCAGCGTGCTGTGCTTGAGGCGGTCCATCACCGGCCCCTTCACCTCGGCCAGGTGCAGCAGCACCCCGCGCTGGCGCAGCGAGGTGTTCAACTCCCCGAGCCCGAACAGGGCCGAGGTATCGATGGCGTTCACCGCCGACAGCACCAGCACCAGGTGGCGCGTGTCGGGACGCGCCGCCAGTTCGTCCTCGATGCGTTCGTTCACCGCCTCGACGTTCCCGAAGAACAGCCCGGCATCCACGCGCAGCATCAAGAGGCCCGGTGCGGTCTCGGCCGAATAGCGGTCCACGTTGCGGAAGTGCTCGGTGCCATTGATACGGCCAAGCACGGCGATGTGGGGACGGCTGGCGCGCCAGATCAACGCTCCCATCGACAAGGCCACGCCCACCACCACACCCGCTTCCACGCCCAGCACCAGCACCCCGGCGCCGGTGGCCAGCAATGCCGCCGCGTCGGCGCGGTCGTAGCGCCAGGACGTGCTCAAGGTCGACAGGTCGAGCATGCCGAGCACCGCGACGATGATGGTCGCCGCGAGCACCGGCAGCGGCAGCAGCGCCAGCCAGCCGGTCGGGGCCACCAGGGCGAGCGCCAGCAGCGCGGCGGTGATGATGCTGGCCAGCTGGGTGTTGGCGCCGGCCGCGAAGTTCACGGCCGAGCGCGAGATGCTGCCCGTGACCGGGAAGCCGCCGCTGAGGGCGCTGCCGATGTTGGCCGCGCCCAGGCCCACCAGTTCCTGGTTGCTGCCCAGCTTCTCGCCGCGCTTGAGCGCCAGCGTCTGCGCACCGGACATGCTGATCAGGAAGATCATGAAACCGATCAGGAGCGCCGGCTGCAGCAAGGCCTGCCAGTGCCCGCTCGACGTCGCCAGGTTCAGCCCCGGCAGTCCGGTCGGTACGGAACCGGTGGTGGCCACGCCGAGCGCCTCCAGCTTCAGCAGCGGCACCAGCGCGGTCGCCCCGATCACCACCAGCATGGGCGCCAGCTTGGCGCCGATGTCGGCCGCCACCGGCGACAGCCCGATGCGGCGCAGGCTGCCGGCCATGTAGTGCCGCGCCCAGACCAGCACGGCCAGCGCGCCCAGTCCCAGCGCCGCGCTCGGCCAGTTTACGGTGGGCATGGCGCCCAGCAGCGGCCGCACCTGGCCCCAGGCGATCAGGAGCGCCGAGCCGATCGTGAAGCCGCTCATCACGGGACGGGAAAAGAAGTTGGCCAGGAAGCCGATGCGCAGCAGGCCGCAGGCCAGCAGCACGACCCCGGACAACAGCGCCAATTGCGCGGCCAGCACCCCGTACAGCGCGCTGCCGGGCGCCGCCAGCGGGGCCAGGCTGGAGGCCGTCATCAAGGAAATGATCGCCATCGGGCCGACCGACTGGGTGCTGCTGGTGCCGAACAACGCGTACAGCAGCGGCGGCACGATGCTGGCATAGATCCCGGCCACCGGCGGCAGGCCGGCCACCAGCGCATAGGCCATGCCCTGCGGGATCATCATCATCGCCACGACGATGCCGGCGCTGATGTCGCCCGGCAGCATCGAACGCCGGTAGTGCTGCAGCCACTGAAGCATAAAGTATTGCCCGACAGAAAAGCCGCTAGGCTACCATGGACAGCGCGCGGTAGAGGCGCTCATTGCATCGCCAGTTCGACGCAGTTGCGCCCTGCCCGCTTGGCGCGCGCCAGCGCGGCGTTCACGCGCACCGCCAGCGAATCGCCGTTTTCAAACTCGCCCAGCTGCGCCACGCCCAGGCTGACCGTGACGCGGTCGCAGCCCGGGATCTCGGCGGCCTCGATGGCCGCGCGCAGCTTCTCGGCCATTTTCAGGCCGTCGATGGCGCTGGTGTGCGGCGCGATCACCTGGAACTCCTCGCCGCCCGAGCGCACCAGCACGTCGCTCGAGCGCAGCAGGGCGCGCGCGGTGTCGGCCACGGTGCGCAGCGCGATATCGCCCACCGGGTGGCCGTAGGCGTCGTTGACGTTGCGGAAGCGGTCGATGTCGAAGGCGATCAGGGCCAGCGGCGTGCGGTAGCGGCGGGCGCGCTTGATCTCCTGTTCCATCAGGTATTCGCCATGGCGGCGATTCGCCACGCCGGTCAGGGCGTCGAGGGTCGCCAGCTGGGTGACCCGGCCGAGCAGCTCCTCGCTTTCGCGCATCAGCTCCGCCATGCGCAGCCCGAAGGCGGCCAGCTGCGCCAGGTCGTCCAGGGCGGACAGCTGGGCGCCAGAAAGCGGGCGCGCGTCGCCGAACAGCAGGCACAGGGCGCCGCGCGGCGCGCCCGGGCCCGATGCCGGCACCGGCACGCCGAGCACCATCTGCACGCCCCGGGCACGCAAGGCTTGCGCGAGCAGCGGCTCGCCCGCCTTGTCGACGACATCGAGCAGCACGGTCTCGCCGCTGGCGGCGGCCAGGAGGCCCGGAAAGGCATGGCGCAGCGGCGCCTGCAGCAGGCGCTCGCCGCGCCCGAGCACGGCGGCCAGGTCGAGCCCAGCGCGCCCGTGCTGCGCTTCCAGCCGCAAATCGCCGCCCTCGTGGCGCTGGAACATCGCGGCATGCACCACGCCGGGCCAGTCCAGCAGGGCCAGGCACAGGCGCTCGCCGAAGCGGATGCTGTCGTCGGCCTCGGCTAGCGCCCCCTGGGCCCTGCTGCGCACCGCCAGCAGCGCCGCCAGCTCCGCCTCGACCGGGCCGGCCGCGGGAGGCGGCAAGAACGCGGCGCGCAGGCCCGCGGCGACTTCGCGGCGCAGCTCCTCCGGCCCCAGGGGACCGATCACATAGGCCAGCGGGCCATGGGCCATCAGGGCCGGCAGCCAGCGCGCATTGCCGAAGGGGCACAGGACCAGCACCGGCCTGCCTTCGCGCTGCGCCACCAGCTGCCCGAGCGCCGGCAGGTCGATGCCGATCTCGAAGCACTCGAGGTCGAGCACCAGCACGTCGGCCGGCTGCTGCGCCAGCATGGCAAGGGCCTGCTCGGCGCCATCGGCCACGCGCAAGGCGTCGAACAGGCCGGCGCAGGCCTGCTGGAACGCGCTGCGGCGCTGCCCGGCCGGATTGACGAACAGGCCGCTGCAAGCCTGCCCTGCGCCTTCCTGCTGAGACATCCCTTCTCCTTTTATTTCCTGGCAAGCCAGTTTGCGAAAAACGCTGGCAAGTTTGCCATAAAGCCATGGGAGGGCATAGTGAAGAATTGTTCTGCGAGTGTGTGGGAGCGCACCGTCCGGCATGGAGCGACGCATCGATACTCTACGGGTCGATTGAACGTTCACGGGAGTACGCAATGGCACACCAGGATGACGTGGCAAAGGAGCAGAAGGCGATCCAGAGCCGCCAGGACCAGCAGGACGGCAGCATGCAGAAGGCGGAGAACGACGAGGCGGTGCAGACCGGGATCCAGCAGCCGGCCCCGCCGATGCCTGAGCAGCACCTCGCCAAGCCGGGCATTGAGGCCCAGATGGAGATGAAGCCGAAGTTCATGGCGGAGCAATACAAGGGCAGCGGCAAGCTCGAAGGCATGAGCGCCATCGTCACCGGCGCCGATTCCGGCATCGGGCGCGCGGTCGCGGTGCTGTTCGCGCGCGAAGGCGCCGACGTGGCCGTGATGTACCTGAACGAACACGAGGACGCCGAGGAAACCAAGCGCTGCGTCGAGGCGGAAGGCCGGCGCTGCATCACCATTGCGGGCGACGTCAAGGACGCCGCATTCTGCAAGGACGCGGTCGAGAAAGTGGTCGCCGAATTCGGGCGCCTCGACGTCCTCGTCAACAACGCGGCCTTCCAGGAACACGCCAGCTCGCTGCTGGACATCACCGAGGAGCGGCTAGACGAGACCTTCCGCACCAATATCTACGGCTACTTCCACATGGCGCGCGCGGCCCTGCCCCACCTCAAGGAAGGTTCGTCGATCATCAACACAGGTTCGGTGACCGGCCTGAAAGGCTCGAAAAAGCTGCTCGACTACTCCGCCACCAAGGGCGCCATCCATGCCTTCACGATGTCGCTCGCGGCCAGCGTGATCGACCAGGGCATCCGCGTCAACTGCGTGGCGCCAGGCCCGGTCTGGACGCCGCTCAACCCGGCCGACCAGTCGCCCGAGGACATCAAGGAATTCGGCGCCAGCACCACCTTCAAGCGTCCGGCGCAGCCGGAAGAACTGTCGCCGGCCTACGTGTTCCTGGCCTCGCCGGTGTGCTCGGGCTACATCACGGGGGTGATCCTGCCGGTCACCGGCAAGGTAGGCGAATAAGGAGGAGCTATGCCGCGCAGCATGTGGAAAGGTGCGATCAGCTTGGGGCTGGTGCACATCCCCGTCGATATGTACCCGGCGGTCGACAACAAGGGGCTCGACCTGACCATGCTCGACCGGCGCGACTTCTCGCCGGTCGGCTTCAAGCGCTACAACAAGGGCAACGGCAAGGAAGTCTCCTGGGACGACATCGTCAAGGGCTACGAGTACACCAGCGGCGAATATGTCGTGCTGTCCGACGAAGACCTGCGGCGCGCCAACCCGGAGGCGACCCAGACCATCGACATCCTCGCCTTCGTGGATGCCGGGGACGTCTCGCTGCTCTACTTCGAGCAGCCCTATTACCTCGCCCCCGGCAAGGGCGGCGACAAGGTCTACGCCCTGCTGCGCGAAACCCTGCGCAAGGCCGGCAAGATCGGCATTGCGCGCGTCGTCATCCGCGTCAAGCAGCACCTTGCGGCGCTGGTGTGCGTGGGCGATACCATCGTCATGAACACGCTGCGCTACGCCGACGAGATCCGCGATGCGGGCGACCTCAAGATCCCCACGGCCGACGACAAGAAGGCCGCGATCACCGACAAGGAACTCAAGATGGCGATGGCCCTCGTGCAGGGCATGGCCGAGGACTGGGATCCCGAGCAGTACCACGACACCTACCGCGAGGACGTCATGGCGCTGATCGAGAAGAAGGTGAAGGCGCACCAGACCAAGACCATCACCATGCCCGAGCCGGGCGAGCCGAAGCGCGAGACCGGCAAGGTCATCGACCTGGTCTCGCTGCTGCAGGCCAGCCTGGGCAAGAAACCCGGCAGGGGCGCGGCTGACGACGAGGACGACGACGACGAACCGCCGCCGACCAGGAAACGCCGGCCCGCCGCCGAGGACGAGGACGCGGAGGAAGCCCCGCCACCGCGTGCGCGCAAGACTGCTGCACACGGCACCGACCGCGTCGCCGCCAGCGGCGCGGCGCCGAAACGCAAGACCGCCACCAAAGCCGCAGCCAAGCCGGCGGCAAGGAAGACTCCCGCCAAGTCCACCGGCGCACCATCGACGGCCGCTCCGCGCCGCAGGAAGGCGGCGTGACGGATGGATGAATTCATCGACTTCCTCCAGTGGCCGGCAATGCTGGTCACCCTGTTCGCGGCCTACCTGATCGGCTCCAAGCGCGCCGAACGGCGTGTGTTCGGCTTTTCCATGTTCATCCTCAGTAACGTGCTGTGGATCGTGTGGGGCATCCACGACGAAGCGTGGGCCCTGATCGTCCTGCAGGCGGCGCTGATGGCCATGAACATCCGCGGGATCTTCAAGAACGAATCCTGAGGCCGGCGCCCCTGGCTCGACCTGTCAGGGTGCGGCGGCGACGAGCGCGGCGCCTCCCTCGAGCCGGCGCCGCATCAGGTCCCTGGCCACCCCCAGCGCACTGGCCGGCACCGCCGCGATATCCGGCGTGACGCCGGTCCCTTCCCAGTTGGTACCGGTGATCGGATTGATGGCGCGCTGGTTGGGTATCTGTGCAAAGAAATGCTCGCCGATGCGGTAGAAACTCATGGGGTGGGCGCCGCCCCAGGTGCGATCGCCGATCACCGTGGCGCGTTTCAGGGCCTGCATCGTGTATGCAAAGTCTTCGCCGGCGGACGCCGTGCGGGGGCCGACCAGGATCAGGACCGGCTTGCCGCCGCCATAGCGTTTGCCGGCGAGCTTGTCGTGTGTCCACTGCTGGACGGTGTTCCCGGTGTCGCGATCCCAGATGTCGTTGAGACGTGTGGGCCCGTCGACGAAATAGCTGATCAAGAGGGCCACCGCTTTCGGATCGCCCCCGCCGTTCTGGCGCAGGTCCACGATGAGGCCCTCGGTATCGGCCAGTTCGTCCATCGCTGCGCCGAACTTGTCGGCGACAGGGATAGCATCGGGAAAACTGGAGAGTTTCAGGTAGCCCACATCGGGGCCGAGGCGGCCGACTGTCTTCACCTCACGGGCTGCCGTGCGGCGCGCCATCAGGCGCTCGAGAAAGTTGGTGCGCTGCTCCCACTCCGCCTGCGTCGCCGCCGGGGCCGCTCCCATTTCGCTGACCAGATCCAGGCCGGGAGCAAAGCGCACCTTCAGGTGCTGGTCCTTGGCGATGCCATGGATATCGGCCGTGAGCTGGGTCGCCAGCCGATAGCCGTCCTTGATGCGATCGTATCTGCCTTCGCGCTCGTGCTGGCGCAGGACTGCCTCGAACTGCCTGGCCTTGTCGGGGAAGACATAGTGATCGTTCAGCTCCGCCACCAGGGCATCAATCATCGCGGTGCGCATCGCACGATCGACCACTACCTCCGGGCGGGGCTTGAAGGCGAACCAGAACACTGCCAGCACCAGCGAGATCGCTATCACAGTCACTATTTTTTTCATTGTTTTCCTCTGGGTGAACGAACATTTCTATGAGCGAGACAATCCAGCGGAAACAGAATAGCATAGCAATTACCACTCCCTAGCATGTTATTTTGCTAGGCTGCAGCAGGACCTAGCGTGTGCGGGTGACATGGGCATTACGCGCAGCGTGCCATCCGAGGCGCGCCGCGATGATGCGGCGGTATGCGGTATCGATATGCGGCGGGGTGCAGCGCACGTAGCGCTCGGCTTGCGCGCGTTCCTCGCGCGGCAGAGAATCGAGCGTGCGCACCACTTCCCCGGGCGTCGGCACTCGTCCGGACTCGCCGTCGAACTTGGCCGGCAGCGCGGTCCATACGGCGGCGTCGATACGCATGCGTTCCAGCCAGGCGGCGATGCGTGCGTCGCTCCGGGCGCCGTCGACCGGCGGGATACTGCCGATGTAGTCGGGCCGCCCAAGGGCGATCTTCTCGCGCTCGCAGAGCATCGCGCGCGCCGCGTCGAGGTCGGAGGCATCGAGATAGGCCCAATAGGTCGGCATGGGGCGCGCGCCTTCGCACAGCACCAGGGCGACTTCCGCGCTGTCGTCGCTCTTGCGCACGAATTCGAGCGGCAGGCGTGGACCGCCGGGATGCCAGCCCGAGGCCAGCTTGAGGGGGGCGGGCTTCCACAACAGGGAGCCCCAGGCGATGCATACGATGTTCATGGTCGGTGGGAGGTAGTGAGGTAGGCACTCCAGCTTGCCAGAGAAGCGTGGCGCGCACGAAGCCTGCCCCGCGATTGTCTCGAAGCGTGCGTGCCCTTCGCCGCACGTGCGCGATACTTGGCATAACCCGACTACGCTAGAACCGACCATGCCCAACAGCGCCATGCCCTTCCTCGTGTTGACCCGCGCCGGTTTCGACGACATCGCGGCCAGGGTCGACCTCGGCAAGGCCAGCCTGTTCCTGAATCCCGGCCTGTTGTCGGAAACGGACATCGCGCGGCTGCGCGAGATGGGCACGGCGGTGCACGTGATGGCCACGCCGGTCGACCCGATGAAGCCCCAGCAGGTGCAGCAGGCCCTGCTCCTGACGCGCAATGCGCGCGGCAGCGTGTGGGTGGAACGCGGCACACCGCGCGCCGCCACGGCCGTCAACGCCGCCGACAAGCTGCAGGAAGCCAGGCAGCCGGTCCTGCCCTCCACGCCGCTACGCCAGCGCCTGGCGCGCGGCGCCGGCGCCTTTGCCAGCGCCGCCCTGCGCCGCCTGACCGCGCCGGAAAGCGGGCGGCGCCTGTTGGCCGTGCCCTACCTCGGCTTCGGCAATGCCGGGCGGGTGTGGCTCAAGGGCCGCCTGCTGGACGAGGCGGCCTTCCGCGAGCAGAGCGACACCGACAGCGGCTGGCAGAACCTGGTTGCCCTGTACCGCCGGCTCGAATCGGACGAAGTGGCGGGTGCGCGCGTGCTGGCGCACTTTGCCGGCGCCACCCACGAAACCCACACGGATGGGGGCGGCTACTTTTCCTTCGACTTCGTCCCTGCCGCCGAACTCGGCGGCGGCTGGCACGCGGTCGAACTCGAATTCCCGGACAATCTGCAGCCCGACGGCGAGCCGCTGCGCGCGACAAGCGAGATCCGCGTCCCGGCCGCCAGCGCCCGTTTCGCCATCATCAGCGACATCGACGACACCGTCCTCTGGACCAATGTCACCAACAAGCTGAACATGGCGCTGATGCTGGCCCGCACCAACCACCATACGCGCAAGCCCTTCAAGGGCGTGGCCGGCTTCTACCGCGCCCTGCGCGACGGTGCCGGCGGCAGCGAGGACAATCCCCTGTTCTACGTCTCGAGCAGCCCCTGGCACCTGTTCGGGCCCCTGGTCGACTTCCTCAAGCTGCAGGACATCCCGCTCGGCCCTCTGCTGCTGCGCGAGCTGAGCGTGCGCCAAGTGCTCAAGATCAACGAGCATGGCAACCACAAGCTCGAACAGATCGAGCGCATCCTGGATTTTTATCCCGACATGCAGTTCGTGCTGATCGGCGACAGCGGCGAACAGGACCCCGAGATCTATGCCGAGGTCGTGCGCCGCCATCCGGGTGCCGTCAAGATGATCTACATCCGCAACGTCAATCCCGATCCCTCGCGCATCGACGCGCTCGACCGCCTGATCGACGAGGTGAGCGCTACCGGCACCCAGCTGGTGCTCTCACCCGACAGCGTGTTCGCCGCCTCCCACGCCGCAGCCGAAGGCCTGATCGCGGTCGACCGACTTCCCGGGATCCGCTCGGACAAGCGCGAGGACGACAACGCACCCCCTGCGAAAACAGGATTGTGAAAACCTATCAAGCTGATTCAATTAATCAAATTTATTAATTCCCCGTTGAGCCATAGAATCTCCCTATTGATTACACAACAAGGAGATTCCTGATGAGCCAGCCTCGCCTTACCACCGCTTCCGGCATCCCGGTCGCCGACAACCAGAATTCGCTCAGCGCCGGCCCGCGCGGCCCACTGCTGCTGCAGGACTTCCACCTGATCGAGAAGCTCCAGCACTTCAACCGCGAGCGCATTCCCGAGCGCGTGGTCCACGCCAAGGGATCGGGCGCCTACGGGACCTTCACCGTCACTCACGACCTGCGTCCCTTTACCAAGGCCAGGCTGTTCTCCGAGGTCGGCAAGACCACTCCGGTGTTCCTGCGCTTCTCGACCGTGGGCGGCGAAAAAGGCAGCGCCGACAGCGAGCGCGACCCGCGCGGCTTCGCCCTGCGTTTCTATACCGAGGAAGGCAACTGGGACCTGGTCGGCAACAATACCCCGGTGTTCTTCATCAAGGACCCGATCAAGTTCCCGGACTTTATCCATACCCAGAAGCGCGATCCGCAAACCAATCTGAAATCGGCCAACATGATGTTCGATTTCTGGAGCAATGCGCCGGAAAGCCTGCACCAGGTGACCATCCTGTTCTCGGATCGCGGCACCCCGGACGGCTACCGCCACATGGACGGCTTCGGCAGCCACACCTATAGCCTGATCAACGAAGCCGGCGAGCGCGTGTATGTGAAGTGGCACTTCAAGACCCGCCAGGGCATCAAGAACCTCAGCGCCGCCGAGGCGGTCCGACTCGCAGGTGCTGACCCTGACCACGCCGGGCGCGACCTGTTCGAGGCGATCGCCGGCGGCGACTTCCCTCAGTGGGACGTCAAGGTGCAGGTGGCAACCGAACAGCAGCTGGCCGACTGGGAGGGGCGCACCGGCTGGAACCCCTTCGACCTGACCAAGGTGTGGCCGCACGGCGACTTCCCGATGCTGCCGGTCGGCGTGCTGGAGCTGAACCGCAACCCGGACAACTACCACGCCGAAGTCGAACAGGCGGCGTTCTCGCCGGCCAACGTGGTGCCGGGCATGGGCTACTCGCCGGACAAGATGCTGCAGGGCCGCCTGTTCGCCTACCACGACGCCCAGCTGTACCGGGTCGGCACCAATCACCAGCACCTGCCGGTGAACGCCCCGCGCTGCCCCTTCCACAACCAGCAGCGCGACGGCGCGATGGCGATCGCCAACGGCGGCGCAGCGCGCAACTACGCCACCGTCGATTCGGTAGGCCGCGGAGCGCTGGGCATGGGCCATGGCGAGCCGGAACTGCCGATCACGGGCGACGCCGGCCGCTACGACTTCCGCGGCATGGAAGACGACTACACCCAGGCCGGCAACCTGTTCCGCCTGATGAGCCCCTCGGCGCGCCAGAACCTGTTCGACAACCTGGCAGGGCCGCTCAGCGGGGTGGACGAGGATATCCTGCAGCGCCAGCTGCGCCAGTTCGACAAGGCGGATCCGGCCTACGGGCGGGGCGTGCGGGCCTCGCTGAAGGCGCTGGGCCGTAACGTCGATTGATGTGCTGGTATCGGTAGGGTGGACGGCTTGGCCGTCCGTGCGTTCAAACCACGGTTGAAAGCACGTGTTCGATCGGTCATCTGTAGCTGAACGCGCGGACGGGAGGACCCGTCCACCCTACAAATTCCAAGCGCGTGTCCTACTCGTCGAATCCCAATATTTTCATCGCCTTGGTCAGCCCCTTGGCCGCTTTCGCATACCCCGCCCACGGCTCATTCCCCTTGTCCAGCCGCGTGTGCACGTTTGCCACCGTCCACTGCGCGCTCGACTTGAGTTTTGCCAGCTCGTCCCATGCCAGGGGCACCGAAATGCCCAGCCCGGGCCGGGCGCGCGCCGCCCACGCGCTGATGGTGGTCGCGCCGCGGCCGTTGCGCAGGTAGTCGATGAAGATCTTGCCGACCCGGTTCTTGGGGCCGCTCTTGAAGGCGAAGCGGTCCGGCAGCGTGGCCGCCAGGTGGCGCACGATGGCCTGCGAGAAGGCTTTCACGGTATCCCAGCCGTATTCCGGTTTCACCGGCACCACCACGTGCAGGCCCTTGCCGCCGCTGGTCTTCAGGAAAGAAGGCAGGCCCAGCTCGTCGAGGAAGGCGTGCATGATCTGCGCCGCTTCCTGCATCTGTTTCCATTCCACCCCCTCGCCCGGGTCGAGGTCGAACACCATCCGGTCCGGCGTCTCGTATCTCCTGGCCAGCGCATTCTGGGTGTGCAGCTCGATCGCGTTCCACTGCGCCAGGGACAGGATGCCCTCCACGCCCGCGATCTCCAGCATCGGCGGATTGTCCGGGTCGAGCGCCTGGTCCATCTGCTTCACGCCCGGCAGCTTCTTCACGTCGGCATGCTTCTGGTACACCAGCTCCGCACCGATGCCGGCCGGCGCGCGCACCAGGGTCAGCGGACGGCGCTTGAGGTGCTCCATCATCAGCTCGCCCACCAGCGCGTAGTAGCGGATGATGTCCAGCTTGGTGATGCCGGTGGACGGGTCGACCACCCGCTCCGGATTGGTGACCCGCAGCGTGTCCGGCAGCTTGCGGTGCAGGCCGGCGGGCGGCGGCGATACCGGTTCGTCGGGCGCCTCGGCCCGCGCCTTGCCCTCGTCGATGTCCTCGATGTGGCGCGGCTCCTCGCGCGTGATGCCCTTGGCCGGCTTGTCTTTGCGCAGGCCCTGGAACACCGGATGGCGCACCGAGCCGGTACTGGTCCATTCCGAGAAGCTGACCTCGGCCACCAGCACCGGCTTGACCCAGTGGTGCTGGCGCCCCGGCACCGCGCGCGGCGGGAACGGACTGTCGTCGGTACGCAGCGCTTCCAGGCGCTCCTTGATGTCCATCAGCGAAGCATGGTTGAAGCCCGAACCCACGTTGCCCGCGTAGCGCAGCACGCCCTCGCGGTCGTAAGTCCCGAGCAGCAGCGAGCCGACGCCCTTGCGCGAGCCCTTCGGGTCGGTGTACCCGCCGATCACGAATTCCTGGCGCAGGCCGCACTTGAGCTTGATCCACTCGGGCGAGCGGCGCGACACGTAGCGCGAATCGCGGCGCTTGCCGATCACGCCTTCCAGGCCGATCTTGCAGGCCGCCACCACCAGTTCGTCCGGGTTGGTCCCGAACTCGGCGGAGAAGCGCACCTTGTCCGACTTCGCCTTCTTGAGGATCTGCTCCAGCGCGGCGCGCCGCTCGACCAGGGGCACGTCGCGCAGGTCGTAGCCGTTGCAATAGGGAGCGTCGAACAGGAAGTAGACGATATCGGCCGTGCGCACGCCATCGAAGGCCAGCTGCAGCAGGCCGAAGTTCGGCTTGCCGTTCTCGTCGTGCACCACGATCTCGCCGTCGTACCAGCCGTCCGGCAGTCCGATGCGCTGGAGTTCATCGCGCAGCGGCGCCAGCTTGTCGGTCCAGTCGTTGGCGTTGCGCGTGATGAGCCGCACCTCGCCCTTCTCGACCCGCGCCAGCATGCGGTAGCCGTCGAACTTGACTTCGAATACCCAGTTTTCCGGGTCCAGCGGCGGACCGTCGACCAGCGTCGCCAGTTCGGGCGTAAAGGCTTCGGGTAGGGCCGCCTCGACCACGCCTTCCGGCAGCTTGGGCGCGGCGGCCTTCCTGCCGCGCGTGGACTTGCCGGCGGACTTCGCGCCGGCCTTGGCCGCGGGCTTGGCGGCGGCCGCCCGCTTGCGCGCCGGCTTGCGTACCTCTTCCGACCGGGCTTCGGATGCCGCCTCGGCCTTCAGCGCCGCCACCTTGCCGCGCGCCGGCTTCGGCATCGGCAGGTCCTTGACGCTGTCGGGCATCTCGTCGACCACCGAGAATTCCTCGGCCGGCCGGGCGTGCTCGTCGTTCTCCTTGATCAGGAGCCAGGGTTCCTGCTTGTCGCCGCCGCGGCCCTTCATGCGCACCAGCACCCATCGCCCGTGCATCTTGTGGCCGTGGATCTCGAACTTCAGGTTGCCCTTGCGGTAGCCTTCGTGCGGATCGCCGACCGGTTCCCAGGTGCCCTTGTCCCAGATGATGACCTTCCCCGCGCCATATTGTTTGGGCGGAATAGTACCTTCGAAGTCGGAATAGGAAATCGGGTGGTCCTCGACGTGCACGGCCATGCGCTTGTCGTGGGTGTCGTAGCTCGGTCCTTTCGGGACGGCCCAGCTCTTCATGGTCCCGTCGAGTTCCAGCCGGAAATCGTAGTGCAGGCGCGTGGCCCAGTGTTTCTGGATGACGAAGGTCAGCGCCTCGGTACTGGGGGCGCCGCCGTCAAGGGGCTCGGACGTGATATCGAAATTGCGCTTGGCCTTGTACAGTTTGAGCGCGTCTGGCATGTGGCACCTCCCGGCTACGGTCGTGGGTCCAGTGTAGGCCGCGCCCGGCTGGCGCGACTGTACGCCAGCTAACCCTGCCTTCCTTTGTAAGCAAATGTAAGCCCGTCAACCAGCCACCCCGCCCGGCCGTTGAGGGTCCAGCAATACATAAGCAGGCCGCTCAGGCCCCACCAAATCCAAAGGACAGGTTCGCCCTGTCCTTTGTCGTATCCGTCTCCATCGTCTCGATGGCGTCTACAATGGGGCTTTGACCACCCGCGAGCACGCCATGCCCAGAATCGTCTTCCTCGACCGCGACAGCCTGCAGGCCCGGGTCCGCGCCCCCGCTTTCGACCATGATTGGCAGGATCATGCCGGCACGTCGGAAGACCAGGTCGTGGAGCGCCTGGCCGGGGCCAGCGTGGCCGTCACCAACAAGGTGCCGCTGCGCACGGCCGCGATCGAGCGCCTGCCCGACCTGAAGATGGTGGCCATCGCCGCAACCGGCACCGACAACGTCGACCTCGCGGCCTGCCGGGCGCGCGGCATCGTGGTGTCGAACATCCGCAACTATTCCCTGGTGTCCGTGCCCGAGCACTGCTTCGCCCTGCTGCTGGCGCTGCGCCGCAATATGCGCGCCTACGTGGCCGACGTCGAGGCCGGAAAATGGGAGAAATCGACCCGCTTCTGCCTGCTGGACCACCCGATCGGCGACCTGGCCGGCAGCCGCCTCGGCATCGTCGGCTACGGCGCGCTGGGAAAGAAGGTGGCGCAGCTCGGGCGCGCCTTCGGCATGGAGATCGCGGCCACCTCGCGCTCCAAGGTAGCCGAGCCCGGCGTGACCGAACTGCCGCTCGACGAACTGCTGGCCAGCTCCGACGTCGTCAGCCTGCACCTGCCGCTGACGCAAGCCACGCGCCACCTGATCGGCGAACGAGAATTGGGCCTGATGCGGCGGCACGCCCTCCTGATCAACACCGCGCGCGGCGGCCTGGTGGATGAGGCGGCGCTGGCCGCGGCCCTGCAGGAAGGGCGCATCGGCGGCGCCGGTTTCGACGTATTGAGCCAGGAACCGCCGCTGCCCGACAACCCGCTGCTGCGCCTGCGCCTGCCGAACTTCATCCTGACCCCGCACGTGGCCTGGGCCAGCGGCGGGGCGATGCAGACGCTGGCCGACATGCTGGTCGATAACATCGAAGCCTGGGCCGCCGGCCGGCCGCAGAACGTCGTTAGCTGAGCCGCCACGCCATTCGCATTCGGTCTGGACGCGCGGCCGGCAGAGCCGGCCACCCTACAGGCGCCCGGCCATGCTTTCCGGCGCCGCCTGCGCCGCCTGCGGGTCCGGCGCACGCAGCGGCAGCTCGAGGATGAAGGCCGCGCCCTGCCCCGGCGCGCTGTCCACCCGCACCGAACCGCCCAGCAGCGTGGTGACGATGTTCCAGGTGATGTTCAATCCCAGGCCGGTGCCGCCCCGTCCCATGCGCGTGGTGAAGAAGGGATCGAAGATGCGCGACAGGTCGCCTTGCGGGATGCCGCGACCGTCGTCGCGGAAGGTGATGCGCACCCCGCCTTCGCAGGGCGCCGCTTCCAGCACCATGCTGCCGCCCGGTCCCTCGAAGGCGTGCAGCAGGGCGTTGTTGACTAGGTTGATCACGACCTGGCCGAGCGGGCCGGGAAAGCTGTCCATCACGATTCCCGGGGCCACTCGCAGTTCGAGCCGGTGTCCGGCCAGGCGCACGGTATTCATCAGGGTGGCTGCGATTTCCTGGCAGGCCTGGCCCAGGTCGAAGCGGCGCCGCTGGGCGCTCGCCTGGTCCACCGACACCTGGCGGAAGCTGTTCACCAGCTCCGCCGCATTGTGCAGGCTGCGCATGATCAGGCTGGACGCTTCGCGCGAGGCCGCCATGTAGTCGGCCAGCTCGGAGCGGCGCAGGTTGGCGCTGTCGAAGCGCGCGGCGATGTCGCCCGTCCTCTCCTGCAACGTGCTGGCCATCAAGAGGCTGTTGCCGATCGGGGTATTCAGCTCGTGGGCCACGCCCGCCACCAGCGAGCCGAGCGAGGCCAGCTTTTCGCGCGCCGCCAGCTGGGCCTGGGTATCCTGCAGCTGGCGGTAGGCGCTGGCATTGTCGATCGCCACGCCGACGTAGGCGGCCAGCGTCTCGAGCATGTCGAGGTGCACCTGGCCGTAGGCCCGGGCGGCCGGGCTCTGCACCGTCAGCGCGCCCAGCACGCGCTCGCCCACCAGCACCGGCACCAGCAGCAGCGAGCGCGGCGCCATGCCGGCGCGCCAGGCGCAGGGCAAGGCGATCTCGCCGGCCTGGCCAGGCGGCAGTGTCGGCAGATAGTCCGGCAGCTCGTGGGAAAGCTCGCCGGCCAGCACCTCGCGCCCGCGCACGATGGACCAGGCGGCAAGAATCCTGTCCGGGTCTTCCGGCAGCTCGAAGGCCTCGCGACGCTCGCCGTCGACCACGGCATAGGCATACTCGATGGTGCCGCGCTCGGGGTGGCGCAGCACCACCGCGAACAGGCTCGCGTCCATCAGCGCATGCACCTGCTCGTAAAGCGTGCGCACGATCGCTTCGAGCTCGAGGTTCGCCGTCACCGCGCGCCCGATGTCGGACAGCAGCGCGATGTTGCGGTGCGCCTGCTCCACCACTTCCTTCTGTTCCTCGACCTCCTGCTTGCGCCGCTCGGCCGATTCCTTCTGGCGCCGCAGCTCGACGGTGCGCACCCCCACCTCGTGTTCCAGCAGCAGCTTTTGGGCGACCAGGCCGCGCACGCGCAGGCGGTAGGCGGCAGTGAACAGCGCCAGGATGGCCAGCACCGCGAGCGTGCGGAACCACGGGGTCTTCCAGAACGGCGGCGTGATCGTGATCGTGAGAGAGGCGGGCTGCGCGCTCCAGACGCCGTCCTTGTTGCTGGCGCGGACCCGGAACACATAGGTTCCCGGATCGAGGTTGGTATAGGTCGCGTAGCGGCGCCGCGCGTCGGTGTCGACCCAGCCCTGGTCGAAGCCCTCCAGCTGGTAGGCATAGCGGTTGCCTTCGGGGTCGGCGTAATGCAGGGCCGCGAATTCGAGGGTGAACACGGTGTCGCGGTGCGACAGCGTCAGGGCGGACTGTTCGTGGAAGTTGGGCGTGGCCCGCGACCGGTTCAGCACCAGGAAGTCGGTGATCACCACTTCCGGCACATAGGGGTTGTCGCGCACCGCGTCCGGCAGGAAGGAAGTCAGGCCGGTGGTGCCGCCGAACCAGAACTGGCCGTCGCGGCCGCGCATGGCCGCGCCGACGAAATAGGAACCGTCCACCAGCCCGTCCTTCGCGGTGTAGTTCTTGGTGGCGCCGGTGGCGGGATCGACGCGCGTGATGCCGGCCGTCGTGCTGGCCCAGACGAAGCCGTGCTCGTCCTCGATCATCGCGCCGATCGGCAGCGCCTCCGGGCCCTTGTTGAACGGGTAAAAACGGAAACGCACCCCTTCCTTGCCTGCTTCCATCCGGTGCAGGCCGCCGGCGGTGCCGACCCACAGTTCGCCGCGCGCCGACTCCATCAGGTAGTAGACGCGCCCGTGGCGCAGGCCGTTCGGGTTTTGCGGGTCGGGGCGATAGTGGGTGAAGCGCCCGGTCGCCGGGTCGTAGCGTTCCAGGCCGGTCTCGGTGCCGATCCAGACGATCCCGCGGCGGTCTTCCAGCGCCGTAAAGCCGTAGTTCTCGCCCAGGCTGCCGGGGTCATCGGGGTCGTGGCGCCAGGTGCGCACAAGGTCCTTGCCCTGCACCTGCCCCGGCAGCAGCGCGGCCAGGCCGCCGCGCGTGACGATCCACAGCGTGCCGCTGCGGCCGGCGTGGAGCGCCTGCACGTAGTTGGCGCCCGGGCTGGCGCCCAGCCCGGTCTGGCCGAAGCGCCCGGCGGCATCAACCCAGGCCAGGCCGGTCGGGGTGCCGATCCAGGTGCGGCCGCGCGCATGCGCCAGCGCGCTCACCACCTCGCCCGGCAGCGCGCCCTGGCCGACGCGCTCGATCCGCCCGCCCGGCCGGGCCATCCGCATCAGGCCATCGCCGGTGGTGCCGATCCACACCGCGCCGTCCGGATCCTCGGCGATGGCGCGTACCTTGGCCCTTCCCAGTCCCTCGTTGCCGCCATAGCGGGCGAAACCGCCGCTGGCCAGGTCGGTGCGGCTGACGCCGCCGAACTGGGTGCCGGCCCACAGGGTGCCAGTGCGGTCGACCAGCATCGAGCTGACCTGGTTGTCCGACAGCGTGTGCGGGTCGGCCGGGTCGTTGCGGTAGCTGAGGAAGCGCCCGGTGGCCGGGTCCAGCCATTTCAGCCCTTCCAGTTCGGTGCCGACCCACAGGGTGTTGCCGCGGTCGTGGTACAGCGCATTGATGCGCGACTCTTCCATGCCGAGCTGGCTGCCGATGCGGCGCCGCTGCGGCTGCGCAAAGGCCGCGCCGTCGCCGAGGCGCCAGGCTTCCAGCCCGGCCGCGGTGCCGACCCAGAGCGTATCGCGCGGGCCCATCGACAGGGCCAGCACGGTATTGCGCTGCAGGTCATCCGGGTCGAGGTCATGGTGCTCGAAGCGGTCGGCGCCGGGCACCAGCCGGTCCAGCCCTGCCGCGGTGCCGATCCAGAGGTGGCCGCGGCCGTCCAGCGCCAGCGCATTGACGCGGTTGTCGCGCAGGGTGCGCGGATCGGCAGGGTCATGGCGGTAGGCGCGCAGGCGCCCGCTGGCGGGATCGAGGTACTGCAGGCCATCGCCGGTAGCGAGCCACAGTCCGCCGCCCGGCGCCGGCTGGATCGCCAGCACGGCGCGGTTGCCGGTGTATTGGGCGCCGGCGCCGGGCGCCGCGAAGCGCATGAACTTGCCGGTGGCGTGGTCGAACCGGCTCAGGCCTCCCTTGGTGCCGAACCACAGCCTGCCCTGCTCGTCCTCGTAGGATGCGAGCACATAATTATCGGGAATGCTGGCGGGTTCCTTCGGGTCGTTGCGATAGACCGTGACGCGGTAGCCGTCGAAGCGGTTCAGGCCAGCCTGCGTGCCGAACCACATGAAGCCGCGCCGGTCCTGCAGGATGGTCAGCACCGACTGCTGCGACAGGCCCTCCTCGATCGACAGGCGTTCGAAGCGCAGGCTGCGCGGCGCGCCGAGGGCGCTGCCCGCCCACAGGCACAGCATACATAGAGCGACCAGAGCGAGGCGCGCTCCCGGCTTCAAGGCAAACATAGGTGTCTCATCAGGTTCCAACCCGGCTAATCTACCAGAGCGGGTTTGCCTACGGAAAAAAATTGAGGCTTCCGGAAATAACAAGGCGCTGCTATAATGCGTGCCTCGGGCGGCTGTAGCTCAGCTGGATAGAGTACTTGGCTACGAACCAAGGGGTCGTGGGTTCGATTCCTGCCAGCCGCGCCAGAATATGAGGGACCAGATTGAAAGA
>PJTO01000223.1_pt1 | contig 44433 bp, 41 predicted proteins | sample 1512101 | NCBI WGS metagenome assembly PJTO01 (sample SAMN08177690, study PRJNA422409) | Soil metagenome, whole genome shotgun sequencing project.
CTTTAGCCATATATTTGTAATTTCGGATATAAACATATTGTGATGAGAGGTCGGTGCATTTTTGTACATATCAGCAATTTTATAAGACGCAGCTGTCTTATTATAGTCTAAATCCTGTATCATTATATTTTTACATTCAATAATCATCCTTGCTTCCTTATAGGCCATTAGTCCTGACGGCGTTTTTATCGGTGTAAGACCTGCTTCTTTCACTTTGTCGTTAGACTTTCCTGACTTATTGCCTAAAATTCGTAATGCCCCCCGGTATTTTTCGGAGAAGACAGTCAAAGTGTAGCCACTCTCCTGCTGTAAAAACTGATAAGTATATCTGCTGCTGTTTATGAAAGTAAAAACTACTGGTTTTTCCCATATAAAACCTAATCCTCCCCAGCTGATCACCATGCTGTTAAATGCTTTTTCTCTGCCTGCGGTAACCACCATCCATTGCTCACTGGTAAGCTCGATGGCATTGTCCGGTAAATCTTTTGGGTCGATATGATCGTACTGTGACTGCCATCCAGAATTTTGCCTGATGCTGTGCGCTTGCATGACAGGCGGCTTTGAATCATTGCCGCACCCTGATAATGCCAAGATTAACAGCAGAAAGCCCGACAGCCATTTTATGTTTATTTTTTTCATCTTGTTATGGGCTCAGCCCGTTTATTAGTGGATTACAATGCTTGTTTTATTTATAAATGCTGGATGCTAAATTATCGGGGTGTGCTAATTTTGTATCTGTACCATTGGCACTTTTTAGTGGAGTTTAATAATCTCATCCATAATCGTTGTTCAGAGACCGAATTTCTTTAGGAGGACAGTAATTTAGAAGTCACAATCTCACTATTTTGATCCATTGCTACTATATAAAAAATGGACTGCAGAATGCCAACATTGAGAAAATGTATTCAAAATGAAGCATTCTGCCATATTGAAGGATTAATTTATTATTATAATTCTAAAAATTCACCAACGTTCAAAAGCAGCAGTTCTTTTCCTCTATCTGCAAATTTTTTCACAGATTCTTCGTGATTGATTTTAATGTACGGATTACTATCATAATGATATCCCAGAATTTTACTGCACTCCACAAAATCTGAAGCAGTTATAGCGTCTTCTATATCCATTGTAAAATTGTCCCCGATTGGAAAAATGGCTAAATCCAGTTTGGTACGAAGGGGAATTAATTTCATATCATAAGTTAATGCTGTATCACCTGCAATGTAAATATTTTTACTATCTGTTTCTATCACAAACCCTCCAGGATTCCCTCCATAGCTGCCATCTGCAAAACTGCTCGAATGGCTGGCGTGAACATATTTTACTTTTCCGAAATCAAAATTCCAGCTTCCTCCATGATTCATAAAGTGCGATTTAAAGCCTTTCTTTTCATAATAGGTTGTAATTTCGGCATTTGAAACAATAACTGCATCTGTATTTTTTGCAATTGCTTCCACATCTAAAACATGGTCGAGATGCGCGTGGGTTAAAAGGATATAATCTGCTCTAAGAGTATTGATGTCAATTGCATCTGCAAGAGGGTTTCCTGTAATAAAGGGATCCACAATAATGTGTTTACCACCTGCTTCAATTCCTAACGAAGCGTGTCCGTAAAATGTAATTTTCATCTGTATAAATTTAATATTGAACTTGTTTTTATTGGTCGATTATGGACTTGCGATTATTTTCTAAACTGTTATTTGCACGAAGTTTTCAGTATCAAAATTACAGTCGTTAAAACTTAAAAACAATAACAGACCTGAGAGTTCGTTAGTTACCTACAGGTTAGTTTTTTGGTTATTAAAAGGATCGATTTTATGTTTATCTTTTAATTAACATAATTTAATTCAAAGTATCTTCTTCGCAGTTAATCTTATTATTACCGAGTAATAATTTCTATTGCTTTTAGATTTAGAATCAGTTATTTTTTATAATTATCTTTGGCTGCAAATCAATTTTATTTTTTTGGATAAATTAGTCACATCGGAAATGTTTAAAAAGGAATATTTAAAAAATATACCTTTAAATTTTCAATGGCAGACAACTCCATTACAAATATACTCGCTGAGTTTTTTAAGCAGCCATTTCAAACTGCCGATGCCTGTTCTGCAGAAAGATTATAATTTCTTGTTCTATATCCGCGAAGGGAGTTTTATAAATCGCATAGACAATAAATTGTATGAGTGTACAGCAGATTCAATAATTTTTATTTCGACTCATACTGTGAGTTCCCTGCAAAAAATACCCGGCAGCTTAAAAGGTTATTTTATACTGATTGAAGAAGAAACTATGTCTCAGCTTTTCAATCAGCAGGATCTTATGAATGTCTTTTTTATAGATCCGATTTTAAAATTAGAAAGTGCCGAAAGTAACTGGATATATTCGATCTGCAGATTACTTTCAACAGAACTTGAAATCTCACTTCCAAATATGCAGATAAGCAGTAATTTAGTGCAGGCACTGCTGAATAAAATACTACACTTATCTAAAAACCGCAGATCTATCTCCAGAACCCAGCAGATCGCGATTCAGTTCAAACAATCAGTGCATGAGCATTACAAATTTGAAAGAGCAATTTCATTTTACGCAGAAAATTTAGCCGTTTCCTCCAATTACCTAAACAGATGCGTTAAAACTGTTTTTAACAAAAGCTGCAAAGAAATAATTACCGAAGTTGCAATTTTAAACAGCCAGATATTACTGGCAGATTTCACCAAATCCATTTCGGAAATCAGTTTTCAGCTTAAATTCGAAGATCCCTCTTACTTTACAAGACTTTTCAAAAATTTCACAGGCTTAACCCCATCCGAATACAGAAAAAAGTTAATGCACGATTTGTCCTAATCGAGGCACGCTTATTACCATACTCTTCTGCGCACTCCATTATAATTTTGCTGCGTTAAACTTTACGCACTTCAAAAATCAGCTGCTGTCATCAGCCGGCACGAACTATTGAGCTTAACAGAAACGCAGTATAAATAAATAATATAAAATTACATGACTAAGTTCTTTAATTCCGCGATGGCGGCATTGTTAATTTCAAGCACATCAATTTTTGCTCAAGTTGAAAACGATACAGAAAAACCTAACTCAAATCCTCCTATAAGCATAGAAACTATGGCAGGCAGCAGAGGCGTGATGTATCAATTAATTATAAATAAGAAATTCCAAAGCATTCCCCTGGGATTTTTCAGTGTTACTAACGCTGCTGCCACATGGGAAAAAGAAATGACACCCGATATCATGACCCAGGCTCACCTTACTTATACTTTATTTAAAGGTCTTGATATATCTTCCGGTATGCAGTATACACCTGTATATGGTTTCAGATCAGTTGCTGGTTTAATATATTCTTACGTATCGCCACAAATGCTGATTATTGTAAATCCAAAAGTTGATCTGGCCGATGATCTTGCTGCAGAAAGTTTAGCATTAATAGAATACAGACCAAAAATCAATGATAAACTTAATTTTTACAGCCGTTTGCAGGGAATGTACGGTTTCATTCCCAAGTCGGGAATTCACAACAGAAGTTATATTATGCTGCGTGCCGGTCTAGGCTATAAAGAATTTGCTTTTGGGGCAGCATCAAATATTGACTGGTACGGTCCAATAAAACACAATGAAAATAACTTCGGAGTATTTGTAAGCGCTCTTTTATTCTAGAATTTTAAAAACAACCTTTGCCCAGTAATAGAACCAAAAAATCATGTATACAATATTAAAATCGGCACACTCATTAGCTGCATATCTCACATTAACTCTTTTATTAACAGCTGTACTTTACGCCTTTTATGGCTGGATAAATAAGAAGCCTTTTACGAACGGAAGTAAAATAGTTTTCCTACTGGCTCTTATTATAATTCATCTGCAGTTTGTTTTTGGACTTGCCTTATATTTCCTGTCTCCGCTGGGGATTTCAAACCTCTCAGGCGGGACGATGAAAAATAGTGCCGCGAGATTATACGCTTTAGAACATCCTTTAATGATGCTCATTTCTGTTATCCTGATTACTATTGGTTATTCTAGATCTAAAAGAGCATTCGATGAAAAAATTAAGTACAAAACAACATCCATTTTTTACACAATAGGATTTCTTTTAATTCTCACCAGACTTCCCTGGAGTATCTGGCTAGGATAAATTTCAGTTGAATTCATATGATATAAAAAAACAATTTAATCTTATGCAAAAAAGCTGAAATACATATTGTATTTCAGCTTTCTAATTTACTTATATTCAATAACATTATTTAATTATATAAACTCCAGTCTATATTCTTTTCTCCCCATTCTCTTGCAGAAGTGGTCTTAATGCCATTTTTAAAATTAAAAGTCGTTTTAAAGTCCCATGATACGCCTCGTCCGCTGCCGAAAATAGACCTGTACTTTTTTACAAAATTTGCGGGGTCATTATTCAGGTCATTTTCTAACTCCTTCAGATCAGAAACCGTACGTTTAAATTTTTGTCCAGACAATGACTCAATAAGATCTCCAAATTGTCCGTAAGTAATTGTATCTCCTCCGATATAAACGATACTGTTCTCAATTACTGGTTTTTCAAAAAAGATTTCTGCAGTTAACCTGCCGATATCTTCCGGAGTTGTAACAGTAACCGCCGTGTCCGGGCTTCCTAATGCATTTATAACTTTTCTATCGAAATCTACAACACCAAAAAAAGGCTCGAATAAATAGCTGGTAAAGAGTCCGGTTGAAATAATGACCCATTTTGTATCATTTTGAGATCTAAGAAGTTCACGCACATCAAGCTGTTCATCAAATAAATCCTGCGCGCTGCCACGTCCTATCACTTCAAAATCAACACCAAACTGCCAAGGGAAATAACGTTTCACACCTGCTTCCAGAACTGCATTTGCCAGTTTAAGCTGGAATCCTCCGGCACCGCTTCCGTATCCAGTGCAGGAAACAACTGCATCGTAATTTTTAAAAATTGAAACTAACTCTGACGAAGGAGCTGAAAGATCCCCAGCAATAATATTTACGCCAAGAGCTTTTAGTTGATTTATATTTTGCTTTTTTTCAGACTCCTCTGACTCTATAGTTTTCTGACGAAGCAGTACCGTAACTGTTGAATTATTTTCTTTTGCTTTTTCAGCCAAATTAAGGATTACAGGCATACCTAATTCACCTGCTCCTAAAACTAATATTGATTTATTTTCCATACTTTTCTATTAAACGTTATTGAAAAAATTACTTTCTTTTTAAAGTTTTCTATTTTCAATGACAAAGTTATGACAGCTAAATTTCAAAAAAAATAAGGCACCCTCATGAATGTTAGTTACTTACTGGTTAGTATTCTGATTACCAGTACCAATATTTTATAAATTTATATATAAATTAACACGCCATAAATTTTTGATATCCGATTTCTAAAAATACTGATTATCAAATATATTTTTTGATGCAGCCAAATTTTAAAGAATGATATTATAGTCCTACCTTTATGGCATGGATGGATTTTATGGAGGGCCATCCGGTAAAAACCAGCCTTAATACATAACAGGAAAAATATATGGAAAGACTTATGACCGATGATGAAATTGTTAACGCATGGGATGACATTTGTAAAGTTTTAAATAAGGACAATGATGATCTTAAAACTGACATACTAAATCACGTGGGAAATAAATGGTCATTATTTATTATACATGCTTTAGGAATTGATGGAAGAATGAGATTTTCTAATCTCCAAAAGCACATTAACGGAATAAGCCAGAAGATGTTAACAAAATGTCTTCGTGAACTGGAACGGGACGGGCTGATTTCAAGAAGTGTTTATCCGGAAGTTCCACCAAGAGTAGAATATGAATTAACTGCCCTGGGACGTGGTTTATTAGTTCAGGTTACTCCTTTGTGGTTTTGGATTGCAAAATCAGTAAATGAATTCAGAGAAGCAAAAGCTAATTTCGAAAAATCATAATGACTATGAATTGATATACTTAAGTTTTTTGAATTACACCATTTTTTAGCACAAATTTAAACTTTTGTTTATAGCATAATAAATTATCATATTGTTTAATTTATTTAGAAATTAAAAGATTTTTGGTTCAATCCCCAACAGATTGGACTTGATATCTTAATTTAAATGTTAAAAACGAACATGATCTCATTTCCATTTTAGTTTAGTTAAAAAAATTTCATATCACTTTCTGATAAATTTAAAACTCAACAAAATCATTACCTGCGGAATTAGGTTCTAAAGGCATTTCTGATACAAAAAATTAAAAAATAAATCCATTTGAATCTAGGGTGCAGAATCGGTACATAAATTTCAAGGCAAAATTTAAAATACTGACTAATTACTACTTGAAGCCGTAAGTTCGAAACAATTTCTACACCCTATATATTATTCCTTATAATTCCCGGTATCTCCAGGCATCATTAAAAGCTCTAAAATTCTGGCCTTTAAAGTACTGATAAAGATCGAGTCTTCACATTCTATAAAACTACTCCCACGAAGATACCCCAGTTTTGTTACTCCCCCATCCTCAATAAAATAAACCATATTAGAGTCCCTTGCTAGCTCTAAAGGCAATCTAGGATCCGTAGTAAAAGAGAGATGATAAGCAAAACCGTCATACATCTCCTTTGCGACATTATCAAAAGTAAGCTCAGCATCGGTCGATAGTACAAATGATTGAACGGAATATGTTATACCATCATATAAAAATTTAAACTCTAAAGATTTTTTAACCTGATTTTCCATATTTTTTTATTTTTTATTTTACAAGTTTCAAAAACCAAATCTGGATTTTGGCTATTGAACAGTCATAAATTATAAGCAAAGCACGCAGTCTAGAAACCGCTTCAATACCCTGCTGCTTTATAAAGATAAATTTAAAAGAAATTGTATATATCAATTTAATCTTAATTTGGAATTTACCCGCATTTTGTAGTAATAATATTTCTTATATTCGTTTAGAGAAAAGCCACAACAGTATAAATAGCAAGTTAAAAATGTATCGGTGTAAACATTTTATTTTCAAAGTAGTACCACGTAATATTTACAAGACCTTAATCTTAAGTAGCATCGTATGACTTATTCCCGAGAAAAATTAAATTCCTTTTCAGGCGCCAATTTTGATAAATCAGAATATGATATTATAGTGGCGGACTTAGTTAACCTCGTTTTAAGAAATAAAGTTATTTCCCTGGCAGAACAGGAATTTGTATGCGGAATTGTCAAAGAGCTGCGCAAAGAAGCGAGTATGGAACGAGCTTTTAAAATTGATGACTGCCAGTCCTGTAAAGAATATAATTTCAGGCGCAGGTATCTGCTCTATGGAAATGATCTAAATGGTCATAATTCTATAATCGGTTTTGAGGTAGAAATTCCTTTTGATAAAAAAAAGACGATGCGCGTTACCTGCACTGGGAATATATCGAATGGGAAAAATTTATAAGCGGAAAAACTAATGGAACCCAGATAATAAATTACGTCGCACAGGAAACTAATGCGCAGTTAAAGATCCTGAAAAAGGGTTCTGTCGCATCTGCCATGTAAATCCGCAAGAAATCAGAAACCCGAAAATTATGCAGCCAATTTACAAAATGATTTGAACATACTTGTTCCTGGGTTAAGCATCTGATTTTTTCTTAACATGTGCACAACTTCAATTCCTGCCAGGGTTCTTCTTGCAGACGCAAAACTTTTAAAACCCAAGCCGTTTTGTATACGCCACTTTATGAAACGATGGTCCTGTTCCACAATATTGTTGAGATATTTACATTGCCTAATCTTTATATTCGAAAATGACCGTTTGTTATAAACCCTTATTGCGCTGGTGTTAGAGCCGCTTTTGTCTATATTTATTACTGTTGGCCGGTAATTATTTTTTATTGCTTTTATCAGGAATGACTGTGCACTCATCCTCTGTCTTCTTCTGATCAAAAGAAAATCCACCGTATTACCACATCTCTCAACAGCCCGATACAAATAACACCAGATACCTTTTACTTTTATATAAGTTTCATCCATTCGCCAGCTGGTGCCTACTCTGCTCTTTCCTTTTTTCATCTGCGATTCAACCATTGGAGTAAATTTAAATACCCAACGTTGAATCGTCGCGTGATCAACTGCTATTCCACGCATTTTCATTATTTCCTCAATATCCCTGTAACTCAATGTAAATCTCAATTTGAAATAAACAGCCTGCAAAATAATGGCTTTGGGATAACAATGACCTTTCGTATTCATAAAATATATTTTGAACGTCTAAAGATAATAGTTATTAAACATGCGACAGAACCTTAGGTTTAAGACATCATAAAAACGTAGCATAGATGCGGGTTTGAGCGATATAGTTCGAATCCTGCTCTCCTCTTGCAGTCTATTATCTATCTATTCTTATGATTATATTTCAATGCTTCTGATTCGATTTCCTGTACTGTTTTCTTTTTCCCTTTAGAAATCCATTCTAAAAGTTCTTCTTCAAAAAAATAGAGCTTTTTACCATATTTATAACAAGGAATTTTTCTCTGTCTTACAAGAGCATAAATTGTTGACTTTGCCTTCCCTATCATCCGGCTTGCTTCTTCAATACCAATAGGATTGCTTTTTGCTTTAGATTCGTATACCTGCACATTCTGAATCAAAAGTTTAATCTCTGCAATTTCTTTCGCTAAGTATGCTACTGCTTTAGGCAGGTCTTCAAAAGAGATATTATTGATGTCCATAGCTATCGTTTTTAATTGTTATGGCACAAATAAAAAAAGTGTTTTTGCTGTGTCCGCTTACACAACAAAAACACTTGAAAAACACAGCTTTTATAGCAATTTCACTTTAAAAAAGCGTCAAATTTTCCGCTATCTTTATAGTCCCTTTCTGTTCATCATCTTTGAGATGCGTTTTAATGCTGTTCTGCTCAACATCTTTTAAAGCGTCAGCAAAAGTCAGTTTTAAAAATTGCGCGGCTCTGTCCTGCCTGCTGACTTTAAAACAATTCCAGATATTCCAGCCAAAATGATAAAGATCGAGATTGGACAGATCTTTTACTTTTACCGGTTTAATCTTTTCAAAATTTATGTCTTCAGCATATATGATTATATTCTTTCCCAATTGTTTCAAATCATCATCCGACGCATACAGTGCGAACTCTTGCTGCGCATAACGGATGGCAGCATCAATTCTGGCCTGGTTTTGATTTTTGACTGCATTTTGCCGCTCCTCCCTTATCTGTTCAATATCGATGGCTGAATTTTTATTTTCAGACAATACGGGCTTCATTAAAACATCCTGCCGCTCCTCTTCTATTTTTTCAACGTCTTCATTTGGAATGCGGCTTTCAGGCGATTCATTTTTTTTTGCCTTCAAAAAACGATCCACCAATCTCTCAGCCAAATCGTTTAGAAATAAACTTAAAATTGCAAAAATTAAAACTCCAAATCCAGTGCTGATCCAAAAGAAAACGCCGGCCGTATATTCATCAGCACCTTTTTCCAGCAGCACCAGTCTTCCGATTACACCGACAAAGACACAGACTAAAAAAACAGACAGGTAAACTGTTATATATTCAAAGTATTTAATTTTCATCTCGCTTTTATCTTTAAAGATTCCAATTGTATTGCTTCTGATGCTTTGTTTTTCTTTTCATCTATTACTTTTGCATAGATTTGGGTAGTTTTAACGTTGGTATGCCCCAGCATTTTGCTGACTGTATAAATGTCTGTCCCGCTCGACAGCTGCAGTGTTGCAAATGTATGGCGGAAGCAGTGGAAGGTAATATTTTTTTTAATGCCTGCCGATTCAACCCATTTTTTCAGAGGGCGTGAAATCCACGACGGGTCCGGCAGATCCTCAAAGACAAGCTGTCCGGGAAGCCTCGGTTCTCCGCAGAGCTGTAAAGCCTGCTGGGAAATAGGCATATATTCCACACCTTTTGTCTTTTTCTGCGTAAAATGCAGTTTAGCCATACCATCTTCCAGACTTATCTCCTTCCAGCGGAGTTTCTGAATATCGGAGTGCCTCAGACCTGTAAGGGCTGAGAAAAGCGCAGCTCTTTTAAGGACGTCTTTTTCACAAGTCGCTGATGCCAGTACATTCAATTCTTTAATGGTCAGATATTCACGTCTTGACTCCTGGTCCGGAATGCCTTTTATTTTTGAAGATAAATCAACTGTTAGATATCCATCGATAAAGGCTTGTTTTAAAGCCGCTTTAAAAATGGAGAAATACCTTGCCGCAGTGTTGCGGGAAAGTATTCCTTTTTTGCCTCCTCCGAGCGGGGCACCCAGCAGAAACAGCTTGAAATCTTCCGCCATTCTGCTGTCAACCTCGGAAAACTTCAGGCTGCCTTTGGAATAGCTTTTTAAAAATTCTTTGGTCCGCTCCCAATTGATCTGAATGGATTTTGAACCTCGGGCGTGTCTCTTAGCCGCCACAGCAGCTAGATATTTAATAAAATCCTCTTTTCCTTTCTCTTTCTGTTCAGCCAATAGGTTATCAGCATCACTGTACAGATCTATATTATCGTATTCCTTCTGCCGGATTTTACGCACTCCGTCAGCATACAGCATTATTTCACGGTCGCTTTCGCTTCTGCACATTATTATCCCGTTATCGCTGCGTCTGGGTTTGTAGGATTTAGTTCCGTCTGCATCTGTGCGGGCAGCTCTTTTCTTGTCCCACTCCACAGTTGTTACGGCTCTGTTTAAATATTCACGGATTCTCTGGGGAGTTTTCTTTCCGGAAACCTCAACAGGATAGCTTTCTATGTAAACATACCATTCATTTCGTTCTTCTGCCTTTCGAAGACGAACAGTCACTTTGGTTTTTGCTAATTGTTTCATATGAATTCATTTCCGTTATACAAATTATCAATTTCCATTTTGGGGGCATACACATACTTTCCGATCTGTCTGGTAGGGATTGAATATTTTCTGATATGGCTGTAGACAGAACCTTCAGATATTTGAAATCTCCGAGCTATTTCGCCGATTGAATAGCAGTCCTCTTTTTCAAGGCTGTATAATTTTTTCTTCGGTCCGCTTTCTACCTGAGGCAGCCTTCGTGAAGGGCCGAACATCTCTTCCATAACTGTCCGGTCTATTCTTATAAGGCGGGTTCCCAGATTAACTGAAGGAATTTTTCCCTGACCGACTAGCCGGTAAAGGGATTTATTGTGAATGCCAAAAAGCATGCCAGCTTCAGGAATAGAAACAAAAGCCCTGTTCTCGGGTATTTTATCCGTAAGCGCTTTGAGTTCCTCTTCAATTTTAAGCCGTTTCATCTTCTGTTTGTACGCTTTTTTACTGCATACATGCGAGCAGTAAACAGAAGTCACAGTTTTAGGCAGAAATTCCTCCCCGCAGTTAAGACATTGTTTATTCGTTCTTTTCATCATCTTTGTCTCCTCATTAAGGTACCATAAGGGTATATAAGTCCCACTTTGTCTCCATTTAAGTGACAGGTACAAATATGGTACAAATATATGATAAAAAACGATTAAAAAACAGCACCATTAAAAAAGACACTAAAAGAAAAAGCGCTGCAAACATTACGTTTACAGCGCTTTAGCACTTATTGTTAACTGATGTTAATCAGTACTTACTTGACTTCTTCGAATTCAACGTCTTCAACGTTGTCTCCTGACTGCTCTTGTTGTGGAGCAGCTTGTTGACCTTGGTCACCACCTTGAGCGTACATTGCTTCAGTAGCTGTTTTCCAAGCTGCATTTACATTGTCTAATCCTTTTTGGATTGCGTCAAGATCTTGAGATTGGTGAGCCATTCTCAATTCAGTTAAAGCGTATTCAATAGCTGTTTTTTGATCGTCTGTTAATTTATCTCCTAATTCTTTCAATTGAGATTCAGTTTGGAAGATAGTACTATCAGCTTCGTTCAATTTCTCAGCTCTTTCTTTTGCAATTCTGTCAGCATCAGCGTTAGCTTCAGCATCTTTTTTCATTTTTTCGATTTCTTCAGCTGTTAAACCAGAAGAAGCTTCGATACGGATATCGTGAGATTTTCCAGTTCCTTTGTCAGTTGCAGAAACTTTGATGATACCATTAGCATCGATATCAAAAGTAACTTCAATTTGAGGAACTCCTCTTGGTGCTGGCGGGATACCATCTAAGTGGAAACGACCGATAGTTTTGTTATCAGCAGCCATTGCTCTTTCTCCTTGTAATACGTGGATTTCAACAGATGGTTGAGAATCAGCAGCAGTAGAGAATACTTGAGATTTTTTAGTTGGGATAGTTGTGTTAGACTCGATTAATTTAGTCAATACTCCACCCATAGTTTCGATACCTAAAGAAAGAGGTGTTACGTCAAGTAACAATACATCTTTTACATCTCCAGATAAAACTCCACCTTGAATAGCAGCTCCAATAGCAACAACCTCATCAGGGTTAACACCTTTAGATGCTTTTTTACCGAAGAATTTTTCAACTTCGTCAGCGATTCTTGGCATACGAGTAGAACCTCCAACAAGGATAACTTCGTCGATATCAGATGTAGATAAACCTGCATCTTTTAATGCTTTAGCAACTGGCTCCATAGAACGTTTTACTAAAGTATCAGATAATTGCTCAAATTTAGCTCTAGATAATTTTTTTACTAAGTGTTTTGGTCCAGAAGCAGTAGCAGTTACGTATGGTAAGTTGATTTCTGTTTCAGCAGAAGATGATAATTCAATCTTAGCTTTCTCAGCAGCTTCTTTCAAACGCTGTAATGACATTGGATCTAAACGTAAATCAATACCTTCTTCAGTTTTGAATTCGTCAGCTAACCAGTCAATAATAACCTGGTCAAAATCATCACCACCTAAGTGAGTATCACCATTTGTAGATAATACTTCAAATACACCGTCTCCTAATTCAAGAACAGAGATATCAAAAGTACCTCCACCTAAATCGTAAACAGCAATTTTTTGATCATTTCCTTTTTTATCTAATCCATAAGCAAGTGCAGCAGCAGTTGGCTCGTTGATGATACGCATAACTTTAAGACCAGCGATTTCACCAGCTTCTTTTGTAGCCTGACGCTGAGCATCGTTAAAGTAAGCAGGAACAGTGATAACTGCCTCAGTTACTGTTTGACCTAAATAGTCTTCAGCAGTTTTTTTCATTTTTTGAAGTGTCATTGCAGACAATTCTTGAGCAGTGTATAAACGACCATCAATATCCACACGCGGCGTATTGTTGTCACCTTTTACAACACTGTAAGGAACTCTTTTTGCCTCATCTTGAGTTTCAGCAAAAGTGTGTCCCATAAAACGTTTAATAGAAGCAATCGTTTTTGTAGGATTCGTTACTGCTTGTCTTTTTGCAGGATCCCCTACTTTAATTTCGCCACCTTCAACAAAAGCGATGATAGATGGAGTCGTTCTTTTTCCTTCTGCATTAGGGATAACAACTGCTTCGTTACCTTCCATTACAGAAACACAAGAGTTCGTCGTACCTAAGTCAATTCCGATTATTTTACCCATTTTTTATATATTTAATTTTGATTTATTTTTTATAACTCAGGTGGCATAAGTCAATCTTTATGCCAATATAAAAAACCAAAGTAAAATGTCAGTTTTGTTATTGACACATTAATAATCATCTGACAACATGACATTTTTAAAGACTGACATTCGTGGCATAATACTAATTTCCATGTCATTATTCAGGAGCTGTTTCCCGCTCTCCGCTGTATCTTTTATGGCGAACACCGCCATAAAAGGATGCCGCTTCTATCGGGGCTAAGTCAATAATTTTCATTAGAACTTTTACATTTATCAAATCAGAATATTTTTAATTAAATACCGAAATTAATTACATTAGCATTTTTCTAAATCTAAAAAATGGAAAATTACAGCATCATTATATTTATACTTGCCATTGTTATCGGACTATCTGCCTTTGCTGATAAAGCAAAACTTCCCTACCCTATTCTTTTAGTGATTGTGGGAATTGCTATTGGTTTTATTCCAACCATGACTGAAATTGAAATCAATCCTGAAATTATTTTTTTATTGTTCCTGCCTCCATTATTATATGATGCATCATTTAATATCTCTCCTAAAGATTTCAAAACCAATATCAATACGATAAGCACACTAGCCATTACTTTAGTTTTTCTTACTACATTCTGGATTGCTGTTGTGGCTCATTATATGATTCCTAATATAACCTGGCCTCTTGCGTTTGTACTCGGAGCGATTCTTTCTGCAACCGATGCCGTTGCCGCTGTAAGTATCACAAAAGGATTAGCAATATCTCATAAAACCATTACCATTCTCGAAGGCGAAAGTTTGATAAATGATGCTTCGGCATTAGTAGCTTACAGATTTGCTGTTGCTGCCGTACTGGGATCTGCTTTTATAATCTGGCAGGCAGCACTGCAGTTTATTTTATTATTAGGAGGAGGTTTTCTGGTAGGATTTGTAATGTCAAAAATTCTGGCTGTTATTTTGAAAAAAGTCCATAAAAATTCAAATGTCACGATTAGTTTCATGCTTTTAATGCCTTTTGTAACTTATTTAATTGCAGAGCAGCTGCATGTTTCCGGAGTTATTGCTGTAGTTATTTCCGGATTGGCAATTGCGCGTTTCAGCAAAAAAATATTTCCGGAAAGTTTAAAAAACAGTTCACGAAGTTTATGGGATATTATCATCTTTTTATTAAACGGATTAATCTTTATTCTGATTGGACTTAATTTTAGATATGTATTAAAAGACATTGACGATGATATGATATTACCTTACATTGGTTACGCATTCATTATAACCATCGTTGCTTTATTGATACGATTCGTCAGGATATTTCTTCAAAAAATTAATCTTCAAAAAGCATTTCAAAAAAATCGAAAAGGAAGAAGAAAAATCAGCGAAGATGCTCTTTTAGACTTTAAGAACAGTATAATTTTAGGATGGTCAGGAATGCGCGGTATTGTATCACTTGCCATTGCCATTGGGCTTCCAAGATTTCTAGAAGACGGAAATCCGTTTCCTGAACGTAACGCAATTATCTTTATTTCTGTCGCCGTAGTGCTTTTTACGCTTATTGGGCAGGGACTAACACTTCCGTTTATTGTCAAAAAATTAAACTCTAAACCAGAACAAATAGAATCTTAGAAAAGTTAGAAAAAAAATAAAAAAATATGCACGCATAGTAATTTCATGCTATTCGTTTATTTTTTATTCGTAATTTCGATTCTCATTAAAATTACAACTACAAAATGGCATCATTTATAAAAGAAATATCTTTTCGCTGGTCAGATCTGGATCCTAATTTTCACGTTCGCCACAGCGCTTATTACGATTTTGGCGCACAGCATCGTATCGAAATCCTTGAAGAATTAGGATTAACTTTAAAAGTAATGCAGACGCAGGCTTTTGGACCGGTTTTATTTAGAGAAGAATGTGTTTTTAGAAAAGAATTAAAACTTTCAGACAAAATCTTCATTCATACTAAAACATCAAAAATGAAGGCCGATGCTTCCCGCTGGTCAATTATTCATGAGTTTAGAAGAGAAGACGACACACTTTGCGCCACCATTACTGTTGATGGAGCATGGATGGATACAAAACTAAGAAAACTGGCTTCTCCAACCCCTGAAATTGCGATTGAGGCTTTAAGTATTTTTCCAAAAAGCGATGATTTTGTTGGACTTTAAGTTTTAAAAAGCACCAAAATATAAAATCCAAAAACATAATTTAGAATTATGCTTTTGGATTTTTTTCTGCTTTTTATTCTGCTAAAACTTTAAAATTACTGCTGAAATTTTCTCCTGAAATGTTCAAAATATAAAGTCCGGTTATTTTTCTATTTCCAACATTCAAAGTAAAAACTCCGTTTTCATCAGAAATGATTTTTTCTCTAATAATCGTTTTTCCTGTAATATCACTTAATGAAGCGGTTGCCGATGCAAATGTATGATCCGGAACAGTAATAAATATTTGATCTTTCACCGGATTTGGATACACTTTTACGATACTTTTTCCCTGATTAAATTTATTTGTGCTTAAAAAATCCTGTGTAAACAAGGCAGCAACTTCTGTGGGATTTAAAGGATAATTAAAAATCTGTAATTCATCAAATTGTCCTTTGTAGGGCGCTGGAGCCGTTCCCGATGTTAACTCAATTTCGCCGATATTTCCAATAATCAGATCCGTTTCTTCAGAAATTCCGATTACAGCAGTTTCATCCAATTCCGCAGAAAAAACACCGTTTGTATAAATTCTGATTTTATGCGCTGGAATATCTCTCATAATGACCACATTTACCCATTCGTCTGTAAAATATTTGGCTGCAGCCATAGTTACTTCTTTTTTCGTTTTATCATCATCAATTGCAAAACGCAAAAGACCGCCTTTAATCTCAACATTATATCTTCTTCCCGTAGCTCCCGTTGTTGTGTTTTTGGTAAAAGAACCTTTGCACAAAACATAAATACTAGTGGCAGAAGAACTTGGCAGTAAAGCCGGTGCGGCTTTCATCCAAAATGAAACCGTAAACGAGTTTTTATCAAACAGCAAATAATCCTGATTTGGAATATTTACCATCGATTTGTTATTGGCAGAAGTCGAAAAATCGATCGCATTATTAGCTTTTCCAGCCACTCTTACATTTGCATTATCAAAATCAGGATCTAAAATTCCATGATTGGCATAACTCGAAATATCTGCAATTTCTTCTCCCTGAAGTGCTGCTTCTTTAAACGGCCAATGACCAACAAGACTTGGTGTTAAGGCACTAAAACTCCAAACATCACCTGTTGCTGTTCCTTTGGCATTTACAGCATCTACTCTCCAGTAATAATTTACGGCCGAATTTAAACCTGTAACCTGATACGATGGGCTGGCTGAATACGGTACATCTGCAAGCTTATTCAGGTTTGAAGCATTTGTTCCAAAATAAACAGAATATGCTGTGGTGTTAGAACTTCCGTTCCACTTTAAAGTCAAATTACCATTTGTCAATTCTACATTAGAAACAGTATTTACCGGAGTTGGATTTGTTACTTTGGCTGGCGCCGACGGAATTGGCGGTGTGGTTACAGAAACAACTTGAGTATAAACCGATGATTCTGTCGCATTTATTGCTTTTACACGATAAAAATACTGCGTATTCGGTACTAAATTTACTTCATTGTAAGTCGTTACATTTGGTCCTAAAGCACTTAAAACCGTAAAATCTGTTCCGTTTAAAGAACGCTCTAAAACATAATTGGTTTCGTTTCCGGCATTATCATTCCAATTTATAGTAAACGAACTCGATGGCGGAATTTCAGTCGAAACCACATTAGTAAAATTGACATTTGAAGGCGGCATAATAAAATCCGGCGGCGTTACATTCGTCAAACCATTAATGTAAACTTCAATATTAAAATACGGCGAATGCGATGTACTTACAGCCAAAGCATCGGCACTATTATTTTTATCCAATCCGTTAGCATCTTCCCAAGCATCCGGCATTCCGTCATTATCTGAATCTAAAGGAGACGGCGCCCCGTAAACGTGTCCTGCGCCTCCGTTTGTAAAACCAAATTGCGTTGTTAAATCTGTCTGTACATACACATACGCTGCTGTTGTTCCTTTAGACATCAAATCAGAAATCATTAAATTGTCAACCTGATCTCTTCTTGGATATGACGCTCCAACACTCGAAACAATTTTATTATAAGCATCCTGAGCCGTTAAAGTGGTGTTTTTCATTGGATAATCATACGGCGCAGAAAGAATGGTCGAGGCATTTCCTGTCGGGTATCCTGTTAAATCCGCCGGAACCAGAGTTCCGTTCAGCACTCCGTCTTTATTATTATCAAAATAATTTCCAGATCCGTACAACGAGAAATTGTCATTTCCGCGATTAAAAGGTGTAGAAACTGTATTGCTTGTATTAGGTCCGCCAATGAAATAATTATTGATAATGTTTACATCAGAACTTCCGGCAGAATCACCGCCCATAATGTAGGCATCGCCAGATTCTGTATGTCCGTATGTGTTTCCGTAATTTCCCCAATTGTAAACCACATTATTTACAAACTCATTAATCCCTTTAATTTTGTTGTTTCGGGTTTTATTACAGATGTATAAATTACCTATTAAACTTATTTTTCCGCCTGAAGGCTGAATTAATCCTCCCGCCGAATGATTATGTCGATGCAGTCCCTGCCCTATTATCGAATTTTGAATCGTAATATTATCCGGACTTAAACCTTTGTTATCCCAGTTAATTGAAAAAACTTCATCGGTTCCCCAAGTAAAAGTCATGTGATCAAAAATCATATTGGCGCCGTTTGCCAATCCGGATGCATCTTGGTTTTGAGCCGTTCCGCCGTATCGAATGCGAAGATATCGGGCAATTGTATTACTCGCTCCCGTAAAGGTAACTCTTGGGCCTAAAAATACAATTCCTTCGCCTGTTGCCGTTTGTCCTGCAATAGTGGTATTAGCGGCAACCACAACCTGAGTCTGGAGGTTTACGATACCACCAACTTTAAAAATCACGAATCTTCCTTCCTGGCTCACAGCATCACGAAACGAACCCGGACCGCTGTCATTTAAATTGGTTACTAAATAAATCTGCGGATTTGCAGCACCGCGCGCTCCGGTTGTAAATCGGCCGAAACCCGTTGCTTCCGGAAAAGCCAGAGTCTGGGCTTTTACATTTCCAACTGATACGATCAGCCAGCAATTCATAAAAATTTTAAGCATAAGCTTAAAATTTGAGGTAGTTTTTCTCATAGTGATTTGGTTATAATGGTTAAATAGTTATAACCAATTTAGCCATTAGACCAAATGAGACTGTCCTGTTCAATCCTGTTTTACAATTCTAATTATCAATATTTTACATTATTAAAACCGAAATAGAAATTTCATTTAAATTCAAATAATGTAACTGAAGCTCGCAGATGCTTTTTTAAATTTAAATCATATTTTTAACACAATAAAGATTATAAATAATTTCAAGAACTCAATCTCAATTCAATTATTTCAATTTTAAAATTATTACTTTGATATCGGGTATTTTCGCTAATAACAATAACTTTGTTAAGCATCAATTTAAAAATAGTAAAAAGGTATGTTCGACTTTGCAAAAGACTTTAGAATAGGCATCATTATTTTTATAATCGCCCTTACAACCATTATTCTGGGAGCAGTAACAGACAAATTGTTACGTTATTTTTTGTACCGAAAACTAACTAATAAAGAATATGATGCCACGGGATTCAAATTCTTAAAGCATTTAATTATAACTGTAATTTATATTCTGGGTTTTGCATTTGCTTTAATTCAAATTCCAGAATTTAAAATCATTGGGCATTCGTTTTTAGCGGGCGCCGGAGTTATTTCATTAGTGGCCGGTCTGGCTTCACAGCAGGCTTTGAGTAACATAGTGAGCGGTATCTTTTTGGTAATCTTTAAACCTTTTAGAATTAACGACAAAATCACAATCAACAATTTTGTAGGTACTGTAGAAGATATCAACCTAAGACAAGTCGTTTTAAAAGATGCCGAAAACAACCGAATTATAATTCCAAACTCTGTTATCAGCGCTCAAATTATTGTAAATACCAATATGCACGACACCAAAAGCTGTAAAATAATCGAAATAGGAATTGGTTATGAATCTGATGTTGAAAAAGCGCTGGAAATAATGAAAGATGAAATTGCCAGACATCCTCTTTTTATTGATACCAGAACTACCGAAAATAAAAAAGCAAAAACACCTTTGGTAACAGCAAAAGTTGTGGCTCTGGCAGATTCGAGCGTAACTTTAAAAGCGTGGGCCTGGGCAAAAAATTCTACAGATGGTTTTGTGATGTACTGCGATTTACTGCAAAGTATCAAAAAACGTTTTGATGAAGCAGGAATCGACATTCCCTATCCACAGCGGGTTGTAACGCTTAAAAAGTAGATTCACATTTTTTCTGATAATTTTAAGATTTAAATTCTTGCATTTAAAAATGCATGACGTAATTTTATAATTCTTAACCCAAAAAAAGCGTCAAAATGAAAATTATTCAGGCATTAATACTTTTGTTACCGCTGTTTTCTTTCTCTCAGAAAGAAAAAATAAAATCGTTAGACATAAATTTAACAAATTACGATTATCCATTTTCAGTTCAGTTTTTAGAATTGAATATTCAGCGTCAAAATTTAAAAATGGCGTATATGGATATAAAACCAGATAATTACAACAATAAAAACATCGTTCTTTTTCACGGAAAAAACTTTAACGGTGCTTATTGGGAAACTACAATAAAAGCACTTACAAAAGAAGGTTTTCGTGTTATTGTTCCGGATCAGATTGGTTTTGGAAAATCATCAAAACCGGATAATTTTCAATATACATTTCAGCAGTTTGCAGAAAACACTAAAAAATTACTCGATCATTTAGGCATTGCAAAAACTACCATTTTAGGCCATTCTATGGGCGGAATGTTAGCCGCAAGATTTACTTTGATGTATCCTGAAACAGCCGAAAAATTAGTTCTCGAAAACCCAATTGGTCTTGAAGACTGGAAACTTGTCGTTCCCTATAAACCAGTCGATTGGTGGTATGAATCTGAATTAAAGCAAAATTACGAAGGCATCAAAAAATACCAAATGGAAAATTATTATGACGGAAAATGGAATGCTGATTACCAAAAATGGGCAGAGCTCGGCGCCGGCTGGACGACAGCTCCGGATTATAATAAAGCAGCCTGGAATTCGGCTTTGATGTATGATATGATTTTTACGCAGCCTGTTTTATACGAATTTAAAAACATAAAAAGTCCAACGCTTTTAATCATCGGAACAAGAGATAAAACCGCAATTGGAAAACCGTTAGTTTCTGAAGAAGTGAGAAAAACAATGGGAAACTATGCTGAACTGGGCAAAAAAACTCAAAAAACAATTCCAAATTCGAAATTAGTGGAAATTCCCAACACAGGACATTTACCTCACATTGAATATTTCGATCAATTTATAAAACCATTAATCGTATTTTTGAAACAATAATTTTTTTCCTGCAAGGCAATTGCACTGAAAACCTATATACAACTAATCTAAAAATTAAAATAATATGTTTACAATCGACCAAATCAAAGAAGCACATTCTAAAGTAAAAAGCGGTGCTGATTTTCCAAATTATATACAAGATTTAATTATTCTGGGTGTAAAAGGTTATGACACTTTTGTGAATGACGGACACGTTGAATATTATGGCGTAAATGGCTATATCGTTACATCTGACGAAAAATATAATCCTATTTCAATTGCTGCAACAGTAAATAAAGAGCTTTTTATTGAATTTCTTGTAAAACATCAGCAAGGTGAAACTGATTACTTAACTTTCTGTAATCATGCAGGACAATGCGGTATTGCAAAATGGAGGGTAGATATTATCGAAATGACCTGCACGTATTTTGACAGTGCTGAAAATGAAATTTTAATCGAGAAAATTCCAGAATAAATTCTAAAATGACAAATTTTAATTCAATTTATTCAACTGCTAAAAAAAGTATCTTTTTGATGCTTTTTTTAGTTTGTTTTACAGGATTTTCTCAGCATAAAAAAGAAAAAACGAAGTTTAAGGCAATTGCTTTTTACACTGCCAAAAACGATCAGGCACATATAAGTTTTGTGCATGAAGCCAATAAATGGTTTCCAAAAATTGCTCAGGAAAATCATTTTGTTTACGATTCTACAAGCAATTGGAATAATTTAAATGCAAAATTTTTAGCCGATTATCAGGTTGTTCTATTTTTAGATACAAGACCCGAAGCTCCGGAACAGCGTGAAGCTTTTCAAAAATACATGGAAAATGGCGGCGGATTTATCGGATTTCATTTTTCTGCCTTTGCTTTAAAAGATTCAAGCTATCCGCAAAATTGGGATTGGTATCACAATACATTTTTAGGTTCAGGCGAATACGGAAGCAATACCTGGAAACCAACATCGGCGGTTTTAAGAGTCGAAAACCAGCATCCGGCAACTAAAAACCTTCCTAAAACTTTTACTTCTGCACCAAACGAATGGTACAGATGGAGCAATGATTTAACCAAAAATCCAGACATAAAAATTCTTTTGGCAATAGACGAAAGCAGTTTTCCTTTAGGAACAGGACCAAAAGCACACGAAATCTGGCACAGCGGCTATTATCCTGTAGTCTGGACCAATACAAAATATAAAATGTTCTATGTAAATATGGGGCATAATGATATAGATTACGAAGGCAAAACCAATAAAACACTTTCCTATACTTTTGATAATAAAACACAAAACCAGTTAATTCTTAATGAATTGCTTTGGCTGGGGAATTCTAAAAAAATTAAATAAAATGGCTGTAAAACTTTCTTCTATCATCAATACAGACGAATTATTAAAATTGAATCCGTCAGAAATCATTTTAATCGATGCCAGAGCAGGAATTAATGCCGAAGAAAACTATAATAAAGAGCATTTAAAAGGTGCTCGTTATGTTGATTTAAATAAAGATCTAGCGGCAGTTGAAGATCCGGCAAATGGCGGAAGACATCCGCTGCCATCTTTTTCTAAATTTTCTGATGTACTTTCTAAACTTGGCATTTCACCTTCTTCTCATATTATAATTTACGATGATAAAAACGGCTCAAACGCAGCTTCAAGATTTTGGTGGATGCTGAGAGCTGCAGGACACGAAAAAGTTCAGGTTGTAAATGGAGGTTTACAAGAAGCTGTAAAAGCGGGTTTTCCTGTGAGTTCAGAAATTGAAACTTTTGAAGCAGCCGAAAAATATCCCGTTTCAGAATGGAAATTAAAAACTGCCGATATTGAAGAAGTAGAAAAAGTTCGAAATAACAGTGAGAATATCGTAATCGATGTGAGAGATAAAAATCGTTTTGACGGACTTACAGAACCTTTAGATTTAATCGCCGGACATATTCCCGGAGCTGTAAATGTTCCGTTTAGTGAAAATCTGGATGAAAACGGCCTTTTTAAACCAGCAGAAATTTTAGCCGAAAAATACAACTCTGTTTTAGAAAACAAACCATCCGAAAATATAATCGTACATTGCGGTTCAGGGGTTACGGCCTGTCATACGCTTTTAGCAATGGATTATGCCGGAATTGAAATTCCGAAACTTTATGTAGGTTCTTGGAGTGAATGGTCCAGAAATGACCGCGAAATGGCAACTAAAGACAAACAATAATCTCTTTTTATAACACATAGAAACATATATTTTTATTGTGTATAAAAGAGCATAAAAAGAAGCACGCTTCTAACACATAGCAAACTATGTTTGTTAATGCAAGTGAAACGCCTTTATTTAAGTTTCAAAAAGCTATGTTACTATGTGTTAAAAATGCTTAAAACAGTTTAAAAAATAGAAAACACAAAAATGCAGCACTGGGATATACTTTTATCTAATCAGGTAAATAAAAAAGCTTTTATAGACAGCATACTAAACGGCGAAGCAAAAGGAGAATTAGCAGTTTTTAATAATCAAAAAGGAATTTTGTTCTCTGATATCGCAATCGAAAAATTCATTGAAAAAGAATACCAATACGACAGCGTAGAAGCTTCTCCAGAATCGCACAGGCAATTACGAACTTTTTCATCTGGAGAACGCAAAAAAGAATTTTTAAAATACTGCATTAATCAAAAACCGGATTTTATCATTTTTGATAATCCGTTTGATCATTTAGATCAGGCTTCGAGAGTAATTCTAGCCGATTCTTTAAAAGATTTAGTCCAGGATATTGCCATAATTCAGCTTTTGAATCGTACGGTTGATGTTCTTGAATTTGTGCCTAACAAAGCACTAATTAAAGATAATACTTTTGAGTTTCACCCAATTTCAAAAACCGAAAATCATTTTAAAACCTTAAATACAGCGGCAATTCCAAAAGCGGTTGAACCGCATTCTTTTCACGAAAGTGTATTAATAAAACTGGAAAATGTTTCGGTTAGTTATGATGAAAGAAAAATTATAGATAATATTTCGTGGACTATAAAACAAGGTGAATTCTGGCAGTTAATTGGCCCGAATGGCTCAGGAAAAAGCACAATTTTATCCTTAATTACAGGAGATAATCCAAAAGGTTTTGGACAGGATTTGTATTTGTTTGGAAGAAAAAAAGGTACAGGAGAAAGTGTCTGGGACATTAAAAAGCAAATTGGAATTTATACAACTTCTATGATGGACTTATTTCAAAAAGGCCACACTGTGGAGCAAATGATTCTTTCTGGATTTTTCGATCAAATCGGACTTTATACAGAGCCGACAACACATCAACAAAACATTGTTTCGCAATGGCTTGAGGTAATTGAAATGAGTCATTTAAGAAAAAAACGTTTTATAGATTTAACACTGGGGCAACAAAGAGTTGCGTTAATTGTTCGTGCTGTTTTAAAACATCCGCCTTTATTAATTCTGGACGAACCTGTAGAAGGTTTAGACGACGAAAATGTCGATTTGGTAATTCAGCTTATCAATACCATAAAACAGCAGACAAAGGTGACGATTTTATATGTTTCTCACAGAATAGAACAAGGTCTTGCTCCTACTTCGGTATTTGAACTTTTACCAGCACCAACAGGATCAATTGGTAACATAAAATACCATTCAGAATTAAATTAAAACGCAATGAAACTCAAAATAATTGGAATATTGATCCTGCAGTTTTTACTGTTTTCATGTTCCGGCACAATTTCAACAGTAAAGAAAGAATATAAGCTTTCAGATTCTGGAGAATTAAAATCAAACTGGAGCATCAATTCAAACGAATGGATTCGCAAAAACGATACTTTAATCGGCAACGGAGGCCCATCTCATTGGGGTGTTTTGATGTCTAAAAAACAGCTTCCAAAAAATTATGAGATTAATTTTAAAGTCAATATGACCAAAGAATCTTTGTTTGAAGTCATGTTAAACTCAGATAAAGAAAATTACATAAGAACTTATCTTTATCAAATTGATCAAAACATTGTAATAGGAAAAGGTGTTTACCATAAAAACAGTGACGAATACGGCAAACGAGGCGGACCTACATTGTTTAAAAAAAATCTGGAATTGCAGAATAACAAATGGTATACGATAAAAATTAAAGTACAAAATAATCAGTTATTTTTTTCTGTAGATAACAAAACAACACTGGAATGTTCTCTTGAAAAGAGCAATTTAAGCCAAAAAGGAAAACTGGGTTTCCTTACCAACGGCGAAGCCAAAATAATTGATTTAAGCATTAAAACGCTGTAAAAAAATAGTTTAGGTTTACCATTAAGACATTAAGGTAATTAAGTTCTGCGCTTAATTTTTCTTTATTAGAAAGCGCGGTTAAGTATTGCTTAATTAATTTAATATCTTAGTGGTTTAAAAACAAAAAAAGCTCCCAATCGGGAGCTTTTTTTTAATATTAAGAAATTATCTAATTTTCTAATTGACAAATTATCTAATTATCTAATTATCTAATTATCATCTTCTGTATTATGCGATTTCACATACGTGCGCCATTTTTCAATACAATCCTGAAAATCCTGAGGCAGTTCTGTATCAAAACGCATCAATTCACCAGTATTTGGATGAACGAATCCAAGTGTTTTAGCATGCAGCGCCTGACGTGGTAATGCTTTAAAACAATTTTCAATAAACTGTTTGTACTTTGTAAACGTGGTTCCTTTCAAAATCAAATGACCGCCGTAACGTTCATCATTAAATAAAGGATGGCCGATATGTTTCATGTGCGCGCGAATCTGGTGTGTTCTACCCGTTTCTAATTTGCAGGAAATCAAAGTTACGTAACCAAAACGTTCCAAAACTTTATAATGCGTAATAGCAGGTTTTCCAATCTCAGGATCAGCAAAAACTGCCATTTGCATGCGGTCTTTTAAATGTCTGGCAAGATTTCCTTCAATTGTACCGCTGTCTGCTACAACATTTCCCCAAACAAGGGCAATATATTCACGTTCTGTTGTTTTAGCTTCAAATTGTTTTGCCAAGTGCGTCATTGCCGCTTCGGTTTTAGCCACAACCAAAAGTCCAGAAGTATCTTTATCAATTCTGTGAACCAAACCAGGACGCTCGCTGCTGTTCATTGGCAGATTATCAAAATGATGCGCCAAAGCATTTACAAGAGTTCCTGTGTAATTTCCGTGACCCGGATGCACAACCATTCCCGGCTCTTTATTAATCAGCAAAAGAGCATCATCTTCATACACAATATTCAACGGAATATCTTCTGGAAGAATATGATTTTCAAATGGCGGATGCGACAACATAATCGTTATCACATCAAAAGGTTTTACTTTGTAATTTGATTTTACCGGAATATCATTTACAAAAATATTTCCGTCTGTTGCCGCATTCTGAATTTTATTTCGTGTGGCATTTGGAATCAAATACATTAAATATTTGTCAATACGCAAAAACGCCTGACCTTTTGGGACTTCAAATCTGTAATGCTCGAATAATTCGTCTTCCAGATCTAAATTTTCTTCAATATTATTGTTCATCTTGTGGGGTTTCTACAGGCACTGCCGTACTGTCTGCCTGGCTGTCATCTACATAACTCGCTTTTCCGTCACCTAAAACCAAATCAATTTTAGATGCTTTCAATACACGGTCTCCTACTTTTAAGTTTCTGCCTTTGTAACGCATTTCAAGAACCATATCTTTTCCAAGATTTGGAATATACGTAATCGTTCCCGGTTCAAGCCCTAAAGCTTTTAAAGTTGGAACCGCTTCACGATATGTTTTTTCAATTAAATCAGGAATCTTAACAGATGAGAATCCAGACGAATTAATTTTAATATATATTTTTCTTCCTACTTTTACTTTAGTTCCCGGCAGCGGATCCTGCTCTACAACACTAAATTTCGGATATTCACTTCTGTAATCAACACTGTCCAAAAGCACATAATCTAAGTCCAGTTCGTCTAGTTTTTGTTCAACTTGTTCTTCAGTTAATCTGGCCAGATTCGGAACCGCAATTTCGTGTCCGTGATCAGTTGTAAACGTCAGCCAATGCATAAACAAATATCCTAAAACAGCAATAATAGCAGCTGCACCTAACACTTGTAAAAAAAACACACGGCTGGTTAAATACTTACGTAAACTCATAAATTTATTTTTAGATGAACGCAAAGATAAAGTATTTCATTTCAAAAAAAATGATAATTTTGTTTAAAACAGGAAAGTCTTTTTCAGGAACGCAAGCTTAGAGAGCGCTCAATGTAATTGGCACACAGATGACACAGATATAAACCGATTGAAAAAAACAATTTGCGGCAATTTGTGTAATGCGCAGAAAAAACAAACAAATTAACGATTAAACAAATAAATAAAAGTCAATGAAAAACATTGCCATCATCATGGGCGGATATTCAAGCGAATACAAAATTTCGCTTATCAGCGGAAACGTTGTGTACCAATATCTTGACAAAACAAAATACAACGGATTCCGAATTCATATCTTTAAAGAGAAATGGGTTTATGTAGACGCAAATGACGCCGAATTTCCAATTGACAGAAATGATTTTTCTGTAACGGTAAACGGCGAAAAAATTACTTTCGACTGCGTTTTCAATGCCATTCACGGAACTCCGGGCGAAGATGGATTAATGCAGGCTTATTTTGAATTAATTGGATTGCCGCAGTCTTCATGCGATTATTACCAATCGGCATTAACATTTAATAAAAGAGATTTATTATCGGTTTTAAAACCTTACGGAATCAAAACCGCAATTTCTTATTATTTGAACAAAGGCGACGAAATCAATACTGCCGAGATTGTTAAAAAAGTTGGACTTCCTTGTTTCGTAAAACCAAACAAAGCAGGTTCTAGTTTCGGAATTTCTAAAGTAAAATCTGAGGCCGAACTTCCAATTGCAATTGAAGTTGCGTATAAAGAAGATAACGAAATCATCATCGAAAGTTTCCTTGATGGAACTGAAGTTTCTGTCGGCGTAATCAATTACAAAGGCGAAATCAAAGTATTGCCAATTACAGAAATTGTTTCAGACAATGATTTCTTCGATTACGAAGCAAAATACGAAGGAAAATCACAAGAAATAACACCAGCGAGAATCTCAGACGAGCTGACTCAAAAAGTGGGAGAAACTGCAAAACGTGCTTACGAAGTTTTAAAAATGAAAGGATTCTCACGAAGCGAATTCATTATTGTAGACAACGAACCGTATATGCTTGAAATGAACACTATTCCGGGTTTAACAACCGAAAGTTTGATTCCGCAGCAAGCAAAAGCAGCCGGAATTTCTCTGGAAGATTTATTTACAAATGCAATTGAATTAGCGCTTGCATAAAGGTGCTAAGATACTAAGGTGCTAAGGTTATAAGATCTTAGCACCTTATTTTTTAAACCTATAAATATCAGACTCACAAAGTAAAATCAAAACCTTAGAATTGTAGCAGCTTAGAACCTTAGCACCTTAAAAAAAATGAAAGAAATCTTCGAATGGAATAGGCTCTTTTTTAACGAACTGCCAGAGGTTTTTCTTCTGGAAGTAATATTTCGTTCGACAGTAATGTTTACCATTTTACTGCTAACGTTAAAACTAGCCGGTAAACGAGGCGTAAAACAATTATCTATTTTCGAAACCGTAATTATCATTGCATTAGGTTCTGCTGCGGGCGACCCAATGTTTTATGAAGATGTTGGAATCGTGCCTGCGGCAATTGTTTTTTTGGTAATTATTATTCTGTATCGCTCAGTAACCTGGCTTACCGGAAAGAGCAAAAAATTTGAAGAATTTATAGAAGGTAAAACCGAATGCTTAATCAACGACGGTAAATTTTCTGTATCGAGTTTTAAAAAAGAAACTTTAGCTCAGGACGAATTTTTCTCTGAACTCCGCGTAAAATCAATCGAACATTTAGGACAGGTAAAACATGCTTTTATAGAACCAAGCGGCGAAATAAGTGTGTTTTTCTATGAAGATAAAGAAGTAAAACATGGTCTGCCAATTCTACCTGCTTTATTTAATGAAAAAAGTAAAATAATTGCAACAGACGGGATTTATGCCTGTACTTTCTGCGGTCATACAGAAGAAGTAAAAAAAGGAACCGCAAACTGTGAAATCTGTCATAAAGACGAATGGGTTCCAGCAATCAAAACTCTTAGAATAACCTAAAATAAAAATCCAAATTCCAAAAGCAAAGCTTAATCCCGATAACTATTGGTATAGCAACTTAAAATCTCAGAACCTTAGAACCTCAAAAAAATGAGAAAAGCCATATTTCCAGGATCGTTTGATCCCATTACACTTGGACACGAAGATATTATCAAAAGAGGAATCCCTTTATTTGATGAAATTGTAATTGCTATTGGTGTAAACGCCGAAAAAAAATACATGTTTTCATTAGAAGAAAGAAAACGCTTTATTGAAGAAACTTTTAAAGACGAGCCAAAAGTTTCGGTAATAACTTATGAAGGCTTAACCATTGATTTGGCTAAAAAACAAAAAGCTCATTTCATTTTAAGAGGTCTGCGCAACCCAGCCGATTTCGAGTTTGAAAAAGCAATTGCACATACCAACAGAAAACTTTCTAAAATAGAAACAGTTTTCTTATTGACAGCCGCAAGTACCTCTTTTATCAGTTCGAGCATTGTGCGCGATGTATTGCGTCATGGGGGCGAATATGAGATGCTGGTTCCTGATGCGGTTCGGGTTAAGAAATAAACACTCTAAAAGTCATTGCGAGACACGAAGCAATCGCATATACAACAATCAAAAGCATAAATTTGCCAGCGAAGCAAATTATAAGTAATTTCGCATTTTTAAAATAAACACCAAACAATGAGTATCGAAAGAGAATTAAGCAAACGAAGCGGATCTAAATGTGAGCTTTGCGGCGCTGAAGAAAATTTAAAAGTTTATCAAGTACTTCCAACTAAAAAAGGAGGCATTGATGAAGCTGTATTTGCCTGTAACACCTGTATTGACCAAATTGAAAACCCTGACAATGTCGATTTAAATCACTGGAGATGTCTTAATGACAGTATGTGGAATGAAAATATTCCGGTTCAGGTTACAGCCTGGAGAATGTTGAGCCGTTTACGTGCTGCAGGATGGCCTCAGGAATTGCTTGATATGATGTATTTAGACGAAGATACTCTTGAATGGGCAAAAGCAACCGGAGAAGGCGAAGATGACGAAAATAAACTGGTTCACCGCGACAGTAACGGCGTGGTTTTACAACACGGAGATTCTGTAGTTTTAATTAAAGATCTAAAAGTAAAAGGATCAAGCATGGTTGCCAAACAAGGAACCGCTGTTCGTAATATTCGTTTAGACCACGAAAACGCTGAATACATCGAAGGAAAAGTTGATGGACAGCAGATTGTGATTATTACACAGTATGTGAAGAAGATTTAAAAAGGTACTAAGGTTCTAAGTCGCTAAGATTCTAAGTTTATTTAGAATACTAATAATTTAACCGCAAAGCACACAATGATTTACGCAAAGTTCGCAAAGTTTTATCCACAAAGCTTTGCGAACTTTGCGCTTTTATAAAGTCTTAAATTAGAAAAAAACTTTGCGTGCTTAGCGGTAAAATCAAAAACAAGGTATATCAACTTGAAACCCGAAAACTTAAAAAAAAAGCCCGTTCATAAAACTGAACGAGCTTTTTAAATATATTGTTTCTAACAAAAAATTACTTTTGGAATAATTTATTGATTTGATCTTTTACGAATGGCTCAGAAACGCTGTTTGTAGCAGAATCTCTGTCTTTGCTGGAAACCATGAACTGAACTGTAGCTTTGTCTGGAACAACGTTTCCTGTGTAGTGTAACCAGATGTAGTTGTTTGGCAATTCTAATTTAATGTCATATAACGGAGCAGCTGTAAAACCACCTACGATAATGTTGTAAAGATTAGTATAATCATTATTAACATTTTTGAAACTAAATTTTCTTAAAGGTGAAGAATCATCATCGTTTAAAATACTAGTGTAATACACTGTATATTCGTCTCCAATTTTCTGAATGTAGTTATTATTTACTTTTCCTAATTTTTCTACAGGAACTGTTTCAATAACTTTAATTTGCGCAAACGAAACAAAACTAAAGAACAAAATGGCAATGGTAATAATCTTTTTCATAGTGAATTTGGGGTTACAATTTTACTGCAACAAAAAAACACAGAAATATTGAAAAAACACCTATCAAATCATTATTTTTTTAACACAAAATTGTTAATCTTGTTCGGTAAATTATAAAAAACTGATTTACAAGCACATAAACTAAACCATAACTCTGTACAGCTATCTCAAAAAGGCTAAAATTTCTTATTTTTATCTTCTTCTTTCTTTATAACGTTGCGGGCAACTTCAATTTTAAATTTTTTACCCTTCATTTTTTCATCTTTTACCGCTTTCAACAGGTCTTTTACCTTACCGAATTTTACTGCTGCAAACGAAACAAAATCTTTTACTTCGATAAGTCCCAAATCATCTTTTTCTAATTTCCCTTTTTGAGAAAAGAAACCTACGATATCAAACTTATTTAATTTTGTCTTTTTACCGCCGCTAATGTATATAGTTTGAAATTGCGGAGGTTTAGGCAGCGACGTTATATTTTTAACATCTAAAACCTGCATATCATAATCGATATAATCTAGTTTTTTCTCACTTTCGTGAACAATAATATAAGCCGTTCCTGTTGCCTGCATACGTGCTGTACGTCCGTTACGATGCGTAAACTCATCCTCCTTTAAAGGCAAATGATAATGAATAACATGTTTCATTTCAGGAATATCCAGTCCGCGTGCGGCAAGATCTGTTGTGATGAGGTAGCTGATGCTTCCGTTTCTAAACTGAATCAAAGCTCGCTCACGTTCGTCCTGATCCATTCCGCCATGATAATAAGTAGCATAAATGCCTTTTTCGTTTAAAGTGTCGCTGATGCGTTCTGCGGCATCACGATGATTGCAGAAAATAATAGCCGACTCTGATTTTAAAGAGCAGATTAAATTAAACAAGCTTTCTAATTTATCTTTACTTGGCGAAACAATCATTTTCATCGAAAGATTTGCTTTCTCCTCTTCTTCCGGAATAAAATCCAAAACCGTTGGGTTTACCACTCGTGTATATTTTGGAATTTCAATATCAGAAGTTGCCGAAACCAAAACACGTTTATTTACTTTTGGTAATCTGCCAATAATAAAAGACATTTGCTCGTGAAACCCTAACTGCAGAGACTTATCAAATTCATCTAAAATTAAAGTCTGAATTTTATCGGTTCTAAAAGTTTCTCTGTCAATATGATCGGCAATTCTTCCAGGCGTTCCAATTAAAACTGCCGGAGGATTGCTTAAATTTTTGATTTCAGTATCAATAGAGTGTCCGCCATAGCAAATGTTTACTTTGTACTGCGTTCCCATTTTCTTCCAAACCTGTTCAATCTGAAGTCCCAATTCGCGCGACGGAACCAAAATTAAACATTGAACCGAAAGAATTTCAGGCTGTAATAATTCTAAAACCGGAAGCAAAAATGCCAGCGTTTTTCCTGATCCTGTTGGCGAAAGCAGTAAAACATTATTATCATTCAGAATTACATCCTGAGCAGTTTCCTGCATTTCGTTCAGGCTCTGAATCCCTAAATTCGAAAGTATATTGTTGGAATGGTGATTTTTATTCATTTTGCAAAAGTAGTCAAAAAAGTTGTTTCAAGTTTTTCTTGTTTCAGGTTTCAAGTTTATTTTTAACCGCAAAGAGCGCAAGGAATTATATATACTAGGTTTTATAAAAACGCAAAGTTCGCAATGCCTTGAACATAAACTTTGCGAACTTTGCGTAAACCTTTGCGCTCTTTGCGGTTAAAAAACACCACGCACATCAAACTTGAAACCTGAAACTTTAAACAAATAAAACTATTATATTTGATCATCAAAAAACCAAAACCATGAAACTTTTTACATTTCTCTTTTCACTTTTTACCATCACTATTTCCGCTCAAAACAATAAAAAATACGATACCTTTTTTGAGAAAGGAAACGGAAATCAATCTGCTTCGTATCAGGAAACAATTGCTTATTTTAAAATGCTTGCAGCTGATTTTCCAACGATTCAAATGAAGGAAATGGGACTGACAGATTCTGGAGAGCCTCTACACATGATTACTTTCAATCCTGACAAAGAATTTGATTTTGACAAAATCCAGAAAACCAAAGCCGTTTTATTCGTTAATAACGGAATCCACGCGGGAGAACCAGACGGAATCGACGCAACCATGCAGTTTTACAGAGATTTGGCAACAGGAAAAATGAAAGCACCAAAAAATACCGTTTTGGTTACCATTCCGGTTTATAATATTGGCGGTGCTTTAAACCGAAATTCGACAACGCGTGCCAACCAAGACGGACCAGAAATTTATGGTTTTAGAGGAAATGCCAGAAACTACGATTTGAACCGTGATTTAATGAAATCAGATACCCGAAACACAAAAAGTTTTGTTGAAATTTTCCAGAAAATAAATGCCGATGTTTTTATCGACAATCACGTAAGCAACGGATCTGATTATCAATACAAACTAACGTATATCATGACACAGCATAATAAACTGGGAACAGTTTTGGGCGATTTTATGAACAACGAAATGATGCCGGCTTTGGTAAAAGATCTTCAAAAAAAGAAAATCGAAACCACGCCTTATGTCGATTCGTTTAAAGATACTCCAGACAAAGGTTTTGGGCAGTTTGTCGATAGTCCGCGATATACAACAGGTTATACTTCGTTGTTTAATACAATTGGTTTTGTGGTCGAAACACACATGCTGAAAAAATATGCCGAACGTGTAAAAATGACCTACGAATACATGAAATCGACTTTGGATTTTACCGATGCGAATTATCAAAAAATAAAAGATTTAAGAGTAAAAAATTTAGAGCAATATCAGCCTAAAAAATCCTATACCTTAAAATGGGAATTAGACAGCACAAAAGCCACCACTTTTTCATTTTTAGGATATGAAGCGGGTTACAAAAAAAGCGACGCTACAACAGGAAATCGTTTGTATTACGACCGCACAAAACCGTATAAAAAAGATGTTCCGTACATTAAAGAATTTAAATCGGTTAAAGAAGTTGTGATTCCAACGGCTTATATTGTGCCAAGAGGATATTGGAATATTATTGACCTTTTAAAAAACAACAATATCTCGTTTAAACAAATTAAAAACGATACGATTATAGAAGTTGAAAGTTACAGAATTGCCGATTTTAAAACCGTTCCATCCGCTTACGAAGGGCATTATTTACACAGAAACACAACCGTAACTTCTAAAATCGTTAAAATGGCTTTCACCAAAGGTGATTACATAGTGCCAACCAACCAAAAAGGCGTAAAATATCTTGTAGAAGCTTTTGAACCAGAAGGTGTCGATTCGTTCTTTAACTGGAATTTCTTCGATCCTATTTTACAGCAAAAAGAACATTACTCAGAATATATTTTTGAAGATACTGCCGGACAGCTTTTAAAAGAAAATCCAGCTCTAAAAGCTGAATTAGAAACTAAAAAACAAAATGACCGAGAATTTGCTAAAAACGCCGAAGCACAATTAGATTGGATTTACAAACATTCTGTCTATTACGAAAAGGCACATATGCAGTATCCTGTTTATCGTGTTTTGTAGATTTGTTTTAACGTAAAAATACAAAGCTTTACATGTAGAACTTTGCCAAAATTGAAATACTGTAAAATAAATTGCAATTATGCCTTTCCGTACTTTTAGTCTATTCTAAATATTTATATTTGAAATCAATAATATTGAATATTTACAAATTGCAATAAAAAAAATGAAACTTGAAATTACATCCGAAATTGAAAGATTTAACAATCATTTAAATTTATTAGATAACAATCAAATTATTTTTTCTGGAATCTTTGGAATAGGAAAAACATATTTTTTAAAAGACTTTTTTGAAACAAAAAATGAAAAATATGATTCTTTTCTTTTGTCTCCTGTAAATTATTCAATATCCCAGAATGATGACATTATAGAATACATAAAATATGATCTTGCTTTTCAATTACTTAGCAAGGATATAGATTTTGAAAAAACAGATTTCTCAACATTACTTACATCTCAATTTTATCTTAAAGAAAATTTCCTTGACACAATTGCATTACTAGCGAAAAATGGAGGAAAAATAGGCAAAGCACTAGGAGATATTTATGAAAATCTCAAAGAACTTATTAATAACATTAAAGTACACAATTTGGAAGCCCAAATTGATGAACAAGCTGAACTAATAGACTTTCTTAGAGAAATTACTCTGAAAAATAATTCAATATACGAAGAAAATAGAATCACAGAATTAATTTCTGGTTTAATTGAAAAACTTAAAGAACATTCTAAAGAAATAATTTTAATTATTGATGACCTTGACAGACTAGATCCTGAACATATTTTTAGAATATTAAACGTTTTTGCTTGTCATTTTGATTTACCAAATTTCACAAAAAATAAATTTGGCTTTCATAAAGTAATACTGGTTTGTGACATAGATAATATCAGAAATTTATTTCATTCAAAATACGGCTTAAATGTAGATTTTTCTGGATATATTGATAAGTTTTATAGTCGTGAAATATTTTTTTACAATAAGAAAGAAATTGTTACTCAATCAATCAACAAAATTCTTGCATCTATAAAATTTAAAGGAAATTACGAAAATTTAATTAACTTCAAAGATTCTAATAAAATTTCTACAGCGAACTTCAAAGAAGTGTTAGTAGATCTTGTGAATTATGATTTGTTAAACCTTCGAACTTTATTAAAGTTAGCTGATAAAGAATATGATTTTAATTTTTTTCAATTTAAAATTGATGAAAATTCACGGAACGTTTCCAGTTGGCATTACAAAAAAATACTAATATTTGACTTTTTAGTTTCTTTTTATGGTTCTGTAACAAGTGCTAGAACAGCCCTAACTAAATTGGCTGAAAGAAATCCGTACAAGATGGTCGATAAGTATCAAATAAGAAAATATGGAAATTTAATAACTCTTTTAGATTACAGAAACCACAAAAACGTAGAAGGAAATTTTGAATACAAAAATCCAATTCTTGACTTAAAAATCAATTACTCAATATCAAGATTTGGTAATTTCCATGAAGAAATTAATAGTGATATTATAAGTTTAGAACATATCAACAAATCTTCGCAAAGATTTGATTTTCCTTTCGCACAATTATTAAAAATTGCATTTGAAGAATATGTAAATCTTACAAAAGTTAAATAAGAGAACACGAGCGAGACGCTCGCGCCAGCAAAAAGATAAAACCTAAAAACAACAAAAAAGCCTAATAAAAACAATTTTTATTAGGCTTTTTTAAATTTCAGAAAGAACAAAAAACTTATTTATCCTTCAATATTTTTTCTAAATATTCTACTTTATCTTTTTCAGCTTGAACCAAACGTTCGTAAAGCTTTTTATTTTCTTCCCCCATACTGGCTCGATCGTCTCGCTCGTGCATAGCTCAGAGATTGAAAAGCATAAACTTAACTTTTACATAGGCAAACCAATACCACCATTTTTAGTATCTTCAAATAATTCTTTAAAATCAGGAATGTTGTAGTAGTTGTTTTTTCTTAATTCATCATCATATTTTTTATCATTTAATTTTGGAAAAAAGGTATAAACATCACCTTGTTCAACACTTTGAGTAAATTTTGTTGCATAATAACAATAAAGCGCATAGATTCTTGTTTCATCGCTGAAACTAGCATCCTCAACTTTTGGAAAATCTGTTCTCGATTTTAGATAAAGAATATATTCTTTTTTGCTTTTATCATCTGCCTGAGTCATTACTTCAAAAACCTCTTTATGAAAAATGTATTTGTTATCACATGTTTTGGTATATAGTAATTTATAAAATTCATTATCAGTCAAGCTTTTATCTAATACCCATTTCAATAAATCTTTGTCTCCGACATAGCCAAATACCTTAACAAGACGGTCAAGAAAAAAATCATCATGAAATTTTAACCAAATCAAACTTGCTTTGTTATCATTGAAAAGGTATTTGTTGCGGTTTACTAAAATTTCAAGATTGTTGTGACGCTGTTGAGCTAGGTTTTTTTGATCTTTCCATAAATATCTACTCACTTCTTCACCATTTTCTTCGAAAATAGATTTTTTAGGTAAATTATTCTCATAATTTATAAGATTTGGATAAAGTTTTTGATAGTCTATAATCTGGGGAAGTGCATAACAATCAGTAATATAATTATCATTTTTAACAGCATAAATACCAAAATAATCAGAGATGTTGTTAGGATGATAAATAAAACTTTTGTCGCATTTTTCCCAAAAATTAATATAAATGTATTTCGATTCCAATTTCAAATCTATAGTCCTTCCAAAAACTGCTTTGATTTTGGTAATAAATTGATCATTACTTGGAAATTTAAAGCCTCTGGATTTTAATTCAGCTTTGGTTATAGGTAAAATTACTTCAAGATCTGAACTACTAAAAACATAAGGATTACTATAATTGAATATTCCGTATTGTAATTGATTTTTTAATTTTTTTTCTATTTGAATATTTTTTTGATCCTGATTTTTTTTTTGTCCATTGCAACTGCATAAAACTGATATGCAAAAAATTAAAATTTTTCTTTTCATAAGTTCGTAATTTAAATTTCTGAACCCTCTTCATCAGGATTTCCTTTATATTCTGGCAGGTTGTAATCTTCCCCTTAATGGCTCGATCGTCTCGTTCGTGCATAGTTCAGAGATTGAAAAGCATAAACTTAACTTTTACATAGGCAAACCAATACCACCATTTTTGGTTTGTTCAAATAATTCTTTAAAATCAGGAATATTGTAATAGTTGTTTCTTTTGAATTCTTCTTCTAATTTTTCATCATTCAATTTTGGAAAAAAGGAAAATATATAATTTTTGTCAATTTTTGTAGCATAATAACAATACAAGGCTTTAATTCTTGTGTCTTCGCTAAAACTAAGACCCTCAATTTTTGGAAGATCTATTCTTCCTAATAAAAAATAAAGGTATTTTTTTTTGCTTGTTGCGTCAGCTTGGGACATTATGTCAAAAACCTCTTTATGGAAAATGTATTTGTTATCGCAGGTTTTTGTTACTAGTATTTTATAAAATTCCTCTTCTTTAGATTCATCATCATTTAGGCTTCTATCCAGAACCCATTTTAATAAATCTTTATCTTGAACATAACCAAAAACTTTTACAAGTGATTCTAAAAAATATTGGTCATTGAATTTTAGCCAAACTAAACTTGCTTTGTTGTCATTGAATAGATATTTGTTACGTGAAATGATCAATAATTTATTAAAATCTCGTTTCTTGGATAAATTATACTCATCTTTTCTTGCTTCAAATTCCATCCATTTTTCAATTCCTACTTTCATCCTAAGTTCATCATTATACCATTCAGAAGGATATTTCTTTTCTAACTGAGCAATATTTGGAAATTTTTCTTGATAATTAATTAGTTCTGGTAAATAAAAAAAATCGGTGATAAAATTTTTATTTTTTATTATATAAGTCCCATTAAAATTAACACCGTCATTGGATTGATTACAGAATTCTTTGTCACACTTGTTATAATAATTAATATATAAATACTTTTTTAAGGAATTAGGATTGATTAATCTTCCAAAAATCATATTTATTTTATTATTAAAGTCAATATCACTTGGTGCTTTATAACCATTAGATTTTAATATTTCTGAAATGACTACTATAGATGTATTTAATTCATCAATACTAAAAGAATGTTTCAAAGTTTCACTAACACTATTTCCATCATCATCTAAAGCATATTGTGACGCACCTTCTTTAAGTTGTTTTTCTAAAATGTCTTTCATTGTTTTTAATTCTGTTTCTTGCAATGGATAGTTTTTTTTATTTTGAATTTCTTGTTTGTTTTCCTTATTACACGATTGAAATAAAAAAAATGCAAATAGAACAATCACAGCTTTCATATATAACTTTTTATCTGGTTGATTTAAAATCATTTTCTGTTTCGACATCATATTTGGGAAGTTTCTTTTCTTTTTCAGAGATTTCATAATCTTTAGGTTTTGTTATAGCTTTAATTTGACTGCTTGTTTTTATTATTGAAGAAAAAGAAATAACCTGAGTTCCTGATTTATCTCCTTCCCAACCAGTTTGATTTCCTCCAAGATAAACATATTTTGTACCGTCCATATTTTCTCCAATTATAATAGCAACATGCGACCAAGAGAATACAATGATCGCACCTACAAACGGTTCGCAACTTTCTCCTTTAGACCAATTTGAAGGTGTCCAACCAAATGCGGCGGCACTTTTTTTAGATTTATCTTTTCTATAATCAGTTTTTTCAAAAGACCAAGCAATAAATGCACCACACCATGGATCTGAAAATTGAAGTTTTGATCCTTTTCCAGAAGATACCTCAAAATATTCATGTATTTTTTCTTTTAGAGGGCTATCAATTTCCCTTAATCCTTTATACTTTTCAAATTCAGCAAAGGCAACGTCTACCCATGGTGCTCTATCCCCAAATGTTTTATCTTTCTTTTCTTCTTCAACACTCTCGCAGACACCTTTAAATAATTCTTTTGCTCCTAGATCGTAATGTGCCTCCTTTAATTCGAACATAACATCCGCAACTGTGGTTTTTCCGTTTATAAATCCCCAGCGGTCTTCAAAACGTTGTCTTGTATAGACCCATTTTTTTCTTTGTGTGTGTTCATCACCTTTCATAAATGAAGGATTTGAAGAATAGCCGTATTTGGTTACCCAAGGTTCTTTTCCAATATTTATTTTTCGCTGTTCAGCACTTGTCTGGCTTCCATCACCATCTGGCACAGAAATGCTTTCGTCAAAAAGAACATAATCTGGGTTATTTCCATTTCCTACTGCATTTGGTTTTAAAACATGCAAGTACAAGTCAACCATGTTTGATATTTCTTTCTTTGAAGCAAAGTAGTCATGAACATAATCCATTTGCTCTATGAAAGTCATCTTTTTTAAAGCGCTTCTTGTAGTACCTAAATTTCTTGCCGCCGTATCACTAAACTGTATTAAACCAGAATAACCAGCTCCGTTATCAGCATAAGGTTTAAACATATTTTTTTCACCTGTTTCAAGATGCATAACTGCCATTAATTCACTTGCCTTATCTTTCTTTTTATCTTCGCCCCAAAGTTTTGCACATACTTGAAGCACTTTTTTTCGTTCATCACATGTGAGCATCTTGCTCCAGTAAAAATTATTTTCTTTACAAGCACATGAACCTTTTTTCTTATTCCACACAGAATCCCCAACATCAACCATCATCAGACTATTTATAAACTCTTGCTGTGGATTAAAAACAACAGTTGGTTTTACAACAACTTTCTGTTCCTGATAATCATGCGCTTTTTTATCAGTTTTTGAGATTCCTCTGGTTTCTTTTTTAGAAGGTTCTTTTTTATTCTTTCTTTAAAATGTAAGTACTATTTTTTCCATTATTAAAGCTAATATCAATATATGGACATACCCATTTATAGCATCCATTGTTAAAAGTAATTATTCCAAAATTTTTAGTTTTTTTCAACGCCCAACTATTTGTATTATTTAAATCTTTTTCAAATGTTAATCTTAATGTGTCATTTTTTTCAACTACAGAGAGGTTATACAATTGATATAACTGAAATCCTTTAGCGGAATAAATTAAAGAATCTTTATTTATGGTAATGGAAATATCATGTAAGTCTCGCCAATCATCACTATCCTCATTCATGGTAAATAAATATGTTCCATACCACTTTTGATTTAAAAAATTCTTATCTTTTTTGTTTTTTGATTTAATAAAATAGCTTTTATATTCGTAAAAAAGAGCTGTAAACTTATTTCTGTTAGAATTGTTTAATATTACTGTATCCTTTTTTATTATTTTGGGAGTTGAATTCATATAAATAGGCTCTTGGTAATGATTTGTAATATGCCTTACATATAATATTTTTTTATTAAATCTAAATATGTATTTTGAATTGCCCATTTCGCCAAAAGTTTCTATATTCATTATAGAATCACAACTGTATAATTTTTTAAATAGTTTAGCTTCTGTTCCCTCAGATGATTCTCCATATATAGCTGTATCTTTAATTAATAGTAGAGAATCTTTCTTCACCATAGTGCTTTTGTATTGATATTCTTCTTTGTGTTTACAAGAACACAACACTATCAATACAATTAAAAAAATTAAATTTTCTATTTTTTTCATAAATTTTTAATTACAAAGGAATCTTAGTATAATCATTGTGAATTTCAAGCAATTCTCTTAAATCTTGAGTTGTTTTTCCAAATGTCATTTCAAAGTGAGGTTTATCAACAAAACTTTTCCAATCTCCACCCCATGCTAAACCCCATTTTTTACCAATTGGAGCAATTTTAGATAAAACCGTTTCTTGTTCTTCCCAATCAATAGTACCATTTTTTATTTCTGCAACATCAATTGCCAAACCAAAATTATGATTACTTTCTCCTCCTCTTGCATTTGTAACTTTTGGACGTTGTCTAAACAGAGCATCTTGTTCTGCGTAAGTTCTATATCCTTGAATTACTCTCAATTTTATTCCCATAGTTTTTTCTACATCATTGACAAAATTTTTAACTGCACATTTTATTTTAGGATGAAGTTTATCAATTCTTGAATTAGTTACAGCATCCCAAGTTTGTAAACATTCTCCTTTATTTTCTATATAAGTTTCTTTTTTACAGATAAAAGCAGTTTCTTTTAAGAATAATCCTTCTGTATAAACCTCTTTCGCAACCATTGCAATCTCCCACACATATGTGTTACCATCAGGATTTGTTGCCTTTTTATATTTTATTTCTTTCCCATGATTATTTAACTTAGTTGCCCATTCCCATTCGCCATTTTCTTTAAAAAATAATGGATTGTTTCGATAAGCCGCACCACTTAATACAATACGATTAAGTTCTTTACCGTGTCCGGATACTGAAGGATATAAAACTGCTAAATACAAATCTGTGAGTGTTTCATATTTTTTTTGGGCTACAAAGTGATTCTTAACATATATTAAATGTTTTTGAACATAATCCATTTGTTCAATAAAAGTCATCTTGACTAATTTTTCTTGTGTAGTATTTAAATCATGAGTAGCATTCTCTCCAAATTGAATTAAGCCAACATAACCAATACCATTATCAATTGATGGACTAAATGTTTTATTAGTTTCTAAAGCCATAACTGTCATTAACCAATTAGGATCAATTCCTAAAGCTTTTGAAACTTCTGAAACTTTTTTCCTCTCATCGCAACCTATTTTGTTACCCCAAACTAAATCATAATCCTTACAAACACATTTATTTTGATGCCAAATAGAATCCCCAACATCAACCATCATCAGACTATTTATAAACTCTTGCTGTGGATTAAAAACAACAGTTGGTTTTACAACGACTTTCTGTTCCTGATAATCATCCGCTTTTTTATCAGCTTTTGAGATCCCTCTGGTTTCTTTTTTAGAAGGTCCTTTTTGTGCTGCTGGAGATTTTTTTTCCGGTTCAGATGGTTTAGAAACCGGCACTTTTGCAAATATATCTTCTTTATAATCTGGATTAATTACATTGACATTTTCGGTAGGTTTCGAAACTTTTTTGTAAAACTCAGCTGTTACATAATATTCATGAAATGCGCCTTCGTTTGATTCATTTGGTTCTGATTTTGCATTGGCAAGCCATACTTTGCCCGGATCGAAAGTAAATTCGACATCTGCTTTTCCATTTAAAACGTTGACTTCTTTACTTTCAATGCTGATATCGCTAAGGTCTTTTTTGCCTCCGTCGTCTTCCCATAAAGTAACGGTTATAGGGAATTTTTCCATATTAAGGCAGTGAACACGGGCGGTTATCTTTTCGCCATAACTAAATAATTTTGCAGGCTTTTTTTTGCTCCAGTCCAGAATTTCAACATGAAGAATTTTTCTTTCTTCAGTATTCTTGGTTTTTATATCAAGAATCGCTTTTTCGCCGTTTGCATCAACGAGCATCCTGATTCCTTTTCGTTTAAGGCTTATCTGGGTAAATGTGTAGTCTACAGTTGCTCCCGTTTTATTGTTTTTTGACATTTTTACCCATGATTTTCCCAATAATATCCAGACACTCCATTTAATATTTCCATCAGGTGTATTTTGAAATTGCGGTTCAGCTGTCTGTGAAGATGCTGAACTGCCAAAAAAATCATGAATAGAGTAATATTCTTTTATTCCAATTACAGGGTTAGGATTCCCGTATATTTTTACTTTGCTCATAATGCTGTACTTTTTAATAACAATCAGAAAGCTGTTCTTCTGACTCATCCAGATTTAATAATGGGTTAATCTGCTGTAAAACATCACGATCTGCTTTCTGCATCTGTCCGCTTCCTACTTCGGCTGTCTGTCCGTGTTTAAAAATCTCAATACAGCCAGGTCCGCCTATATTACATGATGCTTTACTGTCTTCGGTTAAAATTTTACCCTGATTGCTCAGTGTAATTTTTTCATAGGGATTATCCCATTTTAGCGGCAATGCAACACAAGGAGAATTCCCTCCTGATGTTGGCTGCAAAGTGCATTTGCCAAATGTGCCTTTCTTTAAGGTTTGATTGACGTCTTTTGTTGTGGCAATAAGTTTTTTATCAGCTCCTTTATCATTTGCAAAATGCTTTTTCTGCGATTTTACTACTAAAATATCAGTCGCTTTTGTGTCTTCACTAAATTTACATTTGCACGAAGCACCGTCTACAACAACATGTTTTTTCATAATGTGTTAGGTTATTTTTATACTAAAAGAGATATTGCATTGTCTATACTGATTTTACTCTGATCTAAATTTTTAACTTCTACTTTAATTTTTCGCCGCATATCAATTAAATCACATTCTAAATGGAGAGATTCAATTAGATAATTATTAGGATTCAAATAATATTGGGCGTGATAATGTTCTTCTGTATTTTCATCTTCTGATTTTCCGCTTTGTGTTACTTCTATCAGATTTAGGTCATTTAAATAAGGATTAACTTTTTGAACAATCGAAAATTCAATATCCTCAACTTCTGCAGCAGCAGGAAAATACAAAGTTCTTTCTCTTTCAAACCTTCGGGTATAAGCTCTGTGTATTCCGTTAAAATAGGCTCTTAAAAACCAATTCCCGGAAATTAATCCTACCAGAGATTTGTCATCTTCGATAGCATTTTCGATATTTTGGGCTAACATCTCAAAAGTTTTTCCATCAAATAGTTCTTTAATGGCTTCTTTTTGATTTTCCCAGCGTTCTTTTAGTTTATAGTAACTATTTATGTCTACCCATTTTCCGTATTTGTTTACCACGATTCTTAAGGGATACAGCAGTTCGGCAGTTTTTTCTGCCACTTTGTAAGCTCTTGAATCTACGGGTTTTCCATCAACCAATAATTCTGATATTTTATCAATTTGAATAAAATGATATTCAATTTGACTGCTGTCAGGTTTTAATCTCC
>PJTO01000224.1_pt1 | contig 43802 bp, 40 predicted proteins | sample 1512101 | NCBI WGS metagenome assembly PJTO01 (sample SAMN08177690, study PRJNA422409) | Soil metagenome, whole genome shotgun sequencing project.
ACTAACGCTACGCTATGCTTCACTTCGTATTACTAACGCTACGCTATGCTTCACTTCGTATTACTAACGCTACGCTATGCTTCACTTCGTATTACTAACGCTACGCTATGCTTCACTTCGTATAAAATTAATTTTTATTAAATACGAATAAAATAAAGGGTCTATATAATAAAAAAATTGCTAATATTAAATTTAAAAACCTAAAAAAAACAATCTTAGTAAAAAAATTAAAAAATTAGATGATCAAAGATATAATAATGATTTATCATTTGGATCTGAATGAAACTCACCACCTGAAAAATAAATATCAAAATAATCTTCGTCATTATAATTATAATTATAAAAAATTATATATATAATTTCAAAAAAAACAAACAACAAAATAAAAATAAAAATATTTTAAAATAAAATTAAATACATTTTAAAAACTTATTAAAATTATTAAAATATAAAATTTTATTTAATAAAATTAAATTATTAAATGAAATAAAAAAAATTTTATTTAATAAAAATCAATTAAATAAATAAATAAAATTATAATTAAAATTAAAAAAATATAAATCTGTTTGTTTGAAATCTGTAAAATATGAAGAAAAATTTAATATTGGTATATCAAATTTTGATAATTCAACAATATTTTTTACAGCAAATTTATACTCTAAAAATAATATTAATGATATATTATTATTTTTTAAAAAAGATTTAAAAAAAAAATAAAAATTTTTTCTAAAAATTTTATTTATATTAAAAAAAAAAAAATTTTGATAAACTTTAACAAAATTTTTATTATAAATATAAGAATATAAAAAATAAGAATTCTTAAAATTTAAATCGAAAATGTACAAATTAGTTTTTACGTTTACTAATTGATATAAAACATTAAAAAAATATTTACAAATTATTAAAAAACAATTATTAAAATAATAATAATTTTTAAAATTAATTTTAAAAAATACAAAATTATAAAAATAAGAAATAACATACTTATTAATATTTTTATTAAAAATTTTTAAATAATTCAAATTATTAGTTTTAAAAAAATTCAAATTATTAGTTTTTGAAAAAATTAAATTATTTTTATTTAAAACTTTTAAATTTTGTAAAAAAAAAAAATTAAAATAAAAATTTAAATTTTGTAAGAAAAAAAAATTAAAATAAAAATTTAAATTTTGTAAGAAAAAATAAAATAACATATGCATCACTTTTCAAAAAAAAATCAAAATCTACAAAATAAAAAAATATATATATATATAATTAAATCAATAAATTAAAACCAAAACCAAAAAAAAACATAGAAAATACACAAATAAAAATTATTAAAAACTCTTTTATAGTTAAATCTATTGGTAATTGATGTTGATTTTTCAATGTCATACCAAAAACAACATTAAATCAACATTTACTAAACCCGATCAAACCAAAAAAATTAGCACCAAACATTAATAAAAGTGTTGAAAAAGGAGCTGAACTAATTAAACCAGTAAAAATATAAAATTCACTTAAAAATTTTAAAGTACCTGGTAAACCTGAATACAATATATGCATAAACAATATACTTAAACCTAAATTAGGTGTTGTGTGTAATATACCAGAAATTTCTGAAACTATTCTTGTATTATAACGTTTTTGGATACAATCAACTAAAAAAAACATCAATGAAGATAAAAACGCATGAGTAATACAAAATAAAACACCACCAATAAAAGCACCAGCGTCACCTCATAAAAATGCAATATAAATTAAATTCATTTCTTGAACTGTACCATAAGCTACTAATTTTTTTAAATCTAACTGACCTCACATTTTTAATGAAGCATCAATTACACCCATTATAACAAACATTGAAAAAAAAGTAGTATCAATTTCTGCACCCAATTCATTAGTAATTTTATAAAAACCATAAATAGCTGTTTTAACTAAAAAACCACTTAAAAAAATAGAAAAACCTGCTGGAGCCTCAACATGAGTTTTTGTTAATCAATATTGAAAAGGTCAAATAGGTACTTTAAAACCAAACCCTAAAAATAATAATAAATATAAATACCAAACTTCATCACTTGTGAATTTAAAATTTCTTAAAGATAAAAAAGATGTACCACCAACTGTATAAACAATGTAAGATATACTACATAAAACTAATAATGAACCAATTTGGGTTCAAATCAAAAAATACAACGAAGCTTGGATACCTCTTCTATAAGGACTTACAAAGTAAACAAATAAAAATGAAGGAATTAACATTGTTTCGTAAAATAAAAACAATAATAATAAATCATTAACAATTGTAAACATGTAAATAACAAAAACTAAAAAATTACAAATAAAAATAAATCTAACATTTCTTCAATACAATCGTGTATCAAGAGCTAAAAAAGAAATTAATCCAACTATATAAGCTAAAATTATAAAAATAAAACCAAAAAATTCGATTGAAAATTTAATAGTTCAAATTTGAGTTAATGGTAATTTTAAAAAAAATAAATCACTTAAATTAAAATTAAAATTATCATACAAAAAAAAATATAATAACGAAAAATAACATTTTATAAAAATTCAAAAAATAAAACAAATTAAGATAAAAGAAATTAATAAAGACCCTATTAAAATAAATCTTATTAAATAAACACTACTAAAATTTTTAAAAAAATTAGAAAAATTAAAAAACTTAGAACCATAATAAATTATGATAGCAAAAACCATAGAAAATAAAAAAAAAATTAAATTAAATTCAAATAAATATCTTAATAAGTAAACATAATACAAATTAATCATAATTTCTATAAAATAAAATAAAAAATAACAAACAAAATCAATTTCTACAAAAATTAAATTAATAAAAATTAATTTAAAAAAAATTACAATAAAACACAAATAACCATAATAATAACAAAATATTTAAAAAAACGACTATAAAAATTTTCAAAAATTCAATCTTTATAAAAGACTTTAATTTCATTTACTTTTAAAGATTTTAAACTTAATGTGAAATATGTTAAAATTCTAGTAAATTTCATTTTAAAAAAACGAATATTTACAAAAGTTCAAATATTTAATTTAAAAAGAATATGTGGTGTATCAGTAACATTATACCAGTATTTATATAAATTTTGAAACAACTTCTACATTCATTTTTGCAAGGAATCGAACCTTGATTTATGGGGTGAAAACCCATTGTCCTAACCTTTAGACGACAAAAATTAAATAATAAACAAAATTAAATAGACCTAGAAAATGAAGAAATAAATTTTTTACGGTTTATTTTTCTAGAAATAGGTCCTCTAATATTAGCACCTCTCGGTGTCAAACGTTTTTTTAATAAAATTAAACTGTTTCTATTAAATTTAATAAATGATCCATCTTTTTTAATAATATTAAATTTAGTTCTTATTAAAATACTTCTATGTTTACTTTTTTTTTTTATAGGATTTTCAGGAACAACCTCTCTACAAGAAATTTTTAAAAAATCACCTACAAAAGCTAAACGACCGTTAGATCCTTTATATAAATGAAAAACATTTGCTTTTAAAACACCGCAATTATCAACTGGTTTAATAATTGAATTTTTCTGTATCAAAAAAATTAAAAACAACTTAATTATTTATTTGTTTTTTTTTTAAAAATTCTAGTCGAAACATTAGCTATAGTTTGATTATTAAGATTTTGTTTTCTCATGAATAAAAAATTTACAAAATCATTAAAAAAATCATAAAGAGTTAACAATTCATAATAATTATTTATTTTTATATTTTTATTAAATTTGCTTAAATTGACACAAACAATACTAGCAAATAATAATAATAAACCTACCATAATAAATTCAAAACTATTTAAAATATAATAACTATTATATAAACCATACACATCATTTAATAAATAATTGTTTAATGATTCATAATAATCATCTCAATAATAATTAATATTTAAATCAAACGGTAAAAAAAATTCAAAATTAAACGGGAAAACAACAAAAAAAGTTAATAAAAAAAAACTTAAAAAAATACCTAAATATTTAAAAGAATATAAATTTAAATTTATTTTATTTAAATTACTATAAACATTTAAATAAAATAAAAATAAAGCACTGATAAACACAATAACACATTCTGTTAATCATAAAAATGCTGTAAATAATTCTAAATTATAAAAACCTAAAACTAAACCAAAATAAAAAAACAACATAAAAACGTAAAAAAGAGTAAAATATAAATTATTAGTAGAGTATATTAAATACAAAGTATAAAAAATTATAAATTGTAAAAAAAAAACTTCATTTAAAAAATTTATCAAAAAAAAATAATTTATAAAAAAAAAATTCAAATTTAATAATAATCAATCCAACAAACAGATAACAATAAATAAAATCAATTAATAAAATAAAATTAAATTACTATAATAATAATTATAAAAATTAATTATAAAATTCGGAAACTCTCAACCACCAAAAAATAAAATATTTATTATTAAAGAAAAAAAAAATAAATGTAAATACTCACCTAAATAATATAAACCGAAAAAAAAACCACCGTATTCAGTAGAATAACCTGTTACTAATTCTGATTCAGCTTCTGGTAAATCAAAAGGAGATCTACTAGTTTCTAAAAGAAATGTAATAATAAGTAAACCACATAATAAAAAAAATAAACTAATAAATCAATAATTTTCTTGAAATATTACAATAGGTAAAAACGAAAAAGATTCAGTTAAAAAAATAATATTTAAAACCATAAGCCCTAAAAATAATTCTAAATTTAACATACCAATACCTGTACGTACTGCAGCTAAAATAGCATATTTGTTTTTACTAAAATAACCAGTTAACATAACACACATTCCAAAAAGTACTGAAAATAATGAAATATATATTAAATTATATTCAATTTCAAATAATGAAATACTAGGACCTCAAACACCATTCATTCAAAATGAATAACAAATAGCTAACGCTATACTAGGGATAGTAACAAACATAGCTCTATTAGATTCATCTGGAATTAAAGAACCTTTAACAAAAAGTTTTAAAGCATCAGCAATGTATTGTAATCTACCTTTATAACCAACAAAATTTGGACCAACTCTTCTTTGAACTAAAGCTAAAAATTTACGTTCAATTAATGTTAAAGAAGCAATTATAATAGTTAAAACTAACATTAAAACAATATTTATTATTAATATAATTATTAATCCTAAAATACTCAAAAAAAAATAAATTAAATAATTAATTTATTTTTTATCATAAATTTCAAACTCATTAAAATATGAATTAGAAAATAAAATTCTAACTTTAGAATTAGGTAAACGAGTTAATCTTTTATTTACATATTGAAGATATCTTATTTTAAAAATATAATATAAAATACGTTTATGTCATCTAGGAATACCTAATGTACTATGAACAGCAATTCTTCTTTCAATATGTGAATCCAATAACATTAAAAAAAAAAACATAACACCAATTAAAGTTGTTAAATGACCAACAGAAGCCATTCCATGTCAACCCATCATAAATGCAGGATAATCATGAATTCTTCTTGGCATACCAGAATAACCTAATCAAAACATAGGAATAAAAGTTAATCATTGACCTCCAAAAAAATAAACTAAATGTAAATAACCAAACATACGAGAATATTTAATACCAAATAAAGCAGGAAAATAATAATAAATACCAGCAAAAGAACCAGTTAAAACACCAGCAGAAAACATTAAATGGAAATGAGCAATAACATAAAATGTATCATGCATAGAAACATTTAAACTAACATGGGATAATCACATACCAGTTAAACCACCAGATAAAAAAAAAAGAATAAACGCAAATGTAAATAATAATGCAACATCTCATTTAATAGCACCATTTAATAAAGTCATAGTTCAATTAACAATTTTAATTGTTGCTGGTAAAGAAATCATAACTGTAATAGTACTATATAAAGCTCTACTTCTATGATCTAAACCTACTAAATACATATGATGACCTCAAACTACAAAACCCATATAAGCCATCATATAAATAGCTCAAATTAAATGATGTTTAGACGCAATTCTTCTAGTATTAGAATAAGGTAAAATCATATTAACAACACCAAAAAGAGGGATAATTAAAATATAAACTTCTGGGTGACCAAAAAATCAAAATAAATGTTGAAATAAAACAGTATCACCACCATAAACAAACTCAAAAAATGTTGTTTGTCAATGTCTATCTAATAATAACATAATCATAGCAGCACCTAAAACTGGTGTTACTAACGCTAACATTCTCATTGTTAAAAATAATGCAATTGTTATAAAAGGTAATAAAACTCTTCTATTTCTCAAACCAGGCATACTTAATGTACGTCTTGTAATTAATAAATTAGTAAATGAGATGGTAGTACTCATACCAGTAAAGATAACACCAACAACAGCTATATCTTGACTACCAATACCGGTGAATTTTGTATTACTAGAAAATGGTGTGATAAAAGCCCAACCAGACATAGTTAAAGTACGATTTGAACATTTAGTAAAATAAACTTTTTTTCTACGAGCTTTAACAGCTTTGTTAGCGACATACCAAAAAGATTCAGGGTATTGAATTATTGAAGTTCAAAAAAGTAATTTACTTGGAATAAAAGAATAAACATCATAATTTGTATAATTAATTTGTTTTCTAGGTTTTCAAAAAGAAAAGAATTGATCTAATTCATAATTTTTAAAAAAATTAGAAAAAACATAACTATTATCTTTATAATCTAAAAATTTTCTATGTTTAGATTTATCTAACAAAGGTAAGTAAAATGAAGGTTTGTCATAATAACGTCAAAATTGAGGTCTTAAAAAAGCAGTTTTTGCAACTAAAAGTCAACCACAAGGTTGAATTCAAAAACCAATACTATTTAATCTAGGGTAAGCGACATCTTTTGAACCTACATGATAAGGGATAAAAAAATTTGCAAACCCACCAAACAAAATCGGAACTACAACAAAAAAAACCATAATTAATCCATGGGCAGTAATAACTTGAATATATCTTAAAGAATCACCTTTAAAAAAAGTACTACCAGGGTAAGCCAATTCTAATCTAATCATTGTAGCTAAAGCAGCACCAGAAAGACCTGTACACATACTAAAATAAAAATAGTTTAAAGCAATTCTTTTATGGTTGATAGTATAAACATATTTTTTAAGAAAATATTTTCTTAAATCATTAAATCTGTTAAAATAGCTTTTTCATCTACTTCAAAATAAAAAATTAGTAAATTCTTTTTGAAAACCAAAAAAATAAAAATTTAAATCAAACATTACATTACGAATATCTTGGTATATGACATTACAAAAATAGTTTCTCACTATGAAAAAAAAATAACAATTTTTTAAAATTAAATATTTATATATAATTGTAAAATATTAAAAATTTTAATAAAAATTAAATCAAAATTAAAAAAAAAAAAATTAAAAAATCAAAAAAAAAAAATAAAAATAAAAAAATAAAAATAAAATATTTTATAGTTATAATTTTTTTTTATTTTAAATTTTTTTAAATAACTTAATAATATAATTATAAATAAATAATATATGTATATATGATAATATATTAAAAATTCATAATTAATTTTATAAATAAAAAATAAAATTAATAAAAATAAAAACCCAAAAATTTTTAATTATTTAAAGATTTTATAATTGCATTTTTTAAATAATGTTTACGGTACATTTCAAAATTATTAAATTCAGCTAATTTCCAATAAAAAAAAGGATTAATATTGAATTTATTCATTCAATTATAGTTAAAAAAATTTAAATAATCAACTAAACCATAATAAATTAATTTTAAATCATTAAAAAACACCCTAAAAAATAATTTTCTATTATTAACATAAAACCAATAATAAGGTGAATCTAAAAATCTTCTAAAAAAAAATTTAAATCAAGGGTACATAAAAATCCAAGCAAAAACATATAAAATAATAAAATTTTGAAAATTAGCAGCTAATAAAGGATATCTAATTCTACCAATCTCTAAAGATCTTAAAACAAAAAAAATCCAAACACCGTAAATAAAAACAATATGTCAAAATTTTAAAATAAATAATAACATAACATAATGATTTACTATTCTTGTTCTTCTAGGTTCTTGTTCTAAAACTCAAGAATGGTCATCAATATCATAAATTCAATTTAAATTTCCATAAAAATGTAAAACATGATAAAATTGATAAAACTCTAACCATACAACATATGTTAAAAATAAAGTTAAAATTAATAATCATACGCTATGTTTAGAGAAAATATTTCATTTTAATGATAAAATAAAAATATAAGTTACAATAAGTAAAGCGGCAATTGGAAATAATTTTAAAAAAAACAATTTTCAAGAATATAAATGTGTTTTAAAAATACTAATTTGATCAAACATATAAAAAGATTCTTGAGAAGCATTTATAGTTAAAAATAAAAAAACTGAAAAAGTTGCAATTTCAATTAATCAAAATAAAATATAAGTTCTTCTTCAAAAACGTTGAATTACACTTGTATATTTACCAAATTGGTATTTTTTTATAAAAAAAACAAAACCCGAAATTAATCAATAACCAAACATGGTTACAGCAATTCAACAAAAAACAATTTTGTTAAATGGTAACGATTTTAAAACTAAAGTAAAATATATAATTAAAAAACCAATTAATAAAGCAAAAACTCAATATTTAATAGCTACTCAAAAATATTTATAAAAAGAATAAAAAAAACTTAAATAATAATTTAAAAAATTTTTATTATTGTTTAATAATTTAAAATTAAAATAAAAACCTTTATTAGCACTTAATGAACGAAAGTAAGCTCTGTGTAAAGATAAATCATAATTTTTTAAAAAATATTTAAATGAAAATAATTTAGCTCAAACTAAATCAATAAATAAAAAATCTTTATTTTTAAAAAATTTCTCATAATAATAATTTTTTAAAACAAAAACACTGTAATTATAATAAATAATTGAATCTTTAGTATCTAAATCTTTACGTTCTATATCCAATCTAGATAAAGTTAAATTTAAAAAATCATACACTAAACAATAAATAAATCAATAATAAGAATTTAAAACCTTATAAATTTTAAAAAAATTGAACACTTTATAAAAACAAGGGAAGCGGGATTCGAACCCACGACGATGATTTTGAAGACCATAGTTTTACCTTTAAACTATTCCCCTTATTTAAAAACCGTTATTTAAATATAAATATCTTAACTAATTAATACTTTATAAGCTTGTTTAAACCAATGAATTATAGTTTTATATCTTAAAAAAGATTCATCTTTTTCTTTCATACCTTCTCAAAAAAATGTAAATTTTTTAATTTCCATATTTTTTAAAAAGTTAAAATAATAATTATATAAATATAATTTAAAAGAATATAAAAAATTTGAGTTTAATAAAAAGCTATAAAATAAATTTTTTTTATTATCTAAAACAATATAATTATTTAATAAAATAATAAAACCATTAATTAATGATTTAAAAATATAACCATACCAAATAATTAAATTATAAAATTCACTATACAAATAAAAAACATTATAAAAATTATATTTAATGATTCTTGAAAAAATTGTAGAATAAAATAAAATTAATAAACCCCACCAAAAATAACCAAAATTAAAAGTAAATCTATAAAATACAAAAAATAAACCATAAACAACTAAAACATTTAATCATAAACATCAGTAAACACCAGTTCTATATAATTGTCTATTTCTAGAATATCTACTTTTATTAAAGATTCTATTTTTTCTAATATAATTAATTTTATAATTTTTTATTGAATTTATACTTATATATTTAGAAATAGAAGATTCAGAAAATCTTATTTTATAGTGTTTTTTTAAAACATTATTTCACCCATTATTAATTTTAATTTTTAAATCTTTAGTAAATAATTTAAAAAAATAAATATTACTGTAGTTTTGGTTAAAATTCTTTAAAAATAATTTATTATATTTAAAGAATTTATCTTTTAAATAAAAAAAATTAGAACTATATTTAATTTTATTTAAATTTCTGACAAAATTTAAGTTAAAATTATATTTATACCAATCACTAAAAACATCTAAATTATAAATTATTAAATTTTTATTAGTTTTATTAAAAATGTAATTAAAAAAAAAAACTAATTTAATATTATTATTAATACTATAATTTTTATAAAAAAAAGATGAATATAAATTAAAATATTTTTTAAAAAAATATTTTTGAATTAATAAAAAATTTAAAAAACTAAAATTTTTAAAAAAATTATATTGTTTAACTAAAATATTTAACTTAGAAAATTTATAATTTTCTTTTTTATTAAAAAAATGAAAAAATAAAATAACCGGATTTGATTTCATTCTATATTTAAAAATTTTTGATCTATTATTTAAATCATTATAAAAATTATAAAATAAATTGTCTCTGTAGAATAAAGACAAAAATAATTTTTCAAAATAATTTAAATAATCAAAATTGTTTTTATAAAAAATGTTTGTATGGTTTATTTTAATAAAAAAATATTCTAAAACATTTCTACAATAATAAACTAAAGCAAAAAAAAAACTCCATAAATAATAAAAAAAAAACACTGTAAAATAAAAAATTAAAAATATAAAATAAAACTAATTCTATCAATATATTTAATATTTATAATTAAATTATTAATTTTTTTTAAAAAAATATTTTAAACAAATTTTATAAAAAGATCTAAAATAAACATTTTTAATGCGTAATTTAATTACAAATTCATTAAAGCTTCTATATCTTATTAATGTATAATTAATATTATTTTTTTTATTAAAAAATTGAGTTGGTCATAATAATTCAAATAAAGATCCAAAAATTATAGATTTAATAAAGTTATAAAATAAAAAAATTAATACTAATTCTTCTGAAGATACTAATTTAAAATTTAAAAAATAATTAAAATTGTTTACATGTTCATAAAACCCCAAAAAAAAAATATTTTAAAAAAAATAAAATAATTAAATAAAATTAAAATCATATAATAATAATTATAATCCACCAACAGGTTCCCCTACCGGTACCTTGTGTCAACTTCACTCAGATAACTAACTTATTCTAATAACCCAACCTGTATTTAAAACAATCTTTTTAAATAAATAAAAATTCTAGTATAAACTTATAAAAAAATTATACCCGTTGTACAAGTTAATTTGCATTAAAAATTTTTCGAAATAAACTAATTTTCAGAGCGTGATGGGCGGTGTGTGCAAAATTTAACTTGACATTCACCGTAACGTACTAATTTACGATTACTAACGATTTCGACTTCATGTTTTCGAATTTCAGAAAACAATCTGAACTGGAGTAATTTTTAGAGATTTGCTTAAGATCACTCAATTGCAACTCTTTGTTTTTACTTTTGTAACACGTGTGTAGCCCAAAATACTTAGACCATAATGACTTGACTTCGGTCTTTTCCTCCATTTTATTAAAATAAAATCTTTATATAAAAAATTAAATTTTATAAATTATTAAATTTAAACAAAATTAATTAAAATTATATATAAGAGTTGCGTTCGTTATAAAACTTAATTTTACATTTCACAGCACGAACCGACGACAGCCATGCAATACTGCATTAATATTTAAATTTATACTAAATTAATAGTATATAAATAATATTAACCATTTTGGTAAGATTTTACGCGGATTATCGTATTAAACCACATGTTCCACCGTTTGAAAAAATTCCCGCCAATTCTGTTAAGTTTCAACCTTGCGACTGTACTGCCCAGGCGGAGTATTCTACGCGTTAACTAAGATCTAAAAAGACCAAATACTCATAATTTAAAGTAAAGACTACTAGGGTGTCTAATCCTATTTGATCCCTCTACTTTCATGTTTCAATGTCATTTTTATAAAATATGTTGTTTTCACCTTAAGATATACTTATAAACTCACTGTATTTTATCACTAGATTATAAATATAACATATATATATAAAAATCAAAGTAAAAAGGTATTATATTTTAACACAATATTCTGATTTAGTTAAATATAACTACTTTTACCATCTACACATCCTTTACGCCCAATAAATACGGATAACGCTTGCCACTCATGTATTACCGCGGCTGCTGGCACATGTATTGGCCATGGCTTCTTATAAACATAATATCATTATTTTAGTTTATGCACAAACTTTACAATCGTTACGACCTTCATCATTATCACTAGTTCGCTAAATCACGCTTTCGCATATTGTTTAATATTCCTCACTGCTGCGAGACCGAAGGGTTGTTCTCATACCCTTTGTGGCTGATTCTTCTCTCAAATCAACTAAAGATTATAGGCTTAAATTTAACAAATGAAATACTAATATTTGCCAAGTAATTACCTAATCTTAAATATAAATATCGAATAACATAATTGTTATAAAATTGTTAAACTTTTTAAAAATGAAATATATTATATAATAATTAGAAACAATTATAGAAAATTAAAAAAAAAATTTTATTTTTTTATTTTTTATTTAAAAAAATTATTCGGCAAAAATATATTTATTACTCACCTTGTCGCTATGAAATATATAAAAATTTTTAAATAAATTGTAAAAAATACAAATTAATTAAATAAATTTATACATATACATTCAACTTGCATGTGTTATGCGTCTAGTTAGCGTTCACCCAGAGCTAAGATCACACCCAATTAAATAAAAAAGTACACATCCATTATATTTTAAAAAAAAAATTATAAATATATTAAAAAATTTATAAAACATTAATATTACCAACGATATTTTCTAACACCATAATGGAAAGAATAACGTTTTTGAGAATTTGTAAACAATAATTTTGGTAAACCAAATGTATGTCACCATAATAAAAAATGTTCAAAAGGTAAAGCACAAATTCGAATAGGCATATGATGATGGTATCTACCACACACTTCCGCACATTGACCATAATAAAAACCAACATTATCAATATAAAAATTATGATGAGTTGCTCTACCTGGAATACAATCCATTTTTAAACCTAATCCAGGAATAAACCATGAATGTACTACATCATAACTATTAGTTACTGCAGTAATATTAACATGGGCTGGTAAGACTAAAGTTCTTCTAGTTCTTAACATTCTTTTAGATAAAACTAATGATGTATTTTCGTGACGTGTTTTATTTTTTTTAAAAAAATTATATTGTTTTGTAGCATTACCAAAATTTTCAATAATTGATTCATTATTAAATAAATATGGGTTTGCGCTCCATCTAACTTTTTTTGTTTTATTATTATTTTCATCTTTAAAATATTTAACTCTCAAAGGAATAGCTTTACGTCTTTTATAACGTTTTTGTTTCATAGTTAAAAATGTTGAATTAGAAACTGGTTTATGTTTTGCATGAATTTCGTTATCTTCGAATCTAAATTTAAATAATTGAATTACAGAATTATCATAATCAAAATTAGTTTTATTTGAAACTGGATATTTTATTAATCTTAACGGAGAATTAGAACCTTGACTTTTTTTAAACCATCTATTTACTTCTAAAAAATCATTATAATTGTATAATAAATTATTATTAGTATTAAATTTATTATTAATAAAAAAATTATATAAATTATTTTTTAAATTTATTTGAGTTTTTCTATCATAAAAAAATTCATTTTTTAAAAAGTTTAAATTTAAAAAATCATTTGTATTTTCTAAAGAATTAGCTCAAGAATTTTTTTTATTATTTGCTCTTACAATTATATTATTATAGTTTTTATTTAAAACTAAAAAATTATTTTTTGTGTCATATGAAGTATTTAAAAAATTATTTAATTTTAAATTTTTTGAATTTTTTAAAAATTCATAATTAGTTAAATTTTGATAAAAATTAAATTTTAATTGTTCTTGTGGAGAAATTAAATGAAAATTTTTATTTCTATAAAATTTTTGTGATAAATCATTTCAATATTTTTTTACTCATTTATTTTGAGATCTTAATTGTAAAATATGTAAATAATCATCAGCAACTTGTAAATCACCAGGGGTTGAAATTTGTCATTTATTTCTACCTATGTTTTTAGGTACAGTTAATATATCAGTAAAAGTTTTTAACTCAAATTTATAAATTCAATATCATTGTTTACCTCTAATTCTAATTGTTAATAAACCTGTTTCTGCTTGTCATTCAATCATTTTTAAAATAAAAGAAGAATTAGTAATAATGTTTACACATCAAGAAATTGGGATTAAACAAATAATTAAATCACCTCATTTACCATGTGGTCTAAATGTTGTAGCTAATCTAGGTCTAAATTTTAAAGTTCTAAATCTTATAATTCTTAAAATAACTAAATAGTAAAAAGCTCATAAAAATGAAAATCAAAATCATCATCAGTATTGTCATTGAGTTAAATGAATTAATACATCTGATTGCATATTATTAAAACCAACACCAAAATTAGTTTGTAAAGCTACTTCAGTAACGATATTCCCTCACATAAAATTAAGTTCAACTAATAAAATTTAACTTAACTATTTAATTTTTAAAAAATAAAAACGTATAGTTTATTTATAAATAAAAAAAAATTATAAAATAAAAAATAAAATAAAAAAAATTAATTAATTTTTAATAAAAGATTAGTTAAATACATAATATATTTTATATTAAGTATTTTATACTAAAATAATATAAGATATATAAAAAAAAATAAAAAAAATAATTAAAATACTAAAAATATTAATAATATTATAATAATTTAAAACTCTTCTTCAAGAAGCTAATAATATTAACATTATTACTATTAATAATAATCAATTAAAATAACCAATATTATTAATTGTTGTTAATATAGGATGATTAAATTCTTCGTATTGTGATGAATAAATACTATATATGTTTAAACCTTCACCTAAAGATGTTTTATTTAAAAACAAATTAAACATATAAATTGATATTATATAAGAAACAATTATTAATAAACTAATAGCAATATTTGATGCTAAAGTAGTATTACTGTAATAAATAGAATTAAGATTTTTTCTGTTAGCTTGTATATATATAATTTTTTTTGCTTTTTTAAAATCAAAAAAAACATAATAAAACAATCTATAAGAATAAAATAAACCAAAAACTGCCGCACAAAAAACATTTACTAAAATAAAATATAACGCATAATAATTCATATACATACCAATTAATAATAAATGTTTAATATAGAAACCTATAGAAAAAGGTAAACCTGATAAATTCATTAAACAAATAAAACTTGAATAACATTCAAAGGGTAAATATTTTCAAAAACCTCCCATTTTTTTAAAATCTTGGTAATTTCTACTAAAACGAATAACGTTACCAACACATAAAAAAACAGCTGCTTTAAAAAAACCATGAATATATAAATATAAAATTGTATATTCGGGTATATAAGTACTATAACAAACCATTAAAAAACCACAATGACTAATTGTAGAATAAGCTAATATTTTTTTTATATCCGATTGATACGCAGAAGATAAACCCCCAATAAAAGCAGTAAACGAACCTATAATAGGTAAAAAATAATAAATATAAGCAGAACACTCAAATAAAGGAGTTAATTTTAATAATAAAAAAACCCCAGCAGAAACTAAAGTAGCTGAATGGATCAATGCTGATGCAGGTACCGGTGCTTCCATAGAATCAGGTAATCATATATGGAATCCAAATTGTGCAGATTTAATAAATGCACAAATAGAAAAAAAAAAAGAAGTTACTTCTAACATTGAAATTTGATAATCAAAAATATTTAAATAAAAATTATTAAAAATAGAAATTTTATTATTAAAAACAATAATATTAGAATCATTAATACAAAAAAAAACTAATATAATAGCAATTAATAAAGCAACATCACTAAATTTATTAAAAACAAAAGCTTTAAATGCAGATTTTAATGTTGAAATTCTAGTTGATCAAAAATTAATTAAAAAAAATGAAGTTAAACCAATTAATTCTCAACCTAAAAATAAAACAAAAAAATTACCACTAGTAACTAAACAAATCATACTAATAACAAAACAATTTATTAATAATATAAATCTTTCAACATTAGGTTCATATCTAAAATATGAGAACGCATAAATGTAAACAAAAACAGCGATAGTTAATGTTAAAAACATAAAACTATAAGATATTGAATCAATATTTAATTCAAAAAAAACTGGATGTGATAAAAAAACTACAAACCATTTACCTAAATTAATTTTAAATGAGATATTATCAACAAAAAAAGTATCAAAATAAATTATTGATGAAAATCAAAAAAATATTATTGAAATTAGATTCAATATAAAAACACCATAAAATCCATAATATGATAACAAAACTAAACTGATTAATGTAGTGAAAATAAAAATTAAACCAAAATAAAAAAATAATGGTAAATTAAAACCTAATACAAAATATTTGAAAAAACTTATATATAAATATTCATGGTATCAAATATTATAATTTAATTTTATTTCTGTAATTTTTAAAACATAAAAAAAAACTAAATCACTAAAACCGTGTTTTTCACAAACTAAGCTTAAACTATTAACACTTAAATCATAATTAATTAAATCGTTAAAAATTAAAAAATTAAATACATTTGTTAAATAATTTAATAATTCTAATTTTATAAATGATAATATATATATTAAATAACCAAAATTTAATGATAAAAATAAATTTATAATATTATTACAATCTAAACCGTTTGGTAATGTTAAATCTAATAATCATTGTGGTAATAAACTATAAATAGACATAAAATACAAAATAACGTATATAATAAATAATACTTGGTACCATTTTATTTTGTTAAAAGAACTTACATATAAAAAATTAATAACTTTATTTAGTCGCTCTCTAAATCGTTCAAACATAAACGTTAATTACTTTACACTATATTGTGAAAAAATGATGAAAATAAAAAAAAATTTGTAAAAAAATTATCTAATTTTAACAAAAATTCTAATATAAAATAAAAATAAAAATAATTATCAAAATTTAAAAAAAAAATAATTATTTATAAAAATTTATTCTTGGTAAAAATACTAAATTTTTTTTTAAAAAATTAGTTCTATTATAAATAAAATAAAAGTATAGTTCTAATCAATAAGGTCTTCTTAAAGAAGTAATACCTAAATATAAAAATACATAAAAATATGCACCTAACATACCAATATTACCACCTAATCTATTGTAAAATCTACCATAAGGTAAAAAAGTATTAGTGTATAAAGCACTCATTATAAATAAAGCATAAGTTGTTTGAAAAAATAAATTCATTTCTAAATTTAAATGGGTTTGTTTATAAAAATTTTTTTGTTTAACTCTGTTAATAGTAAACAATAAACGTCTTTTATAAAAAAAACCATTTTCATTTACACCATGAAGTGTTGGTTGATGAAATAAAGCAAAAAATAAAAAAATTAAACCAAAAATACCAGTTTTATGATGAGGACAAACAATCAATCAAGCCATAAATGGTCTAAAATATCAATGAGGTGCGACACCGTAAAATCTAACATCAGAAATTAAACCAATATCACCTCACATAAATATTTCATATGATAAAGCTTCAGGTTCTGGGTATAATCATCAACATATAATATTTAAGACGATTAAAGCTTCAATAAATGTACCTAATTCATTAGATAAAGCTTCATCTCACCAAGACATTTCTGGTTCTAAACCATCATATGTAGCTTCATTTTTTCAATCATAATGCATATCAATACCGTGTAATAAACCTAAATAAGCCATGTAAAATGCAGAAACATAATGACCATAAGCTAATCTAATTAATGTATCAGTATTTAAATTTTTATCAGTAAAAATTCATCAATAAACTTTACCATGAAATAAAAAAAATGTATGCATAATATTAGCAGCAATTGTTAATGTAATTTCACTTAAATGAGTACAACATAAAACTAAACCAAAAAATGTAACTACTTGTAATATCATAAAAGTGAATACACCACTTTTTCAAGCAATTTCATGTTCATACTCATAAGCATTTATATATAATTTTCTAAATAAATGAATCCAAGAAAAAATGAATAATAAATCAACACCTCTTTCATGTACTCAAAAAAAATCATCAGTGTATAAATCTTCTAAATCCTCTTCATCTCTAACGATAGGAACCATCATTGATTCAGGAACTAAACTAAATGATAACATAGTACCACTAATAAGTTGTGAAAAAACAACTAATAAAATAAAAAAACCAAATAAAGAATGAACATCATGAAATGCAACTGTCAAAATTGAGAAATATTTAACTAAATTACCTATATTTACATTAAAATAAGTACGTTGATACCAAGCCAAATTAATTTTTGAAAAATTAATAAAAAAAATAATTTTAAGTTATTGATTATAATTTACATATAACGTATTATACAATATACATATTATTAATATTTTAAAAAAAAATTAGAATTTCAAAAAAAAAACTAAAAAAATAATTAAACAATAAATAATTTTAACAAATTTAAATTATAAATAAATTTATTATTAAATTGATTTTTTTTAAAAGTTTTTAACTTTGTAAATTTTATATTTAATTTATGTTTTTTTCACGATTTATATTTTCGTTTTTTAGGTACAGCCATATTAAAAATAAAAAAAAATAAAAACAGTTTATGTTATATAAAAAATATCAATTTCCTTTAAACATTTTTATAGTATTTGAAAAGTTAAACCCTGTTATTTATACATCAAAAAGTTTAACACCAAATCATTATGTATGTTACATCACAAACAAATGATATTACGGAATTAACATTTTTTTAAAAAAAGAATTATTAATTAATTCTAATTTTTTAACTGATATGTCAGCTATTGATACATTAAATTTTGAAAAAAATATATTAAATATTGAAATATTTAATAACAAAAATAGATTTATTGTTTATAATACTTACTATTTATATTTATGTAAAATTAGATTATCTTTATTTCAAAATATAAATAAAAATATCCAATCAATAGATTCAATCTACCCTAATGCAAGTTGATTAGAAAGAGAAACATTTGAAATGTACAACATCCAATTTTTAAATAAAAAAGATAATCGATCATTATTATTAGATTACTCTAGAAATGAATTTCCTATGTTAAAAGATTTTCCAACTGAAGGTTTTTACGAAATTTATTTTGATTTTTTTGAAAATAAGGTAAATTATATTAAAAATGAATTTATTGAGTTGTAATAAATTAAAAATATTAAATAACAACACATCAATTAAAAAAAATTGAATTAAAAAAATATTAATAAATTTTTCAATGCAAACATGAATTAATTTCTGATCTTTTTTATTTTGATTAAGTCTAATTTGTTTTACAAGCAATTTAAATAATTTTGTAAGATTATTATTTTTTTCTGAAATAACATGAGTTATTTTATATTGTTATGTTTTATTTCAAGGTGCAATAAATGATGATATAACATTATTAAGTACAAGTGTTTTTATATTAGGTTTAGCTGGTTTAGAATACTCTATCGGTATTTTATTATTATTAATTTTTAAAAATGTAAATAAAAGTATTGAATTTAACGAAATTAATAATAATAATGATAACGTTAACATTTTTAAAACTAATAATATTTATATTAATCGTTATGTATGAAATTACAACTAATTTACAAAATTTAATTTTAATTTAATAAATTTATATATAAATATAAAGGTTTGGGTGATATAGTTGTTTTATTTTTGATTCAAAACATATTAACTTTTAGTATTATTTTTTGATTATTAACTTGGGCTGGTGAATTTTTTTATAAAAAAAAAAACCATTTAACTAAAAGAAATTTTTATGAATGTGGTTTTAAATCAACAACTGATGTTAATATACAAATTAATTTTAATTTCTCTATAATATGTGTATTTTTAATACTTTACGATATAGAATTTACTTTATTAATACCAATATTTTTTAATTTGTATTATATATGCTTAATACAATTTATTTTGGTTATTTTATTTATTGTTTTAATTATAATATCTTTAATTTATGATTGACAAATGAATGCTTTAAATTGACAATATTAATTTAAATTAATAACATATTATAAAATAAATAAAATAAAAATTTTTAGTATTTTTAATTTAAAAATACAGGTTAATATAGCTCAATTGGTAGAGCGTCAGATTGTGGCTCTGAAGGTTGTGGGTTCAAACCCCATTATTTACCCAAATAGATTGAATAAAATATTTAAACGAAATACAAATTGAAAAATATGATTTAAATAGTCATAAATTTAATTTATTTAAAAATATTGAAATATCTAATATTTATAGTAAAAAAGAATTTAACTTATTTTTTTTTGAAAATTTATATTTAAATTTTGATAATATTTTTTTAAAAAATAAATATAAAAATATAAAAAATTTAATTTATTTTTATTTATTCTACTTTAATAGAATAAATAAAAATAAATTAAATTTTTTAAACAAAAATAAATTATTTTTATATAACATAATAAATGTTAATTTAAAAAAAAAAAATATTAAATTAAATTTTTTACAAAATAATAAAAACATTTTAACCTTATCACCAGGTATTATATATAAAAAACTAAATATGACTTCTAAGAGAAGTAAAAAATCTTTTAAATTGTTAAATTTAATGGTGAAATTATTTTTAAAAAAAATTTCAAGATTGTTAATACATAAAAAATTTATAATAAATTTAAATTTTTTAAGAAAAGATATTTTTATAGTTTTAAAACTTTTAAAAAAATATATTAAATTTAAAAATGTGATTTTCATCTATTCTTTTAAAAAAAATAATAATTACAAATTTAAAAGAAAAAAATCTATTAAAAAAAAATTAACAAAAAAATTTAAAAATATTTAAAATAATTAAAATTTATTTTTTATTCACCATAATATCATTTTTATATTTAAAAAATAATAAAAAAATAAATAATAAAATTTTTTTAATTATTTTTTTTTTAATATATAATTATTATTATTACTTCTCGAGTATTAAAAATTTAATAATAAGTTTAAATTCTTATGAAAATAAAATATGAAATTATGTACATATATTGAACAATAATAATAATAGTTTAATTTTTTTTTTTACTTTATTATTAATTTTTATTTTTTATTTTAATGTATCTAAATTTATTAATTTGAAATCATTTTATACTGTATTATTTTTTTTAATATTTATAAATTTAACTGAAAAAAAAATAACACTATTTAATTATTATTTTTTTTCAGTTAAATTTATAAATATTATTTTAAACAATGGTATAATATTAATACATCCGTTATGTATGTATATAACATATTGTTTTTTTTTGATTTTAATATTGTTGTATTTCAAAAAATTTGAAAATAATTGATTTATGATTAATTTTATAAACAAAACTAAAAAATATTTAATATTTTTTAGTTTTAACGCATTATTTTTAGGTAGTTATTGAGCTCAACAAGAATTAAATTGGGGTGGTTGATGGAATTGGGATTTTGTAGAATTAATAGCTTTTATTTTTTTTATTCAATCTATTATATTAAACCATGTGAATTTTAGCAAAAATATAAATTATATAAAAAATTATAATATAAGTTTAGTTTATTATTTAGTTTTATTTTTTTTTTTAGTAAGATTAGATTTATTAAATTCAATACACAGTTTCAACTCTTTTGAAATATTAAATAATTACACTTTATATATAATATTATTATTTTTTTTTATATTATTATATTTTTTAAAAAAAAATTATTATTTTTTTAAAAAATATAATAATATAAAAAAAAATAATATAATATTATTGATTATTTTTATAATAATCAATAATATTATATTAATATATTTATTTATAAATATATTTAATTCTTATATATATAATATTCAATTTATTGAATATACTAAATATATAAAATATATTTATATGTTTATATATTATTATATTTATATATTAATTATATATAAATATTATATAAATATATATATATTATATATATATATAAATATATATATATATTTATATATATATATATTTATATTATTATTAATATATAATTTATATTTGAATTATTTTAATAATTCAAATATAAATTATATATTACATTATATTATTATTAGTATTATAATGTATATAGTGTATATACACTATATACATTATAATACTAATAATAATATATTAACATATAACTCATATTTAACAAATAATTATATAATTTATATTGAAAACAATATAAATTATAATAATTATTTGTTAAATATGAGTTTAATAAATTATTATTATTTTAACAATAATAATAATTTATTAAACTCATATTTTAATGAATTGTTATTAAACAACATAATAATTAATAATAATTTATTATATTTATGTTATAATATAGATGATATTTGATTTTTTATTATTTATAATAAATTTTTTATTTTGTATTTAATTTTTATTTTGTATTATTTGTATTATTTAAAAGATATAATATATTTTTTAAATAATAAGTTTAGTTACTTAAATTTATTTTAAAAAAATTATTTTTTTTTAGGTAGTATAGTTTAATGGTAAAACGGTAGTCTCATAAGCTACATACATAGGTTCGATTCCTATTACCACCTTAAATTTTAAATTTGATTTAAAAATTTTTTTGTTTAAAAAATTCAAATTTAATAAGCGTTTTAATAATATGGGTTCTATTAAAAATAAAAAAATAAATGAAAGACATTTTCAAAAAAACAGATTTTTTCAAAATCCAAAAAAAATTAAACTAACATATGGTGATTCTGGTTTAATAACTTCAAGAGAAGGTTTAATAGAGTTGGTTCATTTAAACCTTTTTAAAAAATATTTAAAATATTTTTTAAGAAAAAAAAAATCAAATCTTTTATTTATAAGAGAAAAAATTTGATATTTTGGTAGAATAAATTTTGCATTACAAAAAAAATCAAAAAATTCTAGAATGGGTAAAGGTAAAGGTTTGATTGAACGTCAAATAATTAGAATTAGAAGAGGTGTTACAATATTTGAATTTAAAGGTATTTCAAAATCAAAAGTTGTTTGATTAACTAACGAAATGAATAAAAAACTAAAAGTTAAAATTAAGTGTTTTTTTAAAAAAACTGATGTTTTTTATAAAATATGGTCAAAAAAAAACAAATATTCTTATTATTATAATAAATATTTAATGTTTTAATTGTTTAATTTGCGCAAATACTAAAGTAATTTAGTTTTTATAATTTTTTAAAGTTAATTTGTAGAATTTGAATAATAAAAATAATTTAACTGTGTATATGAATTTTATAACCAATTTTAGACCTATAAGTACAAATATTAATTCTAATTTTTTTTTTAAAGTTAAAACAAAAAATAGAATAATGTGTAGAAATTTTATTTTATTTTTACTATTAATTAATTTTTTAAAAAACAGTTTTTTTTTTTTAGATTTTAGTTTTTTTGTAAAACCTTTCTTCAAAAAATCTTCAGTTATTTTAAGAGCACCTTATAAAAATAAACTATCTCGACATCAATTAGCTTATAGCAGATATAACTTGATGTTGAAGTTTAATTTTAAATTAAATCATTTTCTAAAGTTAACAAAATTAAATGATTTAATTTTTTTAATTAACAAAATTAAATCATTTTTTTTATGATTTGAATCTAATATTTGTTATCAACATAAAATTAAATTAAATTTTAATTTAAATTATGTTGATAATTTTTTATTAAAAAAATATTAATTTTTTTTTCAATGTTTAAATATAATAAATACAATACATTCTATTTTTATAATATTAATTATTTATTAAAATTAAGTTTAAATTATTCAAATTATTATAATAGAAAAAAGTTAAATTATTTAAAAAAATTTAAAAATATGTTCAGACATTTATTGTATGTAAATACGTATGTTTATAAGTTTAATTTTTTTATTTATTTTTTTAAAAACCAACTTAAAAATAGTTTTAACTTAAACATTATTAGTTTAAATTTCTCTTCATTTAAATCTTTGAGAAATTTATGTTTTTTTTAATTAAATGGTACGTAATAATTTTATCTTTTTTAAGAATACTAATTCTCGTAATATAGACATATCTATTTTGTTAATTTTAGATTATCTTGATAATAATTTTATTTTTTTAAAAAAATTTAATAATTTAAAATTAATTGATATTAAATTTATTAATTTAAAAAAAATAAATTGCAATAACCAATGTATTAATATACTTTATTTTTAATTTTATTTTGTTAAATTTATATTTTTATAATTATTTTTTTTTTTTACCGTTTTTTATTTTTTTTTATTTTTACTGAGTTTTCTTTATTAAAAATAATTTTAATTCAGTTAGAATTCAACCATCATCTAACGATGTTTTAAAAAATTCATCTATTTTAAAAAAAATTAATTATAATTTTTTTATTAAGTGATCGTTTATATTGTATATTTATATGTTTGTGTTTTTATATTTTATAAAATTGGATTTCAACTTATTTTGATTTAATCATTTAAAAATATCAAATTTTATATTAAATTTAGTTGTTGTTATAATGGTAGTTAGTTTATTTGTTATTTTATGTATTAAACATGTTAATAACAGTAATATTAATTATAGTATCGATTATTTTTTTTCATTTTACTGTTTAATTGTTTTTATTCCGTTAATGTTTTTCTCAAATACTTTGTATACTTTTATTTTTATATTAGAAGTTAACTCTTTATTAATTTTATATAAATTTTCAGTATCTAAATTTATTTTTAAAGATACTTTTAAAAACAACTCAAATTATTTAAGTAGAAAATTACCATTTTTTTATTTAAATATGTTATTTTTTCAATATTGAGCTAATTTTTTTAGTTCTGTTTTATTATTTATTTCAACATTTAACTTTATTTTTTTATTTGGTTCTTCTGAATGATTATTATTTAATTTTTTAAATTATGTTAATTATAATGTTTATTATTTTAATAATATGGTTTTTTTTTTTATATTATGAATATCATTTTTTTTAGGTTTTTTTTTAAAATTAGGTTTTACACCTATTCATTTATTTAAAATTGAAGTTTATAAAGGTTTACCTTTTATTTCAGTTTTTTTTTATACAACAATTTACTTTTTAAGTTTTTTTTTATTTTTTATCTTATTTGTTTTATATTATGTAAATAGTTTTAAAATTTATTTTTATTTTTTATTTTTATTTTTTTTTTTAATTGGTGTTTTATACGTGATTTTTTTATTATTTGATGTGAATTTAATAAAATCTTTTTTTGCTTACAGTACAGTTGTAAATGTTTTATCTTTTTTTAGTATTTTAATATCTAGTTTATAAAGTTTATAATTTAACTAAATATATTATTTTTTTAAAATTTGTAGAAATTGAAATTTTTAAATATTAATTCAGCCTTAAACCCAAATTTATTTTTTTATAATTTTGAAAAAAAAAATTTAGAGAAAGAGTTTTTTTCAAAATATTTTTCTATTTTTAAAAAAAAATTTATAAAATTACATAATTATAAAAAAATCAGACACAACTATATAAAATCTCGAGTTTCTTTAAAAGGTGACATATCACACTTTAATAAATTATTAAATGTTTCTATGTATAAAGGGAAAAAAGAAAATTGTTTTAAAAATTATAATATTTTTTTATATGAATTTTACAATATTTTTATAAAATATGATAATACATTAAACAGCTACAAATATTACGATGTTTTATTTAAATTACTTTCTGTTAAAAAAGAATATTACAATTTTAACAAATTTTTAGTTTATATAATTCCTGTATATAATTCTATATTTTCTATCAATCTTAAAAAATTGAATAAATCACAAAAAATGAAATTACAACGCACTCATGTTCAAGAATTAGTTTACATAAAACCTAAAAACAGGTTAAAATTATCTTTAAAATTAATTAATTTTTTTTCATTTAAGCAAAAAAATAATTTATATTGAAAAAGATTGTATTTTTTTTTTTTACCTTTTTTCTTAGATCCAAAAAAATCATTTTTATGACAAAGAAGAGCTTTAATTTATGATAAAGCATTAAAAGCTTATTTAAAAAAAAATTAATAAAAAGTATAATAAAAAGTAATTATTGTGTTATTAGTTTTAGTTGCTAAAACTTTAGTTTTAGGAGGTTGTATGTTACCTATTGCTTTAGGTGCTTTAGGTACTGGTATTTTATTTGCTGGTTATAATTTAGCTGTTGCTAGAAATCCAGAAGAATCCGAAGGTATTTTCAATACTACTTTAATGGGTTATGCTTTAATTGAAACTTTCGTTTTCATGTCTTTTATTGCTGCTTTTGTTATTTACTCTATTTAATTTTATTTAATAATTTTAATAAAATCAATGAATGCCTTATTTAATAGTAATTTTTAAAACTGTTTTATTATGTGTCTTTGCTATTGCAGTAAGAGGTACTTTACCTAGATATAGATTTGATCAAGCAACCCAATTGAATTGAAAACATTTTATATACTTATGGTTTATTTTTATTTTATTTAACATGTTATATTTAATAATTTTTTTTTAATTTTAATATATTTTTTTTAAAATAATTTTTGTTCAAGTAGCTCAGTGGCAGAGCGTTAGGCTGAAAACCTCAAGGTCGTTGGTTCAAATCCAATCTTGAACATATAAATGTTATTTAATTTTTTAATATTTAATGTTTTTGTTTTTTTATTTTATTATTTTAATTTTTTAAGCATATTAATTAATTTAAATTTAATTTATTTTATTATTATTTTTTATTTTATAAATTATTTTTTTTTAAGAAATTTAAATAATTTCAATTCAAATTTAGATTTATTTGTTAAATATATAAAATTTTTTTCTAAACATATATTTAATTTATTAAATTTGTTATCTTCTTTATTTAAAAAATTTTATAATTTTGTTTATATTAAATTATTTGTTTTTCTAAAATCTTTTTTTAATTTTTTAACTTTATATATAAAAAATGTTTTTATTATATGAAGACCTTTATTTAAAAAATGATCTTATTTTGGTTATTTTAGAACAAACAGATCAAAATGAATTAAATAATTTTTAAATAATTTTTTTTATTTTTGGTTTTTATGACAGATATTATTTACAAATAAAATAATTTTTTATTTTTTTTATAAGTTTTGTTTTAAAAAATTACTAAATAATTTTTTTTTTTTAAAATTTGATTTCAGAACTATTCAATTTTATTCAATTCATTTAAATAAATTAAATTTTTTTTATTATAAAAATACTTTTTTTTTTTATAAAAATACGTTTTTTTTAAAAAATTTAAATTTTTTTATTTTAGAAAATTATTCTAATAAATTAAATTATTTTAGTAATTTTAAAAAAGATAATTTTTATTTTAGCATTTTTTATTCCAATTTATTTAATAAATTTATTTTTAATAAATTTTTTTTTAAAACTAAAAAAAAAATAAATTTTTTTTATAATTTTAAAAATTTTAATAAAAATTTTAAAAAAGAAAATATTATTAAATTTAAAATTTATTCTAATAAATCTTTAAATTTAAAACAACACAATACTGTATTAATTTTTAATTTTTACACTTTATTAATTTTATTAAAATTTAATAAAATTTATAAAGTATTTTATTTAAAACTTATTAATGATTTTAATAAAAAAAAAAATATTAATATAAATTTTAAGAGAAAATCAATTATAATGCAAAACATATTTAATAAAGTTTTATTCAATTATTATTATAGTAATTTATATTCATTAATTTTTTTAAATAATTTATATGTTTTTAATATTTTTAATTTAAATTTTTTTTTAAAAAATGATGAAATTTTTAATAAAAGTATAAATACGTACAATAATTTGTATCCGATTTTTAACAAAAAAAATAATTTTTTTGAATCAAAATTTATAAATAAAAATATTTTTAGTTTTGATAAATTTTTTAATATTTTTATATTAAATTTTTATGAAAAATTATTTAAATCGTTTTTTTTTATTAAATTAAATTTTAATTTAAATTTAAAGACTTTTTATAAAAATTATTATAAAAATTATCCATTTTCTATTTCTAATGTTCAACAAGATCATTACACTATAGATGAGATGTTTGAAATTTTTTGTTTTTCATTTGTAAATAGAGATATAAACGTTTTAAATAATTGAATTTTAAATAAAATGAATAAAATTAATTTTAGAAATCATAAAAAATTTTTAACAGTAATTCAACATTTTTTATTTCATTATCGTTATTTTTTTGTGTATATAATAAATATTGAAGGTTTTTTTATAAAAGTTAAAGGTAAATTAAGTGTTGCTGGTAATGCTAAAAAAAAAGTTTTTTTTTATAAAATAGGTAAAGTTAATTTATCAAAAAAAATTAATAAGATTGAACAATCTCAAAGTGTCATTAAAAGTACTTATGGTGTTTTAGGTTTAAATATGTTTTTATCTTATTAATTTTATTTTGGTTCTATATTTATAGAGATTGATGTACTTATATATTTACATAAATGTACCTTTTCTACCTTTTCTTTTTATTAAAATTTGTCTGCTTTTTCTTAAACCTCTTAATGTATAATAATTTATCTTTCGTATATTAACGATTTTTTTTGATAAACTGTTTAATCCCATAAGGTTAGTTGATTTTAAAATAAATTTATATTTACTTATTTTTTTTATTAACATATTTTTAATTAAAAAAGTATTAATATGAGATGCCCCAAAAAAAAAATTCATTACATTTTTATTTTTATAGAACCCTATTTTAAAACCTTTACCTTTAAATTTTATTTTAACAAATTCATAAATATCTATTAATTTTAAAAAATTATTTAATGTAGAATTTATTAAAGTTTGATTATTAAAAACATTTTTATTATATATTTTAATTATATTATTGAATTTGTTAATATAAAAAAAATTATTATTATTTTGTAAAAAAAATTTAAAATTATATTTATTATTATATAAATTTAAAATTAATTCATTATTTTTTTTTAAAACTACAACTTCAAATTGAGGAGGTAAAATTATATTTATATGTTTAACCATTATTAATTTTTAATAGCAATACACCACCTGTTTTTTTTTTTATAGCTTCAAAATTTGTTATAATACCTTTATTTGTTGATAATAAAAAAATTCATTTTTTTTTTAATGTTAATTTGTTTATTATAGAATTTTTTAAAAAAATAGATCTGCTTGGTTTATAAAAATTATTTATATAGTTATGTTTATAAAAATTGTTTATATAAATATATATAATTTTATTATTTTTTTTTACATATTTTATTATATTTAAAATTATTAATGTTTTTATTATATTTATATTTTTTTTATTATATTTATATTTAATAATTTTTTTTTTATATATTAAATTTAATTTTATTAAATTAATTAAATTGTGATCCATTTTACCAAGAATTTATATTTATATTTTGTAAATTATTATTATTTAATAATTTTTTTGAGAAATGTCTTGATAAGTTTAATTTACTAAAGACACCTTTAATTCTACCTGTCTTTAAACAAATATTATTTTTTTGTTTAGATAAATTGTATTTATTTTTTATTTTCGATAAAAAATAACTTGCATTAGCTCTAATTATTGGTTTTATACTTTTATTATGTAAAATACTTTTTAAAATTATTTTTTTTATTTCATTTTTTATATATTTTTTTTTTAAATATAAATTTTTATAAATTTTAATTTTATTTGTTTTTATTTTTCTCATTTTTTCTAATTTTTTTTTTAATTATTATCTATCAATTTCACCAAAAACAATATCAATAGTACCCATTAAAGCAACTAAATCTGCTAAAAAATGACCTTTTGAAATTTTAGGTAATACTTGTAAATGGTGGTATGCTGGTGATCTAACTTTACATTTATATGGGATGTTAGTACCATTAGAAATTAAAGAAACACCGAACTCACCTTTAGGTGATTCAACTGCTCTATATGTTCAATTAGGCTTAACACTAAAACCTTCACTTCAATATTTAAAGTGTTTAATTAATTGTTCCATAGAAATATATTCATTTTTATAGTTATTTTGATTTAAATGTTTTGGATTAATAAATCTTAAAACTTGATGTGGGTTTATATTTGAGTTTGATTTGATTTTTTTTTTTTGTATTTTATGTTTTGTTATTTTGTTTATTACTTGATTTATTATATTAAGACTTTCTGTCATCTCGTTCATTCTGATTAAAAATCTATCATATGAATCACCATTTTGACCAATAAAACTTCTAAAATTTAAATAATAATAATTAGCATAAGTTTCTAATTTATCTAATCTTAAATCTCTTTTAATACCTATAGATCTAGACATAACACCAGTTAATCCGTAATTTATACATGTTTCATGTGAATATGTACCGATATTTATTAATCTTTGTTTCCATATTTTATTATAGGTTAGTGTATTATGAATTTCATTTAATGTTGTAAAACAATTTTTACTGAAATCTAAAATATCTTCTAATAAAAATGAGGAGATTGCTTTTAAGTTTACCTCATTAGGTCTGTAAAATGCAGCATGCATTCTCGCACCAGAAACTCTTTCATAAAATTCCATTAATTTTTCCCTTTCTTCGAAAGCTCAAAAAATAGGTGACATACTACCTACATCTAATGCATGACAAGCGATGGCCAATAAATGATTTAAAATACGAGTTATTTCATCATATAATGTTCTGATTTGTACAAAAGTAGCACTATAATTTAAAGTACCTAATAAAGATTCAATTGCTAAACAATAAGCATGTTCTTGAACTAACATAGATACATAATCAAATCTATCAAAATAAGGTAAAGAATGTAAATATATTTTATCTTCCATTAATTTTTCAGTACCTCTATGTAATAAACCAATGTGTGGATCAATTTTTTCGATAATTTCCCCATTTAATTGGACTATCAATCTTAAAACACCGTGTGCAGCTGGATGTTGTGGACCAACATTTAAGTTCATTGTTTTTAATTTTTTTAAAGTTGTTTCATCTTTAAAATTATTAGGTTGTCATATTTGAAATATACTTCTATTCACATATATTATGTTTAATTTTTATTTTGATTTTTATAATGAGTATACTTTTACATTATTGTTTTTTAATATAATAACTTATATATTTATGTTAATAAATTTATTTTTAATTTTTTTTATTTTTGATATTAAGTATTTTAAAACTTTAAATGAATTAAAATTTTTTGGTAATTTACCTTTTTTATATTTATATGTTGTAATATTATTTCTGTCTTTTGCTGGTATACCCCCATTTATAGGATTTTTAGGTAAATTTTTAACATTTATTTATTTTTTTTCTAAAAGTAATATGTTAATTTTTTTATTTTTTATTTTTTCAAATTTTTTTATTATTTATTTTTATTTACAAAATTTAAGGTTTTTAATTTCAAAAAATCTATCAAATAAGCTATTATTAAAAAATAATAAAGTTTTTTTTAATAGTAATTATATTTTTTATTTAAATTTATTAAATTTTTTTAATGTTAGTAGTATATTATATTTCGAAGATTTTTTAATTTTTTTAAATTTTTTAAGTTCAAATTTTTATTTATAATTTTAATTAATTTTTTAATTTTAATTATATTTTTTTTAATTTTATTTTGTCAACATTTTTGCAATTAAATAAAAAATTATCAATAAAAAAAAAAGCACACCATAGAGCTGCTGCATTAAAAAATTGTCCACAAGTTAAAGGCGCTGTAAAAAGGGCTAGAATTGTAACACCTAGAAAACCAAATTCTGCTAGAAGACCAACTGCTAAGATTATTCTTACTAATAATAGATGGGTTGTAGCTCATTTACCTGGTGTTGGTCATAATATTAGACCACACTCTTCTGTTTTAGTAAGAGGTGGTGGTTCTAGAGATTTACCAGGTGTAAGATATACTTGTATAAGAGGTGTTTATGATTTTGCTGGTTTATTAGGTAAAAAAAGAAGACGTTCTATTTATGGTGTAAAAAGACCTAACGATAAAACAAAAAAAATAAGAAGAAAATTCAGATTTAAATAATTTTTATTATTAAAATAATTAAGTGCGAGTAGATTATTTAATTACACCAATCAATGCTGTTGTTTCTTGAGCCAGACAAGGTTCTTTTTGGCCTATGACTTTTGGTTTAGCTTGTTGTGCTGTTGAGATGATGCACACAACTGTTAGTAGATATGATTGAGATAGATTTGGGGTTATTTTTAGAGCAAGTCCAAGACAATCTGATTTAATGATAGTTGCAGGTACTTTAACTAATAAAATGGCACCAGCTATCCGTAGACTTTATGAACAAATGTTAGATCCGAAATGAGTTTTATCAATGGGTAGTTGTGCTAATGGGGGTGGTTATTATTATTATTCTTACTCTGTAGTAAGAGGTTGTAATAGAGTCATTCCTGTAGATATTTACGTACCAGGTTGTCCACCAACTGCAGAAGCTTTATTATTTGGAGTTTTACATTTACAAAAAACTGTTTATAGACAAATAGATGAGGAGGAAAAATTGAATGAAAACAAAAATAAAAATGAACAATTTGTATGGTAATTATAATTATGTTTTTTTAAAAAAACGTTTTTTATCAGAAGCATCAAAATTAATGAAATATAAAAGTTTTTATAATTTAAATTTGATAAGTAATCACAATTTTTATAATAATTTTTTTTTTTTTTTAAAAAATTTAGAAAAAAATTTAATTTTATTTTTATTTTTAAAAAATAATTTATTAAAACAAAATATTATTCCTAATTTTCTATTTAATAAACAAATATTTTTTGATTATAAAAATTTTTTAAAATTTTCTAAAAAAAATAAAATTAAATTTTTATTTGTTAAAAATAGTGATTTGAGAAATCTTTCTTACTCAAATAATAATTTGTATGGTAATAATTTTTTATTATTAAATAAAAAAAATTTAAATAATAAAGATATTGTTGATTATAAAAATGATTATAATTTAGATATTTTTTTAAAAAATAATAATTTTTTTAATCCTCATATTATGAATTTATCAAATATATCTTATTTTCTAAATTTTAATTTATTTGTATCAAACATTTCTGATATTTATAAAATTTTAATTTTATTAAATATAAATCATATTCTTAAAAATTAATTAATAAATATATATACGAAAATATAAACCACATAATAATTCAACTAGAAATAAAAACAGAGTAGTTAGTTTTTTTACAAATAATGCTAAATTTAAAAGATTAGTTGTTGGTAATGTTTTTAAATCAGGAAGAAATTTTTCTGGTAAAAAAATTACAGGTAATAAAAGTCATATAAATAGTAGAAATACTTATTTAGTTGATTTTAATCGTAAATGGTCTAGTAACATAGCTGTTTGTTTAAAAATTAATAAAGATTCAAATAGATCGTGTTATACTGCTTTAATAAAATACTCTAATGGTTCGTATTCTTACATTTTAGCTTCTCATGAGTTAAAACCAGGTAATTTTTTGTTTTCGTCAATTAAACCTTTAAAATTTATTAAATTAAATAAAAATTGTTGTTCTGTAATTTTAAAATATTTAAATTATTCAGCGATTTTTTTTAATGTTGAACTTTTTGAAAATGAGGGGTTTAAATATTCTAGATCCGCAGGTACATTTTGTTCATTATTAAATTTAAATTTTGAAAAAAACAATGCTAAAATAGTACTACCTTCTGGTGATATTAAAATTATTTCAATTTATTGTTTTGTTACGCTAGGACGTGCTTCTAATATTAATCATAAATTAGAATTTTATACTAAAGCTGGTTATTTTAGAAATAAAGGGTTTAGACCTAACGTTAGAGGTGTTGCAATGAATCCAGTAGATCACCCACATGGTGGTCGTACTAAAACATCATCACCTGAATTTACTCCTTGAGGTAAAGTAGCTAAAAGAAATAAATAACTAATTTTTTAATTTTAAAAAATTTAAATAAATGGCCCGTTCTAAATGAAAGTTAACATATTTTTCTAGATCTATGTGACGTAAAATTTTATTATTTAAAAAAAAAAAATTATTTAAAAAAAAAATAATTTTTTATGATAGATCTTCATCTATACCTTCTTGTTTTAATTATAAAATTATTAGAATTCATAAAGGTAAAAAATATAGACGTTTATTAATTAATAATTATAATACTAAACTAAAATTAGGTGAATTTTCTTTTACTAGAAAACCTTACCATTTTCCATTAAAAAAAAGTGTTAAAAGAAAAAATATTTTTTATAAAAAATAAAAAAATTAAATGGGTCAAATAAGTATACCAGCTTCAAATAAATCTGGTTATTCAATGTTTTGAAATTCTATGTGAGATTCTAAACATAATTATAATGTTTTTTTAAAACAAGATATTTTTATAAAATCTTCATTAATTTTATTTTTTAGTGATTATTCCTCTGATAAATTATTTTTTTTTTTAAAATTTGATTCAAGAAACAAATTTAAAAAATTTAAAATACATAGCATAAGAAACAAAAAAAAAATTAACTTTAATTCATATTATAATTTTATTAGAAATAATAATAAAAATGATATTTTTTTCTCTAAATTATGATTATTACGTTACCAATCATGAGTTATATTAAATATTTCTATTTTTTCTTTTTTTAAAGAGGATGTTTTTAAAAAAAAATTAGAAATAAATTTTGATAATTGGTTTTTTTATTATTATAAAAATTTATTTTTGACTAATAAAAAAATTATAAAAAATAAGTACATTTTTTAATTTTATTTTTTTGTTTTATAGATATTTGTTAAACAATAAATTAATTGATTTAGATGAAAATTTAAATAGTTTTGTTTTAAAAAACAATGGATTTAGTAATAAAACTTTATTAAAAATTGAAGAAAGAATTGAAAATAACAGTAACATTTTAATTAAAGATTTAAATAAAAATGAATGGGAGCATTTTTTAAAAACTGCTTATTATATTATACCATTTAATGGTAGTTTTTTAAAAAAACGTATGTTAAATATAGCGTTTTTAGATTTATTAACTACATATAGAGGTTGGCGCCACGTAAAAGGATTACCTGTTAGAGGTCAAAGAACTTGAACTAATGCTTGATCAGTTTATAAATCTAATAATGTTTTAAGAAATTTTAAAGTTAAAATGGCAAAAAAATTTTACGGTAACGCCCCTGTAAAAGAATCGAACGTGGCTTATTCAGCTGAATATGTTAATTTATTATGAAAAATTCAATGAGAGCAAGAATGGATTTTAGCTAAAAATAATAGATTGAAATTTTCTGGTCATAAAAATACTATGAAAATTGATTTATATTCTATGGCCAACTATCAAGTAATGCACCCATTAAAATTAAAAAATTTATCTAAAAAACAAAAACAATCTTTTAAAAAAAATTATTTTTCGTTAGGTTTTGATCCAGGTTTTACTAAAATTTTGATTAAAACTATGTTCCACTCTAATGAATCAGGTTCAGAATCCGATCTTTCTGGTTCCTCTTTAGTTTTAAGAGATGAACGTTTAAATAGAAAAAAAAAAAGATAATTTTTTTATTATTTTGGTTTTTATATATGATAATAATAAAAAATTCGTATATTAATTTTTATTTATTTTTTTTAAAATTTAATTTAATTTTTTTCACTTTAATAACAAATAAATATAAAAAACAAATAAAATTTTGTTTAAATTTTAGTTATCAATTCAAATATAGCTGATCCAATTTTGAAAATGATTTATTAAGAACTTTCAACACTAATTATAATGATTTTTATAATCTTGAGTTTACTCAATTTTATAATAATACTAATCTAAACATAAGTACAAAATCTAATATTATTAATAATATTGTTTTATTTAAAAGACAATCCATTTTTTTTAAAAAAACTACAAATAAAAGTTTGTTTTTATTAAATTTTTTAGATTCTTTTAAATACGATGAATATAATTCAATTACTGACGAATTAAATCAAAATATAATAACTAATAAAAATATTCATTATTATAATTTAGATTATATTAAAGTAAATGAAAAATTTAAAAAAGATATAGATTATGTAAATTTTGATTATAGGTATAAAATTAATAAATATGTTAACAGTAATAGAACTATTTTATTATCTTTTTTTAAAAATAATTTAAAACGTAAGTATAAAAAAAATAAATTTATAAGTAAATTAATTAAATTACCGTTTAATTTTTTTTTACAAAATTTTGAATTTAGTTTATATAATATTTTATTACGTTCTTCTTTTTTTTTTAACCAAAGAGATATTTTTTTTTTTTTAAAAAATAATTTTTTATTTGTTAATGGTGTAAATATAAAAAATGTAAATCATATTTTTAATACAAATGATATATTGATGATGTCATTTAATAAATATTATTTTTTTTATTATAAATTTGTATTAAATAATATTTACAATAATAGTAATATTTCAAATTACATTTTTAAAAAAAATAAAAATAATAATTTAAAAAAAAACCCTTTATGGTTATTTAATACATTTTTTGTTAAAGAGGATGTACCTAATTATATTGAAATTGATTTTTTAACTTTATCGTTAAAAATTATTTATAAACCTTTTTTTTTTAATGAGTATAATTTTATGTTTTTTAAATTATTAAATTTTTATCAAAAACGTTTATATAATTGAAAAAAAGTAATTTAATATTATTCATTTTAATATTGTTTATTATTGTGGTTTATTATTTTTATTATTTTGTTTATTTTTATTCTATTTAGAATACACTGGTGATGAAGGAAATTTTTCACATCTTAAAAACTTACTTTATTTCTTTTCAATACTTTAATAAATTTAAAATAAACTTGATTTTTGTTTTAATTTTTTTAATGGTATTATATTTTATTTTTTTCTATTTTAATTTATTTTTTATTAATCTATAATATAAATTTCATATTTAATATGTTTTTTAATTATCACCCATTAATTTATGGGTGATTATAAAAATATATTCTAATATTTTAAAAAATGAATTTGAAACTAATCAAAATAATTTAAACAGTAATTTTTTTTTTAAATCTGATTTTTCTGAAAATTTTATTTCTAATAAATTAAATATTTTAGATATCCAATCAAATTTTGTTTATCACAATAAAAATTGACTTTATTCTTTTTCTGAAAATTTATTTTCATATTCTTATGATTTAACTTCTTATGTGTTTTGAAATTATTTTTATCAAGATTCAAGTAAATTAAATTATAAAGTTATGTGATATAATTCTATTTTAAACAATAATCATAATTTATTTATATCAATTATTTTAGATCAATTATTTTTTATTGCAGCACTATCATTACCTTATTTTAATGATTTTTTCCATCATTTGATAAATTCTGATGAATTTAATAATTTTTTAATTATTCACCCAGAATATTATTTTATTTATAAAGATTATACTAATAATTTTTATCAAAATTATTTGTCTAATATCTATTTATCAATGTATTTATTAACAATTAATGAGTCTTTTATTTCACCAATAATGATGATTACACAATTTTTTTTTATTTTTTTTTTAGTATTATTATTTATTATTACTTATTTTTCATATTTTAATAATTTAAATACTGAAGATAATATTGTTGATCATGATTATTTAGCATTTAATGTTACTATTGAAGCTGAAGAAGAAATTGGTTCTATGGATGATATGTTATTAACTTCTGTAATATTATTATATATATTTTTATGATTTTTTTGAATTAATGGTTGATCTTACTTAAGTATTACACCACAATTAATTATGAGTATTTATTTATTTCCATTTATTTATTTTATTATTTTATTTTTACCAATTTCATTATTATATGATTATGGTTCTTATTTTTTAACATATTTAAATGGTGTTGGTAAATCTTCAGTCTTAATGTTAGAATTATTATTTGATTATATTGCAGTTTCTATTTTTTTTTTAAGATTAATGGTTCAAAATGTTCGTTTAGTATTTATGTTATTCACTTACGGTGAATTACACGAATTAGTTGTTTATTTTAATATTGATAGAAATTTAATCATTATGAATGAATCCTTTGTAGACGGTTGAAATAAAACTAAAACAAATTTTAATTTATCTAATTGGTATTTATTATTAAAATTACCAGTTATTTTATTAAATTGGTTATATGAATTATTTCATACATTTTTTATGGTTATATTTCAATTTATAGCTTTTTTTGCTATGATTTTTTGATTATTTTTATTTTTATATACAATGTTTGTTTTAGAAACTCAAGAAAATTTCTTTACTTATAAAAGAATGTTTAGAAAAAATTATTTCAATAAAATTATTAATTTTAAAAATTTAGTTTTACAAAAATAATTTTTAATTTAATTTTTTTTTATAGACCCTTCCTTTTTTTTTATGTTGTATAATTTTTTTATAACTTTTAAATTTCATAGATTTTGTCAATCTGGTTTTTATTTTGATTTTTTTTATAAAAAATTTTCAGAAGTTTTTGTAAGAAATGTTTTTGTTTACGCTGCTCAATTTTTTGCTGAAAAGTATATGATCGAGGTTTTAACAAAAAAAATTATTGATAAAAATATATTTTTTATTAATAAATATGTTGGTTGATCTAATTTAAATTATTTTAATTTTTTTTTTCAATTTTTATATGTATTATTTTATTTAATCTCATTTATTAATATTTTAATTTTGTTTTTATAATATTTATATTATAATATTATTTTTTTTTATTTTGATACAGTTAATATTTTAGTAAATTTTAATATTGGTTAAAATTGAAAATTAAAGAACCTTCTTTAAAACTAATAATTTAAAAAATTTGATAGTGTATAAGTATTGTGAAAGAAAGGTGAAAAGAATTTTTATAAAAAATTTAAAAGATTCTGAAATTTAATGTTTTTATCAAATGAAATTTATTTATTTCATTGTACCTTTTGCATAATGAACTAGCAAGTTTATTAAAATAGCAAGCTTTTTTATTTTGATTTTATTTAAATAAAAGCGTATTGAAAAAATTTATTTTAAAGTTATTTTAATAAGACCCGAAACGAGGTGATCTAATTATGATCAGATTGAAGATATTTTTTAGTTTTTACTGTATCGGAAGATCGAACTCATAAATGTTGCAAAATTTTGAGATGAATTGTAATTAGGGGTGAAAGGCTAATCAAACTTCGTGATAGCTGGTTTTCCGCGAAACCTATTTAAGTAGGGAAAATATATTTTTTAAATATAGGTTGAGTAATTTTAAATAATAATATTAAGTTATTGTTTTTTAAAAATCTTCTAATTATGTTTAAATATATATATTTATCAGACTATTGGCGCTAAGGTCAATTGTCAAAAAGGAAACAGCCTAGATTATTTATTAAAGTTTGTAATTGTTATTAAGTCTAAGAATTTAAAAATATTATTATTTTTGGGAGGTAGGTTTGGAAGCAGCCATCTTATAATGAAAGCGTAAAAGCTCACCAATTATTATAGTTAAATTGTATAATTAACTAATTATTTTTAGATCATAAATGTATAAGATAAGTAACATACTGAAATAATAAATTTAATTTTTAAAATTAAATGGTAGCGGAATGTTTTGTATATTGTTGAAGATAAGTTGTAAAATTTATTTGAGATATCAATTTTATTAATGCTAGTATAAGTAATAGATATAATGTGTGAATCATTATCGCTTTAAACTCACAGGTTGCTTTGTTTTGATTTTCTTACAAAGTGTGAATCGATACCTAAAACTAAAATGTTATTTGTAATATGTTGATGGAAATATAGTTTTTATTGGGTTAAAAAAATATTTTAATATTGTATTTTAATTAATTCATTTTTAAAATTAAAATTTATTATATAATTTTAATTTTAATTTTTTTTAAAATCAGGAAATAATTTAATCCACAAAATCGTACTTATTCAAACACATGTGAGTTAATTAATAAGTGAAAGCGTAGGAAGTAATAATTTTGAAGGAACTCGGCAAATTGACTCTGTAACTTCGGAATAAAGAGGATCTATTAAGATGTCATAAAATAGGGAGTAGCGACTGTTTAACAAAAACATAAGATTTTGCTAAATTGAAAAATGATGTATAAAATCTGACACCTGCCCAGTGCTGCAAGGTAAAAATATTAAGATGTAATGTTTTGGTAATAAACCCCAGTAAACGGCGGCCGTAACCCTGACGGTCCTAAGGTAGCGAAATTCCTTGGCGGGTAAGTTCCGTCCCGCATGAATGGTGTAACGACTGCTCCGCTGTCTCCAAAATTATTTCCATGAAATTGAATTACCCGTGAAGATGCGGTTAAGTACAGCTAGACGGAAAGACCCTATGCACCTTTACTTTAATCTTTTATTTAATAAACGTAATTTATATATAGAAATATGGGAGATTTTTTTTATCAACTATGGAAAACCATTTATATTTTAATTTTGTTTAATTTATAAAAATATATTTTATATAAATAATAAAAGATGGATAGTTTAGCTGGGGCGGCTACCTTCTAAATAGTAACGAAGGTGTATACAAAACTATAGATAGGAAAATTTTTTAATTTTCCGAGTTATGGGAATGAATTTTAATAGTTTGATTAATGTACTTACTAGTATATTAAGGATGTATAGTCTATAATATTGACCCGGTATTTTTGTAAGGAAAATTTATCGATCATCGGATAAAAGGTACGCTAGGGATAACAGGCTAATGAATCTTGAGAGTTCTTATTGATGGGTTTGTTTGGCACCTCGATGTCGACTCATCACATCCTGGTGGTGCACAATCTACCAAGGGTTCGGCTGTTCGCCGATTAAAGTGATACGTGAGTTGGGTTCAGAACGTCGTGAGACAGTTTGGTCCCTATCTACTGTACTAAAAAAAAATAAACAACCATTTACCTTAGTACGAGAGGACCGGGAAGAATCAACCTCTGATGACCAATTACTATTATTAGTAGTATGTTGGTAAGTTAAGTTGATAATTAATAATAGTTGAAAAAAATTAAACTAGAATTAAAGTTGTTTTATTTTTTAATAATATTATTTTAAGTTAATTTATTTATAAGTTTTGCAATTACCTACCGAGCGGGTAGTTTATGCTATTTATTTAGCACAAGTAATTTTTTGATAGTTTGGTAACAAATTTAGAGAAACAAAACTTTAAATATTAAAAATTAAGTATTGTTGGATTAGTTTTATTTATTATTTAAATAATATTTAATTTAATTTTTGCATTAAATGGATGCCTATAATTTTTTAAAAAACGTAAATTTAATTACGATAATTACCATAAAATATTTTTTTGTTATTTATATTTATTTGTGAAAGGTAATTTTTTTTTAAATTAAATTAACGAATTAAATCATTTTAGTAGTTAATTTAAATAAAATCAATTGAGATAAAATATAGCGGTGAGCAATATATTTAGTTTAATTTTTGTTATTTGTAATTGAAACGTGTTGGAAAACCGTATTAAAAAAGGTGAAAATCCTGTAAATTACTATTATTTTTGGTGTTGTTCGATAGGTATCGGTGTGGGCTCATTCCCCGTGTTCCTGGAGGTTCGATTCCTCCAAACAACTTTTATAATTCATATGGCGGAACTGGTAGACGCGCAAGACTTAAAATTTTGTCCGAATAGGGTACAGGTTCGATTCCTGTTATGAATATTTTAGAGACAAAACCCAAGTGGTTAGGGGGTTGACTGTAAATCAATTGATTTTATCACTGTAGGTTCGATTCCTACTTGTCTCATTTGAGAAAATTATATAATTTAAACAATTCTATTAGATGTTACAACATTTATAAAACAAATGAAATTGATTTGTTTTGTTCTGAATTAAGTATTTTTTGTAATAAATGAATTAATAATAATAGTAATTTGTTTTTTTTTAAGAATTCTCCTATTCATAATATAAATTTAATTTCAAAAGAAATTGATTATATTTATTTATTAGATCAAGGTTTTAAAAATTTTGAATATTTGGATATTAATAACAACGTAAAATGTTTGATGGAAAATCAAAAAAATGATTTGTTATTGTTAAATCTAGAAAAAATAAATTTTTTATTCCTTATTCCTGAATTTGATAAAAATAATAATTATTATTTTAATTTGTTTATATCTTTTAAAGACATATCTGCATATGATGATATGTTAAATTTAAATTTTAATATTATTTCGATAGACTATGTTGATAAAGTTGAAAATTTATCTTTTTTAGATGTTAAAACAATTTTTAATTTTAATAAAAGTAAATTTTCTACTAATAAATTTGACTATAGGTTTATTGATATATTAAATATAGATTTTGAAAAAAAAAAAATAGACATTAAACCATTATCCCAAGAAGACGAAGAAAAACTAATTATTGATTTTTTTAAAGAGTGTGTGAAAAATCCAAATATTAATAAAAATGAAAATGTAAAATTAGAAATAAAGGAACTTTTATCTCATTATTTAACAAATTCAGATACTGGTAAATATGATCAATTTAAAAAAATTTCTTATTTTTTTTATTGAAATATAAATGTCCCAGATAAACCATACTCAAACTATTCATTTTTATTAGATGATGATACAGGTTATTCTATACATTATGCAAACCGTATTAATATTTTATGTAAAGAGTTTAATCTGAATACAGTTCTTATTTAATTTGTTTAATAACTATTATAATTGATTAGGTATAAATTTAAATAAAGTTTTATTAATTAATACTTTTTAGTTGAAACGTTTGTGGGTTTGATATTTGTTGAATATAATTTAAATATTTTACAAAATATATTTATATTAAAGGTTTATTAAATATTTTTGATTATAATATTTTTATTTTAAATAAAAATTTATAGTTTTATATTTTTTTTTAACTTGTATGTTGTTTGCTGGTAACATTTTAAATAATTTTATTTAAAGACATAGGTTCGAACCCTATTACAAGTTTGTGGTATTAGTAAAAGGTTGATTTAATATATTATTGTTTTCTGTTTTTATAGTTTATATTCAAAACTATAGTTTTTTGTATGATAATGTCTCATGTTTAAAAAATTCTATTAATTTATTATCTAAAGATTATTTAAATAATAAATTATTTTATTATTATGGTGATGTTAAAATACAAGAACTATTTTATCGTATTCAATTTTTATTAAATAATTTTGATAAAATAGATTTAAAGACTGTTAAATATTTACAAAAAGATTCAATTGTGTTTAAACAAAAATTTTATAATTCGTTTTATCACCCTTATTTTTTAATTGAATTAAAAAATAATGTTGATAATTTTAATAATTTTTATATAAATTTTCAAATGTCAACTAAATCAAATTTTGGTTTTGAAAAATTAGCAAATACTAATTTAAATATGGATAATGATAAAATTCAATATATTTCTCCTTGTATAAGAGTTTATGCAACAAATATGGTAGAACTTTTAGAAAATAAGTATATTAAAGCTGATGAATTTATTAATGAAAATAAAGAAAATATTAATGATTATGTTTTTAAAAATTTAAAAGAATATGTTTATGATTTTGAAATTTTAAAAAAATAAATTTAATATTTATTATTTATAATATTATTAATATTACTATAATAGTATTAAAACTTTTTTTAAAGGTAATTTATATTGAAAATATAAGTTAATATTAGTTATTAGGTTTATTACTAATTTTAGATACAATTTATTGTACCTACCTTTTAAAAAGTTTATTTTTTTATAATTTTTTGTTAATTTTTTTTAAGTTAATATTTATAATACGAAGTGAAGCATAGCGTAGCGTTAGTAATACGAAGTGAAGCATAGCGTAGCGTTAGTAATACGAAGTGAAGCATAGCGTAGCGTTAGTAATACGAAGTGAAGCATAGCGTAGCGTTA
>PJTO01000228.1_pt1 | contig 43335 bp, 29 predicted proteins | sample 1512101 | NCBI WGS metagenome assembly PJTO01 (sample SAMN08177690, study PRJNA422409) | Soil metagenome, whole genome shotgun sequencing project.
CTAACAGCCCTTCGGGCATTAATAAGGCCAATAGTCTACGTTCAGCGTTTTGCAATGTAATATATTTTAAGATTGCTAAACTAAGAATTTATTTATCTCCCCCCAAGAATTCCGATTGATCCTGCTTTGGCCGAAGGGGATCACTTTCTTTTGGTAGAGGGGGACAGTTTCTGATGGTTTAGGGGGATCATCTTGGAGTGGTTTATCCACACACATTACCGATATTGATAAAAAGCGAACACCTAGTCCACTTGATTTTTTATAAATTCTACAAAAAACGCTTGACACGCATAACTTTATATAACCTATTATATCTTAATATTGAGCTGAGAAATAAACATATTCAGTCCGAAATATGTCCGAAAATAGAGAAAGCCACTGATAATCAGTGGCTTTCGTCGGGGTGGCAGGATTCGAACCTACGACCTCCACATCCCAAATGTGGCGCGATACCGGGCTACGCTACACCCCGAAAAGGTATCACCTTTTTTTCTGTGGGACAAATATACGTCTAAAAAAAAGCTTTGTCAATAACTAATTTTATCAAAAACTTTAAAACCCTGATTTATTGTCTTATATTTTTGGAAACCGCCTCTATCGACGTTCAATAGTATAAAATTTCAAACTTTTTTTCTACCTTTGCGCCCTCCTCCATTATAGAGGTGTAAGTATTTAAAAAAACATTTTAAAAATTAAAATAAAACCTGTAATATTGCATTCCGATTTTTACAGGATGTAAATCGTTTATAATTACTCAAAATCATGGATTTAGTAAAATTTGTAGAAGAACAAGCGGTCGTAAAAAATGAAGTTCCCGCTTTTAAAGCAGGAGATACCATTAGTGTGCATTACAAAATTCGCGAAGGAAACAAAGAGCGTATTCAGGTGTACCAAGGTGCAGTAATCCAATTAAACAGCGAAGGTGCTAATGCGACTTTTACCGTTCGTAAGATATCTAACGGTATTGGTGTTGAGCGTATTTTCCCTGTAAATTCTCCAAACATCGAAAAAATTATCATAAACAGCCACGGTAAAGTACGTCGCGCTAAGCTATTCTACTTACGTGGACTTACAGGCAAAGCAGCGCGTATCAAAACGAAACGCGTTTAATCTCGTATACAAGACTTTAAAGTAAAAAAAGGGCTTTTAGGTTTCTTTATAGAGCCAAAAGCCCTTTTTCCATAAGATTTCCGGTATACATTGCCAGACCATGTATAACAATATATCTTTCTTCCCCAACCTCAACGCTCTTCGTTTTTTTGCCGCATTATTTGTCATATTCCATCATGGAGAAGTTATTCGGGCTAAAAACGATTTTCATTCCTTTGAAACCCTTAGCTTCTTTCTTAATGGCGGAAGCGCCGTCAAATTCTTCTTTGTACTCAGCGGATTTCTCATTACATACCTGTTGTTAAAAGAAAAGAAAAAGACACAAGGAATCCAAGTAGGTAATTTTTATATCAGGCGAATGATAAGAATATGGCCACTTTATTTCTTGTTGGTTTTTATCGGAATTGTACTCTTTCCCTCACTATTTGACTTTATAAAGATTGACTATACCTTTCCTTATACATTTCATCAATCCTGGCTCTTCTTTTTGTTTTTTATTCCAAGTATAGTAACCTATAAATACGGCTCCCATCTACTCGAGCCCCTCTGGTCCATAGGTGTAGAGGAATGGTTTTATCTGATCTGGGCACCTCTCTTCAAATGGATCAATAAGCCGTTAATATTCATAGTAAGTATATTGCTTTTAAAATTAGGACTGTTGACCTGTATAGGATTAGATCTCATTCGATCCCCATTGACTATTCATCTTATAAAAACATATTCCTTCGAATCAATGGCATTCGGCGGATTAGCCGCGTATTTTCTTTTTCATACCAAAATAAACATCCTGCAACTTTATCAGAAATACAAACTAGTTAACATTATTCTTTTCACGTTGACTCTGGGATATCTATTTTTCAATGCAAACGCTAGTCTGCTGACGTATTTCCCTTTATTCAAATCCGGAATTTTCTATTGGGCATTGCTGAATATTTTATTTCTAAATCTAATCGTCTACGCTGCTATAGTCCTTCCGGATACATCCTGGCTTAACAACACCTGGCTCGACATCGGGGGAAAGATATCATATGGCATATACATGTACCATATGCTTGTCATATTCACTGTCATCCATTTTTTCAAACAATATCTCCTTACACTTACCCCCCTTTATAGCTTCATAAGTTTTTATAGCCTTGTTATTATCGGCACCCTATTGATCTCCTATATTTCCAAGAAATTTTTTGAAGATTATTTCTTGCACTTTCGAAATCGATTTGTCTAATTTAAGGGACCTATACCTCTTGAGAAATACTTTTAAAAAAGCGCTGCGCCTTTAACCTTTCGAACAATTGTTTCCACGGCTCGTCTGCTCATTTATTTTCACACCACAGTTTTTATCAAAATAAAAACACAAAATACACGAAAGAATCTTATCTTTGTACCCCGTACATATAGTAGATACCAGGAGTTAAAATCTCCTCGTCTTTAGTTAGAAAACTCCATTAATTGCTATGACTAAATATATTTTTGTTACGGGCGGCGTAACTTCGTCGTTAGGAAAAGGTATTATTGCAGCATCGCTTGCAAAGCTTCTTCAGGCTCGTGGCTTTAAAGTTACCATCCAAAAATTTGATCCCTACATCAATATTGATCCCGGCACGCTCAATCCGTATGAACACGGGGAATGCTATGTCACCGAGGATGGTGCTGAAACTGACCTAGATCTTGGACACTATGAGCGTTTTTTGAATGTCTCTACATCGCAGGCCAACAATGTTACCACCGGCCGTATTTATAAACATGTCATTGAGCAAGAACGTGCTGGGGCTTATCTCGGCAAAACGGTTCAAGTGATTCCACATATTACGGATGAGATCAAACGGCGCATGCAATTGCTCGGACAATCCGGCGAATACGACATTGTGATTACTGAATTAGGTGGAACTGTAGGTGATATCGAATCACTTCCTTTTATAGAAGCTGTTCGGCAATTACGTTGGGAATTAGGCAACAATGATTCATTGGTCATCCACTTGACCTTAATTCCCTATCTCGCTGCAGCGGGTGAATTAAAGACCAAACCGACACAACACTCCGTAAAAACATTATTAGAATACGGTGTTCAGCCCGACATCTTGGTTTGTCGGACAGAACATAAACTAAATCAGGAGATTCGTAAAAAACTGGCCTTGTTTTGCAATGTTAATGTCAATGCAGTCGTCGAATCGATCGATGCATCGACTATTTACGATGTGCCTTTATTGATGCTTAAAGAACAGTTGGACAAAACTGTGCTCACCAAGCTAAAACTCTCTACAAAGCATGAACCTGATTTAGAAAGCTGGAAAACTTTTTTGGGGCGTTTAAAAAACCCAACTACAGATGTAACCATTGGCTTAATAGGCAAATATGTAGAGCTCCCTGATGCTTACAAATCTATATCGGAAGCATTCATTCATGCCGGATCAACCAATGAAACCAAAGTTAGAGTGAAATTTATAGCTGCGGAGAGCATAAACAACACGAATGTTGCCGAAAAGCTAAATGGCCTGAACGGTGTGTTGGTCGCTCCCGGCTTTGGAGCCCGCGGACTCGAAGGAAAATTGGACACGATCAAATACGTACGGGAAAACAAGATTCCTTTTTTTGGTATCTGCTTAGGCATGCAGTGTGCCGTTATCGAATTTGGACGGAATGTTTTGGGTTTGACTGGTGCAAACAGTTATGAAATGGATGCCAATACTCCCCACCCGGTTATCAACTTAATGGAAGAACAAAAAAACATTAAAGATATGGGTGGAACAATGCGTCTAGGGGCTTATGACTGTGACCTTAAGAAAGGAACAAAAGCATTCGCTATCTATGGGAAAACAAAAGTTTCGGAACGTCACCGTCACCGCTATGAATTCAACAATGCGTATTTAAAAGATTATGAAAAAGCAGGAATGATCGCTTCAGGGTTGAATCCTAAAACCGGATTGGTAGAAATTATTGAATTAAAAGATCATCCATTTTTTGTAGCTGGTCAATTTCATCCCGAATTAAAATCTACCGTTGCAAACCCTCACCCACTTTTTGTTAGCTTTGTAGCTGCTGCTTTAGCGCAAAAAAAATCAGCTGTTAAATAATTTAATATCGAAAATAACTTTTTTTAGATGGACAGAAATAATATCATTGGATTAGTACTCATATTTGTAATCTTCGCGGGTTCCTTTTACCTCATGAAACCCACCGAACAGGAATTAAAACAAGAACAAACGTTACAAGATTCTTTACGCAACGTTCGGGAAGGAAATGACAGCATTGACACACTCGTCAACACCACCATAACGGCCAACGATACTGCAACCGCAGCTGTTGACTCGGCTTACCTATCAAAACCATTTGGCCGATCTAAAAATGGACAAGAGGATATTGTTACGCTCGAAAACGAATTGGTCAAAGTTCAAATTACCACTAAAGGAGGAAAGGTAAAATCAGTCGAACTCAAAAATGAAAGCAATTTTGACGGAGCTCCACTTTATTTGGTAGAAGGTGATAATAATAAGTTTGGTTTTGTATTTAATGCAGCTGGACAAAACATAAATACGAATGACCTATATTTCTCATCCGTTAGCAGCACAGCAGATGGTGTAACACTACGACTTAATTACAACAATGAACAATACCTAGAATACAACTATTCGTTGTTGCCTGACTCCTATAACTTAGAATTAAACATACAGGCTATAGGTATCCAGAATTTGATCGATGTCAAGCAAAAGACCATCTTGTTGAGCTGGGAATCTACACTATTGCAGAAAGAACCGAACATCAAATCTGAGCGTGAAAAATCGACTATTTTCTATAGAGATAATGAAAACAAAGTTGATCATCTTTCTGAGACGGGTGATGACCAAGAAAAAGTTGAGAAAAATAAAATAGAATGGATTGCTTTTAAACAACATTTCTTCTCCTCTATCTTGTCATCAAAACAGCCTTTGGAAAATGCCGATTTAGCGGTTACACTTCAAACGGAGGATCACAAAGTCAAACATTACAAGTCTACAGCTGAGTTAGCTTTCAACACCCAATCCAATAACCAATACGAATTTAATTTTTTCTACGGCCCTAACCAATATAAAACATTAAAGGCCGAAGGCAAAGATTACCAAGAAATTATCAATATGGGATGGGGGCCTATACGCTGGGTCAACCAACTTATTACCGTTCCTTTATTTAATTTCTTAGATGGCTTTCATATGAGCTATGGTATCGTCATCCTTATCTTGACCCTATTATTAAAAGGAGCCATGTTCCCATTGACTCGTAAATCTTACTTGTCCATGGCCAAGATGCGTGTATTAAAACCACAGTTGGACGAGATCAAAGAGAAAATCGGCAATGATAATGCGATGCTTTTGCAGCAAGAACAAATGAAATTGTATAAACAGGTTGGCGTAAATCCTCTCGGTGGCTGTCTTCCCATGTTACTGCAAATGCCTTTCACCTTAGCATTCTTCTTCTTTTTTCCGAATCTATTTGAATTGAGAGGACAAAGTTTCCTATGGATGAACGATCTATCCACCTATGATGCACCTATTACTTTTGCTCCCATATTTGGCGTAAACCATATATCGCTAATGTGTATTCTAATGACCCTGACTACATTATTAACGACGTGGTATAACAATGCTATATCGGGTGCTGCCGCAAATAATCAAATGAAATACATCGGCTACATCATGCCACTTATGTTTTTCTTCATGTTGAACAGTTTTCCGTCAGGATTGAATTACTACTATTTCCTAGGAGCTGTATTTACATTCTTGACACAAGTTCTTATTCGTCAGAGTATTAATGATGAAAAAATCCTATCAAAACTAGAGGATAATAAAAAGAATCCTAAAGCACAGAAAAAATCGTCATTCGGCTCACGCATGGAAGAGATTATGCGCAAACAACAGGCCCAACAACAAAGCAAAAAGAAATAAGCGCTTTAGGAATAAAGATTAAAGGATTGATTAAGGAACAAGGACACCGGTCTTTGCTCCTTAATCCTTGTTCCTTCCTTAATCTCGATTTACACAAAAGCACTATAGCCCGTAATACTACGACCTACGATCAAGGAATTTATCTCTTTCGTACCCTCATAAGAATAAATAGCTTCTGCATCCGCCAGGAAACGTGCGACATTATATTCGAGTAATATACCATTTCCACCCATAACTTCGCGTGCTCGAGAAACAATATCCCTAGTTCGTAAGGTACAGAATACTTTAGCCAAAGAGGCATGCTCATCTTTCAGCTTACTCTCATCCTGCAATTCCGAAAGACGGAAAACTAAGGTTTGCATTGCGGTTAAATTAGACAACATCTCCACCAAATGGTTCTGGATCAATTGAAAAGATGCTATCGGCTTACCAAACTGTTCGCGCTCTAATGTATATTCCAGTGCATTCTCATAGGCACCACGAGCACATCCAACCGCCATCCATGCTACCCCTGCCCTCGTCATTTGCAAAACCTTTGCGGTATCCTTGAAAGTATGTGCATGCGGCAATCGGTCTGACTCAGGCACAAGGCAGTCAGTTAGCGTAATCAAGCCGTTCTGAACAATCCGTAGTGCCATTTTGTCCTTTATTTTCTCCACGGCAAAACCGGGATTTTCTTTTCGAACGATAAAGCCTTTCACTTGATTATCATCCAGATCCCGAGCCCAAATAATCGTGATATCCGAAAAGGTAGCATTTCCTATCCACTTTTTTTGTCCATTGAGCACCCAACCATCATCAGTCCGTCTACAGGTAGTCGTGAGACCTCCTGCAGTACCCGACCCGACCAAAGGTTCGGTCAAACCAAAAGCACCTATTTTTTTCAGCTGCTGCATCGGAGGAAGCCACTCTTGCTTTTGCTCCTCTGATCCACACATATAGATCGACCCCATAGCCAGTCCGCTCTGCACCCCCAAAAACGTGGCTATAGAGGGATCAATTCGACCAAACTCACTGGCAATGATACCATCCATCAGCGAGGTTCCGCCAGCACAACCATACCCCTCAAATACATACCCACATACATTCAGCTCGGCTAGCTTTGGAATAAGTTCAAAAGGAAATTCGTCCCTCAACCAAAATTTGTTGACAATGGGCTTTACCTCCTTCTCTAGAAAAGCCCGAACTTTCAATTGCAAGGCTCGATCCTCAGGAGACAACTTCTCGGCTATATCATAGAAGTCAGCATCTATTGGCGGGGGATTTCTTTTCTTCTTGCTGCCGGTCAACATTTTCATCGCCATCTGCAATTGCTTCTCATCCATTTTAGATACCGCACCTAAAACCTCTCCCAAGTCTACTTTCTTTGAAATTTTTTCAATCTGTTCGAAATCAACAGACCTCATCAAATTAATTATATTTTTCAGTTTCTTGAACATATCAAAACAGTCTAGATTTACAACGCTTTTTTCTCAATTTAGTTTTTTTATTGTTGTAATCCAATAAATACTACACAATATTTACTATGAAAACAGATTTCAAACAGAAATATAAGGCTGATTTTCAACGCAATACTCTGTTTTTGAAAAATATTTATTTTTTCGGGTTACCTTTCAGGGTTACGCGTATTAAGGAGTGTAAAAACAAATTTGTTTCAATTAAATAGAAAATTAAGAAAATGAAAAATTTATTCGCATTCGGATTTTTAGCATTCGCTTTGACAGCAGTTTCATGTGGTGGTAACCAAACTAAAACTGAAGAAACTGCAGATTCTTTAACAGAAGTTGTAGACTCTACTGCTGAGGCTTTGGTTGATTCTATCAACAATGTTGCTGATTCAGCTACAACAGCTATCGAAAACGCTGCTGATTCTGCGCAAAACGTACAATAATCCAATAAAGATTTTTTGGATACTCAAAGGCCTGTGTTTTTAAAAAGCACAGGCTTTTTCATTAGAATAATTTGCTTTTTTTAATGGCAATGAAGCTTGCATGAATTGTTCATGTCTTTTTTTTAACGGTAATTCATACAGGTTTCATTTTAAAATTGTGAACGGCTGCTGATTTTCTTATTTTTGGATAAATTTTTTAACATGACTTTATCAGCTTTAACAGCCGTCAGCCCTGTGGACGGCAGATACCATAATACAACAAAAGAACTTTCAGATTACTTTTCAGAGTTTGCTTTGATCAAGCATCGGGTTCTGGTTGAAGTAGAGTATTTCATTGCTTTGGCAGACACGAAAATTCCACAACTAGCAAATTTCGACAGCAACCTATCCGAACAATTAAGATCGATTTATCAGAATTTTTCGATTGAAGATGCCCAGTGGATTAAAGACACCGAAAAAGTAACCAATCATGACGTCAAAGCTGTCGAATATTTTCTAAAAGACAAGTTTCAAAAACTTGGCCTGCAAGACTCCCTAGAGTTTATTCACTTTGGATTGACCTCACAGGATATCAACAACACCGCCATCCCCTACTCATGGAAAGAGGCTATCTACAAAAGCTATCTCCCTTCATTAACGGAAATGACAAATGAACTGGACACATTGGCTTCAGCATGGAAGGATATCGCGATGTTGGCCAGAACACATGGGCAACCCGCTTCTCCTACCCGGTTAGGTAAAGAGATTAAGGTATTTACAGAACGTATACACAAACAAGTCGAGCTGTTGCTTCAAATACCTCACTCAGCCAAGTTTGGTGGAGCTACGGGCAACTTCAATGCACACCATATCGCCTATCCGAATCAAGATTGGGTGGCTTTCGGAAATCACTTTGTAAACAATATATTGGGGTTAGACCGTTCGCAAACGACTACGCAAATTGAGCATTACGATAACTTTGCGGCCAATTGCGATGCTATCAAACGTATTAACAATATTTTGATCGATCTATGTCGTGATATATGGACCTACATATCCATGGACTATTTTAAGCAAAAAATCACTGCTGGGCAAGTTGGATCATCCGCTATGCCGCACAAGGTAAATCCCATAGATTTTGAAAATGCAGAAGGAAATTTTGGCATAGCAAATGCTATTTTCGAACACTTGGCAGCCAAGCTACCTATTTCAAGACTGCAAAGAGATTTGACAGACTCCACCGTGTTACGTAATATAGGTGTCCCACTCGCTCATACTTTGATAGGAATAAAATCCACATTAAGGGGCCTTCGCAAATTGATCCTCAATGAATCAATACTTCGAAGAGATCTTGAAAACAATTGGGCGGTCGTTGCTGAAGCTATTCAGACCATTTTAAGAAGAGAGGGTTACCCCAAACCTTATGAGGCGCTGAAAGATCTTACACGAACCAATGCACAGGTTACCCAGGAAACTATCGCCACATTTGTGGATGGACTGAATATTTCAGACGAAATCAAGCATGAAATTAAAACCATCACGCCCTGGAACTATACCGGAGTAGCTTGGTAAGCTTTGACGATGGGATGACGAGAGCTAAAAAACAATTGATGTATATTTGTAAGCAGGACACTTTAGGCTGTAAGCCGTAGGCAAAAGTCTAAATACAAAATACTAAAAGTCTAAATACTAAAAATGGCTACAATAAACGTATATACCGAAGCGACACCAAATCCGGCAACGATGAAGTTTTTGGTCAATAAGTTATTGATCAATGGAAGTGTTGATTATCCCGACAGAGAAGCAGCTCAGGCCTCTCCTTTTGCAACAGAATTATTTAAATTCAATTTTGTCAGCGGTGTGTTTTTCGCTAGTAACTTTGTAACCGTTACGAAAACAGATAATGTTGAATGGGACGACATCGAGGCCATTTTAAAAGAGTTTGTTAAAGGAGCCGTTGAATCGGAATTAAAGGTAAAAGAAGTTGTTTCCGATGAATCGGCTCATTTTGAAGGAACCGAAACCGAAGTAAAAATTCAACAAGTATTGCATGATTATGTTCGTCCAGCGGTAGAGCAAGACGGAGGAGCCATCTCGTACAAATCCTTTGATCAAGGTGTCGTAACTGTAGAGCTGAAAGGGTCATGCAGCGGCTGCCCTTCTTCGATGATCACATTAAAAGCCGGTATCGAAGGCTTACTAAAACGTATGGTGCCTGAAGTGGACGAGGTGGTCGCGGAAGCCCTATAAAATAGCCTATCTACAAAAAGCAATATTTTACTTGTATAAGTACAAATATTTTTCGTATTTTTGCACTTCCGTAAATACGGAGTTTACTTAAAAAAAATAATTATTTTAACAAAATGCAACAGTACGAATCTGTAATCATTCTTACCCCGTTGCTTTCAGAGGAAACTGCGAAAGAAGTAATCGCAAAGTTTAAAAACATCCTCACAGAAGGCGGAGCCGAAATTGTCGCAGAAGACAATTGGGGTTTGAGAAAATTAGCGTATCCAATCCAGAAGAAAACTACTGGATTTTATCACTTAACTGAATTCAAGGCTCCAAGTGATTTAATTAAAAAATTAGAGCTTGGATACAAGCGTGATGAACGTGTGATGCGTTTCTTAACAGTTTCATTGGACAAACATGCCCTAGCATACAATGAAAAGAAACGTAGCGGTGCATTCAACAAGAAAGTAGAACCTAAAACTGCGGAGGTAGCAAACTAATGGCAAACGAGAATATCCAATACGTAACTGCCCCTAAAGTAGAGGACAATCGTAAAAAATACTGTCGCTTCAAAAAGAACGGTATTAAGTACATCGACTACAAGGATGCCAACTTTCTTTTGAAGTTTGTAAATGATCAAGGAAAGATTCTTCCTCGTCGTCTTACAGGTACATCATTGAAATTTCAACGTAAAGTAGCTCAAGCGGTGAAACGTGCGCGTATCATTGGCTTATTGCCTTACCTAACTGATTCATTAAAATAAGGAGGATACGATAATGGAAGTTATATTAAAACAAGATGTTAAACACCTTGGCGAAAAAGACGATATCGTAGTAGTGAAACCTGGTTATGGGCGTAACTATTTAATTCCTCAGGGATTTGCGGCATTGGCCACCTCTTCGGCAAAAAAAGTATTGGCGGAGAACATTAAACAAGCTCAGTTTAAGCAAGAAAAAATTAAGAAAGATGCTACAGCACTGGCTACGAAGCTAGAAAATGTAAAACTTTCCATTGGTGCAAAAGCGGGTGAAAGTGGTAAAATCTTCGGTAAAGTCAACAGCATCCAAATAGCTGATGCGTTGAAAGCTCAAGGTTTCGATGTGGATCGCCGCCGTATCACATTTGAAACAGATCCTAAGACTGTTGGTGAATACGTGGCAAACTTAAATTTACACAAAGAAGTGAAAGTTCAAGTTCCATTTGAAGTAGTCGCTGAATAATCTTTTTATCCAGTACTAAAATATAAGGGAGATAGCGTAATGTTATCTCCTTTTTTTTATGTTTGTAATTATGAAACCAAAGACCATCATTATAGCTATTCTATTGGCACTTGTGGCCATCATCCTTTTCAACAACAAAGAAGAAAGTTCATTTTGGTTATTTACAGAAATCCGTACCTCGAAACTGATCATTCTAGGCACCTTTTTTCTCTTGGGCATTATCATCGGCGGAATATTATTCCGCAGACGAAAAAAACATCCTAAAGAATATGGCATCAGTAACCCCAATCCTACGGACATCCCCCCTTCAACATTGGAGCATCACCCCTATTCCACCTCTAATCTTTCTGATGAAGATCAGGATTTTATCCGAAGAGATTGATCGATAGAAAATCAATTCTCATTTCTCAGTTTAGAGTGCGAATAACCGTACATAAAGTAAATTAACAAACCTATGGCTAGCCATATGACAAAGATGATCCAGTTACTGGCACCAAGCTCACTCATCAAATACAAATTGATCAGTATCCCCATCACCGGAAGCAAGGAAAAATTGTGCCTGTAACTCAAAATGCTCAACACACACCAGACGCACCAAAAGATAAAAACCAAAGATTTATGCAAGATTATATCTTTTGTTCCCAATGTTTTCCATTCCGCAAGACTATCTTGCCCATAGACATATACCAACACGAGCCCCAACACAAAGCTTAACCCTACAATATACTTTCCATTCACATAAGGAACTTTGAATGTAGAGCGCTGAGACAACCCTGTTTTATCCATATAAAGCACACCTCCACAAACCAGGATAAACGCAAAAAAAGTACCCACGGAAGTTAAATCCACAAAAAAATCCATCTTCAAGAACAATGCAGGGATGGCGACAACCAGACCGGTGACTTTTGTTGCAAAAGAGGGCGTTTTAAATTTCGGATGGATCGTAGAAAATTTTTTCCAAAGAAGTCCATCACGACTCATCGTCATCCAAATTCGGGGTTGTGCGAGCTGAAAGACTAATAGCGCGCTGGTAATCGCAATGACCGACGTTACTGAAATAACTCCAGCCATATAATCAAAACCTACATATTCAAACACATAAGCTAGCGGATCCTTGACATTAAGTTCCTTATAATTGACCATCCCCGTCAAAACCATTGTGATAGCCACATACAAGATAGCACATATGACCAGACAATATATCATAGCCCGCGGCAAGTCCCTTTGCGGATTTTTACACTCCTCAGCGGTCGTCGAAATCGAATCAAAGCCAATAAAAGCAAAGAAGACCGCAGCAACACCACTCAGTACTCCGCCAAGTCCATTTGGAGCAAAAGGTGTCCAATTATCAGGCTTCACAAAAAAAACTCCACCCACTATAACCGCTAAGATAACCCCGATCTTAATCACTACCATAATATTACTCGCCCGCTGCGACTCTTTGATCCCAATATAAACCAGCGCCGTCACCAACACGGTAATCAGCCCCGCTGGTAAATCGAAAATAATAGGAATATCTCCCACCCTAGGCGCTGTCAGATAGGCCTGCCAAGCAATTTTATCAATACCCGCCAAATTGTCAACCCCACCCTCCAAAACCTTCTGGTGAGCATCTAATGCATATCCAGGGGCCATAGTCAACCATTCGGGAATATGTAAACCAAATCCCGCACACATCGATGCAAAATACTGTGACCACGAAATCGCGACGACCATATTTGACACAGCGTATTCAAGTACCAACGCCCAGCCAATAATCCAAGCAAATAACTCACCAAAAGTTACATAAGCATAGGTATAAGCACTCCCTGAAACAGGAACGGTGCTGGCAAACTGCGCATAAGAAAGGGCGGTAAATACACAAGCGAATGCAACGAATACAAATAACAAAGAGACCGCAGGTCCCCCATTAAAAGCAGCCAACCCGATCGTACTAAATATACCCGCTCCTACGATTGCCGCGATGCCCAAAGAGACTAAGTCACGAACTCCTAAAACTTTCGCTAAGCCCGATCCGTGATTAATCGAATCAGACAATATCCGGTCAATACTTTTCTTCCTGAAAAGTTGGTTTCTCATATATACAGATTAAAAAACTAAATGTATTATTCCACTTTACCTTGAATAAAGGTATAAATTTCCCTATAATTTTCAAGATGGTTTAATTGGTATTCCTTTAGTCGAGAAGATAATTCGCTCAGGTGCTTACTTTGTATTTCAAAATCCCACACCCGTTTACATATATTATATAAGGCATGCGGAAGATTGTCGATATCTGCATAGTCAAAAATGTATTTTGCCGCGAGGAAGTTATCATAAAACACAAAGAACCTATCGAGATCAACTGCTCCCAATTCTTTAAGATAAGAGGCTAAGACCTGCCGATCGACATGCTCCAAATGCTCGTACAAGCGAGCAACATTCAGGATATTCTGTTCGATTAACAAATGGTCTAAGAGTAATTCCAGCGCAATATGCGCCAAAAAGGATGCTCTGATTGGCAAATCATCGACAATGTCCTCGATATACTTACGCAATTGATGGGTATGCGTATAAAAAAAATCAGAGCTATGGAATAATTTGTCTACTTCTATATGCCTCAACCACCCCTCCGTAATGGCACTACTTTTAGGGTGGAAGTTCAGTTTGTGCTCCAATTTCTGAAGCTGGAATGAATAATTCTTATCGACATTCTTTAGCAGGTCTGGAAGTAGCCCTCCTAGTACTTGTTCCGATTCTGAAGCAAAACGTTCGAAGTAATAGTGCGATAAAAAGTTCACAACATTGATGCTATCTGGTAATTAATACCGTAAGATACGTCATAATCTCTTATCTTTGCAATCTTAATTCATTTTTTTAAATCATACCGTTTATGAATTTTGTAGAAGAGTTACGTTGGAGAGGCATGCTTCAAGACATCATGCCCGGCACAGAAGAATTGCTCAATAAAGAAAAGGTCTCGGGGTATATTGGGTTTGATCCGACAGGTGATTCTTTACACGTAGGTCATTTAACCCAAATCATGACATTGATCCATTTTCAGAATGCCGGTCATAAACCCGTGGCATTGGTAGGTGGCGCGACAGGGATGATTGGAGATCCTTCTTTCAAGTCTGCGGAAAGAAATCTTTTGGACGAGGCGACTTTGCAATACAATGTGTCTTGTTTAAAAAATCAGCTTTCCAAGTTTTTGAATTTTGGCGACCTTGAAAACGATGCTAAAATGGTCAACAACTACGATTGGTTTAAAGATTTCAAGTTCTTGGACTTCATTCGTGATGTCGGAAAATTGATCACGGTCAATTATATGATGTCTAAAGATTCAGTCAAGAAACGCTTAGAGGGCGATAATGGGCTATCTTTCACCGAATTTACTTACCAGCTTATTCAAGGATATGATTTCTATTACCTATGGAAACATCATAACTGTAAAATTCAGATGGGGGGATCGGACCAGTGGGGAAATATTGTCACCGGCAGTGAAATGATCCGTCGGCAGGATCAAGGCACCGCTTTCGCACTTACCACTCAATTGATAAAAAAGGCAGACGGACAAAAATTCGGCAAAACCGAATCGGGTGCAGTATGGCTAGACCCTAAAAAGACTTCACCTTATAAATATTATCAATTCTGGCTTAATACGTCTGATGATGATGCCAAAAACTGGATAAAGATTTTTACATTAAAGACGAAAGAAGAAATCGATTCGATCATCGCTGAGCATGATATCGCTCCACATCAGCGGATAGTACAGAAAGCCTTAGCGAAAGATATTACCATCCGCACCCATTCCGAGAAAGATTACGAAATGGCCATTAAAACTTCTGAATTCCTATTTGGGAATGGCTCTTTGGATTTTCTAACAAGCTTAGATCACGAGGCTGTATTGGAAGTGTTTGATGGTATTCCACAGTTCAGCATTCGTAAGACTGAATTGTCCGAAGGCATTAATATCTTAGATTTATTAGCCGTCAAAACTGAGGTCTTCCCTTCGAAAGGAGAAGCCAAAAAGATGTTACAAGGTGGAGGTGTATCCTTGAACAGAGAAAAGCTCACAGACATCGAGCAAATAGTCCTTAGCTCCAACTTGATCAACGACAGGTATCTAGTAGCACAGAAAGGCAAAAAGAACTACTTTCTGATCATCGCAGCATAAAATAGCACACTAAAACAAAAGCCCCGATCAAATTGACCGGGGCTTTTATATTTAGAAAAATCCGTTCTTAATTACTTCGACTTTTTCTCATCACCTTCCATCTGCTCTTTCAATTGAGCCAATATACCAAGGTCACCTAAAGTTGACTTCTCTACAGATTCTTTAACTTTCTTCACAGCGTGAGATGCAGCTTTCGCATCTTTCTTGCGTGCATTAGTTTCCTCTTTACGAGCTTCTTCTTTAGCCTCTTCCCAAATACGAGAGTGAGAAATTACCAAACGTTTATTTTCCTTGTTGAACTCGATGATCTTAAATTCGTTAACATCATCTACTTTCAATGAAGTACCATCTTCTTTCACAGAGTGCTTAGACGGGCAGAAACCTTCGACACCATATTGCAAAGCAACGATGTCACCTTTATCGCCAACCTTGATTACTGTACCCTCGTGAATTGATCCTTCAATAAAGATCGTTTCGAAAGTATCCCAAGGATTCTCTTCTAATTGCTTATGACCTAAAGATAATTTGCGGTTTTCTTCATCAAGCTCCAATACAACTACCTCTAATGTTTCACCTACTTTCGTAAATTCATTCGGGTGGTTGATTTTCTTAGACCATGAAAGATCAGATATGTGAACCAATCCATCGATACCATCTTCCAGCTCAACAAATACACCGAAGTTTGTCATGTTCTTCACAACGGCAGTTTGTTTAGAACCGATTGGATAACGCTCTGCGATATTTTTCCAAGGATCCGGTGTCAATTGTTTAACACCTAGGCTCATTTTACGCTCGTCCCGATCCAAAGTTAAAATTTGGGCTTCGATTTCGTCGCCTACTTTTAAGAACTCTTGTGGAGAACGTAAGTTTTGAGACCACGACATTTCAGATACGTGGATAAGGCCTTCAACACCAGGGATAATTTCAAGGAATGCACCATAATCAGCCACAGTTACCACTCTACCTTTTACTTTAGAACCGATTTCTAAAGCTGTATCTAATGATTCCCAAGGATGTGCTGACAATTGTTTCAAACCTAAAGCAATCCGTTTTTTCTCATCGTCAAAGTCTAGGACCACAACGTTGATTGTTTCATCCAATGACAAAACTTCCCGTGGGTGCTCAATACGCCCCCAAGAAATATCTGTAATGTGAAGCAAACCATCAACCCCACCTAAGTCAATAAATACACCGAAATCAGTGATATTTTTGACAGTACCTTCCAACACTTGTCCTTTTTCTAACTTCGCAACGATTTCCGATTTTTGGTTTTCCAAATCATCCTCGATCAATACTTTGTGAGAAACAACTACGTTTTTGAATTCATGGTTTATTTTAACCACTTTAAATTCCATGGTTTTACCCACGTATATATCGTAGTCACGGATAGGTTTGATGTCAATTTGTGACCCAGGCAAGAAAGCTTCTACACCTTTGATGTCTACAATTAGACCTCCTTTAGTACGGGATTTAACAAAACCTTCTATAACAGCATCGTTATCCAATGCGTCATTGATGGCTTCCCATGATTTTTGAGTTTTAGCACGTTTACGTGAAAGTACCAACTGACCATTTGCATCTTCTTGAGATTCGACAAATACATCAACCTTGTCACCGATTTTTAAATCCGGCAAGTCACGAAACTCCGTTTTTGCTACAAGACCGTCAGACTTAAAACCAACGTTCAAGACAACATCTTTGCTGTTCATTGACACGACAGTACCTTCGATAATTTCACCTTGATTAATTTGGTTGAAAGTACTTGCGTATTGCTCTTCTAATTGAGCACGTTCAGCTTCGCTGTAATTACCGAAGGCTTTTTCGTCCTCATCCCAATCAAAATCTCCCTCAGGTGTAACCCAAGTGTTTGATTTGATTTGGTCGATTAAATTTGAATCTGCTTCAGACTCGATTTTTTCAGTGTCTTTCACTACTTTAGTGTCTACACCTTGTAGCTCTGCGTTTTTCGCTGCTAACTCTTTTTCTGCTTCTTGTTTTTTTGCCATTAAATTAATTATCTCCTTTTCCCTACATTGTAGGAAGTGCAAAGATACGAAAAAGTTTTATTTACAACATTTTAAGTAAAAAAAATATTAGCGCCCTTCATCCTGGCTTTTGAACGAGTTATATACTTTCGGTCTGACGATCTTTATACTTTGTTTGGATAAGGTGATACTTGCATTTAACTCAAAACCTATCAATAAAATTAACGAATTCAAATACATCCAGATCATAATGACGATGATCGTTCCGATCGAACCATATAATTTATTGTAGGCATTAAAATTATCAATATAAAAAACAAAGCCAGAAAAGGACAATATCGCCAATACGGTAGCTAATGTTGCTCCGGGATTGAATAGCTGCCAACGTCTGGACGCCGCGGGTCCATATCGGTATAAGAGACTGACTGTAAAAAAATAAATCGTAAAAAGGATAAGCCATCTGGATGTCTTAATCACAAATGTCCAAAACCAAGACAGGTCATATGCAATATGGTTTTTCAAGTAAGTGATGACTACACCTGCCGTCGTAAAAACAGCAATCCCTACAGACAAGGCTAATACAATAGCAAAGGATAAGCCCAAAGCAATCAATCTCCTTTTTCCCCAACTTCGATTTTCCCGAGAAAGAGAAGATTTATTGAAAGCCCTCATCAAATTAGCCATACCATTTGTGGAAAAAAAAGTCGCTAACAAAAAACCAAAAGACAGCAAACCACTATTTTGTTTCTTTATAATATCTTCAAGAGTTGACTGAATAGCGATATAAGCCTCAGCAGGTATGACTATAGCCAAAAACTCCATGAGGCTATCCTGAAAATGATTGATCGGTATATAAGGAATCAAGGTAAACAAGAAAATTATCCCCGGAAAAATAGCAAGCATAAAGTTATAAGCTAGGGATGAAGCCTTATTTAGAATCGATTCCCGTTTGATCTCCTGAAAGAAAAACACAGCAACAGTATACAAAGGCAACTTCCCAAATCCCGGCAAAGTTGCTTGCTTAGACCATTCAATAAGATTATCATAAGGTTTAAACAGGAGCAAGCTGTTGTGGAGCTTTTTCATAACTAGCTAAAATAAACATCCATCTTATCCTGAAAGATTTGAGGAGCTTTGCATGGTCTGTTTTTTTTGATATCGACAAAAACTAACTGGGTCATCCCGGAGTTGAGCAGGTCGCCTTGTTCATTGAACACCTCATATTCAAACTTGATCCGTACGCCCGGCCTTTCACGAATTGTTGTCTTGATCGTAATCAGATCGTCATATAAGGCCGGCTGAAAATATTTAGTATGCAGCTCAATAACAGGAAGCATCACCCCCATATCTTCGAGCTCTTTATAAGATATGCCCGTACGACGAAGCATCTCTGTACGCGCTTCTTCATAGAATGCTGCATAGTTTCCATAATAGACATACCCCATCTGATCAGTCTCCGCGTATCTTACTCTTATTTTATGTTCAAAAACGTACATGTCCCACCCTATCTCTTTATATTACGTTCATCCAAGGCCTTTTGAAACTTCCGCGCATTAACTTGGTGTTCCGCAACTGTCTTTGCGAAACTGTGATACCCCGAAAAGTCTTCTTTAGCACACATGTATATATAGTCATGTTGCGCCGGATTGAGCACCGCATCGATGGCCACAATAGGAGGCATATTGATGGGCCCCGGAGGAAGTCCCCTATACCGGTATGTATTATACGGATTATCTATTGTCAAGTGCCTGTTCAACACCCGACGTATGGTAAAGTCATTATTCGCAAAAATAACCGTCGGATCGGCTTGAAGCAACATTCCCTTCTTGAGGCGGTTGAGATAAAGTCCCGCAATGGCAGACATTTCATCATTATGCAGTGCCTCCCCACGTACAATAGACGCCAGTATAGATACCTCGACGGGTGTTAGACCGACTGCCTTTGCTTTTTCAAGTCGTTCAGCCGTCCAAAATTTCTGATATTCATTATAAAACCGTTCCATGATTTTATCCGGAGAGGTATTCCAATAAATATTATACGTATTGGGGATGAACATCGTGTAAAAGTTGTCTTTCGTAAAACCGTATTTTTCTGCCACAGCTTCATTGTTCAATATAGCACTAAAATGGGCAGAGTCTGCCTCAAAATTTTCACCCAGCAATCCTGCAAAATTCTCTTTTAACCGTAAGTTGGCAAACCGAAACTTGACCGCATCCTGATATCCCCCCCTTAAATTGCCAATAAGTCTTCGATTAGTCATGCCCGGAGTCAATTTATAACGCCCCGGATTTACCCGCTCCGCATATCCCATCCTTTGAGCAGCATAAACAAATAGATCGGGGTGTCTCACGATTTTTTGCTCCCTTATACGATCCAAGACACGCTCGTATGTATCATCCGTATACACATAAAGATATTCCTCCTCGTCCGTAACCGAGGGTCCCGAAAAAGTTTGATAAATCTTAAAACCAATAAATCCTACTAGCAACAGTACAATCGAAAGGATAATGCGCGTCCACTTTTTGGTAGATTTCTTTTTTGACATATATTAATAACCAAACTATTCGTTAGACAATGTTAGATTGATAGGCGTTCCTATGCTAATAATGCGAGCAGAAGTATCCGGCGACTGTGCAATTATTCGTGCCGAAAGTGTATCCATAATCTCCCCTGAAATGCTACCCAAATTTAACCCTAAGCCCTGTATAGCAAATTTGGCCTCCGAGAGCGTAAGACCTAATACGTTTGGAACTTCCACTTCATTAGCACCTCTTCCATTACCCAGCACCAATGTTATACCCGACCCCTTCGATACCATTCTACCGGCTTTGAGCGGTTGACCGGCGAATTGTACATCCAGGACAACATCTCTGGCAATATCGTTGATGTATACCGTATCCCGAATTTTTAAGGCATGATTTTTTAATATAGCCGTAGCTTCCACCAAATTTTTCTCGATAATATCGGGAAAAGCAACTTCCGGAGCCACTTGCGTAATAATAGTAAGGTATATTGTTCTCCCACCTTTCACTAATGCTTTTGCCTCCGGATCTTGTTCAATCACCAATCCTGGCTGAGCATCGACTTGATACACGGAGTCAACCTGATATTCTAAACCCGCCTTACCCAGTACCTGGATAGCTTGGCTCACCGTAAGCCCTTTGAGAAGCGGCACTTCCTGTGCATCCCCATGCTTGGTGTACATACGTAGACCAAAATAAATCACCAAGAAAAATACACCTAAAAAAATCAATGCGTAAATGAGGTTCTTGCGAAAAGTCTCGGTGCGTAAGTAAAGTAATAGTTTCGACATGTGATATCTATTTCAACAACGTGCTTTTATTAAACAAAAATATTCGTTTTTCTGTGGATCACAAATTATATTTGCGAACAACAACTAACACCATGAACCCGACATGATTAAAATAATCATTAAATACACCGGAAAATGATTATTTTAACCATCAAAGGCTCCATCTGACAGATGAAAAACAAAATAAACAGATGAAAACAAAAGTAGCATTAATTACTGGAGGATACACGGGAGAGGCCGAAGTATCGTATAAAAGTTCACAATTTGTTTACCGCCAATTGGATAAAAACAAATATAATATCTTTCTCATTGACATCCGTCATGATGGTTGGTTTTATAAAGATGATAGCGGTACACTTCACACGCTTCAGAAAGAGGATTTTTCGTTACGTTTAAATAATGAGACGATCACCTTTGATGTTGCATTTATTATCCTTCATGGCAGCCCGGGTGAAGACGGGCGTCTGCAGGGGTATTTTGACATGATCGGATTACCCTATACTTCTTGTGGAGCCTTAACATCGGCACTGACGATGAACAAAGGGTATACAAAAGCCATTATTCAGGACATTCCCGAGTTATATGTCGCCCAATCCGTCCTTTTATTCGAAAATCACCGAAGTGAAGCTGTAAGATTGGTTGAAGAAAAGCTATCCCTTCCCTACTTTGTGAAACCCAATGCCGGAGGCTCCAGCATAGGTATGACGAAAGTAAAGGTCATGGAAGAACTGCAAGAAGCTCTGGACAAGGCCTATGATGCTGAAAATACAGGTAAACAGGTTTTGGTGGAAGAATTCGTCTCGGGACGCGAATTTTCACAAGGCATCTTTCGAAATACAAAAGGCGAGTTGGTGGTATTGCCTGCTACAGAAGTCAGAACAACACGAGAGTTTTTCGATTTCGAAGCAAAATACCTACCCGGATCGACGGAAGAAATCACACCCGCAGATCTAACAGCAGAACAACAAGAACGTGCTGCCCGCATTATCCGGGAAATATATATTCGGTTGAACTGTAAAGGAATGGTTCGTGTCGACTTTTTCTTGGAAAATGATACAGATAAGTTCTTCTTTATCGAAATCAACACCATTCCGGGTCAGACAGAGCAAAGCTTCATTCCACAACAAGTACGCGCTTTTGGAATGAAAGAAACAGATTTTTATGGAGAGTTGATCGAAGCGGCCTTGGTTTAGTAGCTTAAGTCATCATTTGTCTTTCCATCCGGATAAGCCAAAAAATCCAATCTCGGGGGAGTGAATAAATCAATCAATTCCCCCGCTTCCAGACACTCGCATTCGTGCAGAGTATCTGAAGGAATAATACAACTATCCCCTGCCGTAATGATACGTTCGATATTCCCAATCGTATATTTAAAAGTGCCAGCGCTGACATAAGAAATTTGAGTATGTAGGTGACTGTGCAATTCTCCAACAGCACCTGTTTCAAAGCGAACCTTGACGAGCATCAAAGTGTCGTCGTGAACAGCTATTTTACGCCTCACACCTTTGCCTAGATCCGTCCATTCAGTTTCTTTGTCGATTTGGAATAATTCGCTTTGCATGATTATCTTCGCTCCCAAATTTCAAATGTATAATCAAAAGCATGTTTTTCGTCCTTTAGATGTTTGTCTTGACTGATGAGCTGCCACTCGCTTTCCGGAAGTTCGGGGAAGAATGCATCTCCATCGATCGTCGTATGTACACGGGTCATCAGTACGCGATTGGCCAGAGCGCGCGTTTGCTCATAGATATTAGCACCACCAATAATAAAGATCTCGCGTTCGTCACGGCAGTATGTCAACACATCTTGAATACTGTTGGCAACATCCACCTCGGAATTTGCATAGTTTTGGTCACGCGTGAGTACAATATTCCTTCGCTCGGGTAAAGGCTTGCCAATAGAGTCGAAAGTCTTTCGACCCATAACGATCGAATGCCCTATCGTATTCCGCTTGAAATATTTAAAATCATTAGGCAAATGCCACGGCATCTGATTGTCTTTACCAATGGCATTATTTTCAGCAGCCGCTACGATCAAGGTTATTTTTAAATTACTCATTTTTTTGTTAGATCAAGCTTCCTTGTTCCTTATTCTTTGTTCCGCGATTACACAGCTACAGGCGCTTTAATATGCGGATGAAATTCATAATTGACCAATTCGAAGTCTTCAAACTTAAAGTCAAAGATATCCTTCACCTCCGGGTTGATCTTCATCTGTGGAAGTGCTTTAGGCTCCCGGGAAAGCTGCAGTTCCGTTTGTTCGAAGTGATTGCTATAGATGTGTGCATCTCCCAATGTATGTATAAATTCTGCTGCTTCCATATCGCATACCTGAGCCACCATCATGGTCAGCAAAGCATAGGAAGCGATATTGAAGGGTACTCCTAAGAAGATATCCGCGCTACGCTGATAGAGTTGGCAAGACAACTGCGGTTTGAGCAACCCCTTTTCAGGATTGGCCGGAGCGACATAGAACTGAAAAAAAGCATGACACGGCGGAAGCGCCATATTTTCGATTTCACCCACATTCCATGCCGAGACAATGATACGACGCGAATCCGGTGAATTTTTCAGCTGATTGACAACCTGCGTAATCTGGTCAATGTGTCGGCCATCGGGTGTCGGCCAAGAGCGCCATTGTGACCCATATACCGGACCCAAGTTTCCATTTTCATCGGCCCATTCATCCCAAATACTAACCCCATTTTCTTTTAAATATTTGATGTTGGTATCCCCTTTTAAAAACCAGATCAGCTCATGTATAATAGAGCGCATATGCAGTTTTTTGGTAGTCACCAACGGAAAACCCTCCTTCAGATCGAAACGCATTTGATAGCCGAATACACTACGGGTTCCTGTTCCTGTACGATCGGTCTTCACGGCCCCATTAGTATACACATGCTGTAGCAAATCCAAATATTGTTTCATCTTAAATCGTATTTTGTAGTTGTCCCTACGAAGATAGCGGTTTTTTACATCATTCAAATATCACTTTTTTTCAACAACTCACATTTTGTATGTTTTTATGTATTTTTGCAAAATCATTATGAATAAAAAAGTTGCTTTCTACACCCTTGGTTGTAAACTGAATTTTTCGGAAACATCATCGATAGGCCGGATCTTCAAGGATGCAGGCTATGAAACCACCCCTTTCCATAGCCAGGCCGATGTATATGTCATCAATACCTGTTCAGTGACGGACCATGCAGATAAAAAATGTAGAAAAGTAGTCAAAGAAGCTCTTAAATACTCGCCCAATGCCTACATTACTATTGTAGGCTGCTATGCCCAGTTGAAGCCAAAAGAAATAGCGGATATTCCGGGCGTAGACATGGTATTGGGAGCCGCAGAAAAATTCAATATCATCGAGCATATCGACGATCTGACCAAGCAAGAAAAAGCTGTTATTCGCAATTCACCCATCACCGAGACCAACCAGTTTGTGCCGGCTTTCTCCATCGGAGACCGTACACGTACTTTTCTGAAGGTACAAGATGGTTGTGATTACTCCTGTACTTTTTGTACCATACCTCTGGCGCGTGGAGCGAGCCGTTCCGGTGCCATTGAAGATATCATCCGTCAGGCACAAGAAATTGCCGCATCGGGCGTGAAAGAGATCGTATTGACGGGCGTAAATATCGGAGACTTTGGCGTTCGTGATGGAAAACGACAAGACAAGTTTATCGACTTGGTAAAAGCATTAGATGACGTGGAAGGAATAGAACGTATCCGCATTTCGTCTATCGAACCTAATTTACTATCCAACGAAATTATTGCATTTGTTGCTCAATCAAAACGATTTGTGCCCCACTTTCACATGCCGCTACAATCGGGAAGCAACAAAGTATTAGCGAATATGCGCCGTCGGTACAAACGGGAGTTGTATAGCGAACGGGTGGCCAAAATAAAATCATTAATGCCAAACTGCTGCATCGGCGTGGATGTCATCGTCGGCTTTCCGGGGGAGACACGTGATGATTTTATAGACACCTACAACTTCCTCAACGAAATGGATATTTCGTACCTGCATGTATTTACCTATTCAGAACGGGAGAACACCATTGCCGCCCAAATGGAAGGGGCAATACCGGGTGCCCAACGTTCCGAACGTAGCAAGATGCTGCATATTCTTTCCGAGAAAAAACGTCGTGCCTTTTATGAGCAAAACTTGGGTCAGGTCGGCGAAGTATTATTTGAAAGTGACATCAAGGACGGCTATATGCATGGTTTTTCTAAAAACTATGTAAAAGTCCGTACCCTTTTTGATCCGCTGTTGGTCAACGAAATCGTTCCGGTCAAGTTCTTGCATATCTCAGAAAATGGCGAAGTCGATGTCGAAGAATTACCCGAAGTATTAGCCCATTAAAAAATCTTCTATTTTATACAATCCAACCAACTTTCCGCCATCAAGTTAGCCCCTGCCAACGTGGTATGCACCCCATCGCTCGTCCAATATGCCCCCGTATTCCTTTTCTCTGCCTCGTCAAAGATTGCTTGATAAGGGATCAATGACGCCTTATATTCCTTAGCAATATCACGTGAGACTTCCTGATATTTTGCAAACTCCGGAAACCAGCTATCATCCACATGCTTGACATTTTTTACTCCGAAAGGTTCACCGATAATCAATTTCACCCCTGGCAATCCGGCCAAGGTCTTATCCAATAGTTTCCGATATTGCTCCCGATAAGTTTCCGCCGTACCGTCATAATTGCCATTCCGTTTGTGCCAATAATCATTTACACCGACAAGAATACTCAAAATATTGGGTTTAAGATCCAAGCAGTCTTCCTGCCACCGTGCATCCAACTGCGGAACTTTATGCCCACTTATTCCTTTATTGTAGATTTTGATATTTTTATCCGCAAATTTATTTAGGAGTATACTGGCCGCAATCATCGCATATCCCCTTCCCATAGCCGCGATATCGTTGGCCGCAGAAGTGTCACGATTTCGACCTGCATCCGTAATCGAATCTCCTTGAAATAAAATGATATCGTTGGCGTTAACCGCTATTTTGGAATCCTTTGAAGTCAGGCTTTCCGCTTTTAACAGTGAGCTTCCAGCTAATGTCGCACCAATGGAAAGTGCCGATTGTTTTAAAAATACTCTTCTATTGCTCATTTTGATAGGTTTGTGCTAAAGTTATTGAAACTAACAGAATTTATCAATAGCTTTCCTGATAATTTGACAAGCTTCAAGGATCTGGTCGGTAGTGATCGTTAATGGAGGGGCAATCCGCAAAGCCGTCTCGCAATGAAGATACCAGTCGATCATGAGGCCCTGTTCAGCACAATATTTGCTTACCGCATAGACTTGTTCAAAATTTTCAAGTTGAAGGCACATCATCAATCCCAGACCACGGATTTCTTTAATCTTCGGGTGTTGAAGTTCCTTCCGGAACAAAGCAGCCTTCTCGTCAACCGTTTCGATCAACCTTTCGTCGAAGATCACCTGTAGCGAGGCAAGTGCAGCAGCGCAAGATACGGGGTGTCCCCCAAAAGTCGTAATATGACCCAACATCGGATTATCTTTGATAACATCCATCATCCGCTTGGGGGCGACAAAAGCACCTAAAGGCATACCTCCACCTATACCTTTAGCCAATAGCAATATATCCGGTACAATCCCAAAATGCTCAAATGCAAATAAGCGTCCTGTCCGGCCAAAGCCCGTTTGAATTTCATCAAAAATCAATAAAGTGCCCGTTTCATCACAGCGCGTGCGCAATGCCTGCATATACGCTTTCTCAGGCACACGTACCCCAGCTTCACCTTGGATTGCTTCAATAACGACAGCCGCGGTTTCCGTTGTAATATTTTCCAGATCAGCGATACTGTTGAAATCAATAAAAGCGATTTCAGGTAATAACGGTGCATAGGCCCTACGGTACTCCACATTACCTATCAAGCTCAAAGCACCTTGTGTACTACCGTGATAGGCATTATTTGCAGCAAGGATCTGTCTCCGGCCGGTGTATTTCTTGGCCACTTTCATTGCTCCCTCGACAGCCTCCGCACCAGAGTTTGTCAAGTAAACCGAACCAAAAGAGTCGGGCAACTTTGCCAATAGCGCCGTTGCAAACTGCACCTGTGGTGCCTGTACAAATTCTCCATACACCGTTACATGCAAGTATTTTTCCAGTTGATCCTGAATAGCCTGGATTACCTTCGGATGGCGATGCCCAATATTGCTGACATTGAAGCCAGAAACCAAGTCCAGATACCGTTGTCCTTCAGGGCTAAATAAATACGATCCTTCAGCCCTTTCGATTTCAATCAATCTCGGACTATCGGAGGTTTGTGCTGTATTACGTAAAAAAAGTTCTCTATTACTAAGCATGTCCAAAAGTAAAGAGTAAAAAGCGAAAAACGTATTAATTTTAGCGATCAGAATAAAAATGAGCAGACAACGGAATGTTAAAAAAGTGCAACGTGGTAAAAAACAAAAGGCTATCCCGTTCTCTTGGGATAGCCTTTCTTCAATTATATGGTTTGGATTAAAATTCCAATATTTCCACTTCTGTACGTCTGTTAGCCTGATGATCAGCGTCCGAGCACGGAACACCATTGCTACATCTGTTGATCAATCTCGTTTCACCATACCCCTGAGCTACCAAACGGTTCTCAGCTATACCTTGGCTAATGATATAGTTTACAGCAGCCAACGCTCTTCGCTGCGAAAGATTAAGATTGTACGCGTCACTACCCCTGCTATCCGTATGGCTGGATAACTCGATTTTCAAGGTTGGATATTTCCGCATAGTCTCCACCAATTCATTCAGAATCAATGCCGCATCGGGACGAATAAAATGCTTATCAAAATCGTAATAGATATCCTCTAACACAAATCGATCTCCGACTTTGAATACAGGCTGCAAATTCATGACTACCTGAATAGTGGTATCCCGTTCGATCCTCGGAATAGCAATGCTCAACGAATCTGCATGGTATCCTTGTTTTTCTCCTAAAACCTTGTAGGTCGTATTTTCATTCGCCGCAAACAAAATCGTCGCTGCAGAATCCGTTTCACCTTTAGCCGATAGCGTATTCACATCAGCAAATAATGTCACGGTCGACACAGGCAAAAGGTTTCCTGTCGATTTATCGCGCGTCAGCCCTTGGATGCTCACCTTCGGTTTAGCCTTCACATTCCTAAACGAATAGATATCGTCCGAACCCAATCCACCGACGCGATCCGAAGATAAGTATCCAATCTCTTCGTTACCATCAACTTTTGATAGGACGAAAGCAAAATCATCCGAAGCCGAGTTAACCGGGTATCTCAAATTCACTGCTTTTGTAAAAACATTTTTAGCACCTGTAGATTTGAATATATCCAATCCGCCCATTCCGATGTGTCCCGTACTCGAAAAGAAAAGTGTATTCCCTACGACACTCGGAAACATTTCATCACCATTGGTATTGATATTAGCTCCTGCATTCTGCGGTTTACCCCAACTACCATCACTTTGTAATTCGCTATACCAAATATCGACACCACCCCATCCACCAGGCATATCCGAAGCAAAGTAAAGCACCTTTTCATCCGCACTTAAAGCCGCATGACCTAAGGAGTATTGTTGGGTGTTATTATACTTAAAATCTTTTTCTTTCCACCCTTCGCCATCCTTCGTATAAATCTTCAATGCTAGATTTTGTCTTTTCCATTTTTCACTGCGAACAGAAAAACGTTCTACTTCCTTACCGGTATAGGTAACCGTTACGTACAATACATCTTCTTTAGCATTGGTTATAATTGGGCCCACATGATAAGAAGATTGGTTAAATTGTCCCAACATCATTTCCGGTTCTTTCAGGTTTTCCTTCTCCTGCTGCGTTGCAGAAAATAACCGGAGATAAGGTCTACCCGTCATTCCACTCTTAGTGCGCACCCGACTATTCGGCTCACCAGCATACCATACTGCATCCTTCGTTGGAAAAGCACCAAACTCTGCATGAGCTGTATTCACGGTTTCCTCATTTTTCAGCTGATGTGTTGTCGGATGTTCCATCCAGACAATAGCTGAGTCTGCCCCCACTATGGCATGTTCGATATTTATAGCTGTACCAAACTTCTCAGCATACTTTTGATACTGTTCCTTAGCCTCCTTATATTTCCCTTTTAGTTTTAAAACCTCCGCGTAGTTCAATAGCGCCTCTTTGCTTGCTTTAGGAGACGAAACTACTTTTTCAAACCAATTTTCCGCCGAGTCATAATCATTGATATAAAGGTAGCTATTTGCCAGTCGTTCCATATCAGCGATATCTGGATTTTTCTTATCCAATATCTTTTCATAGAACGCAGCAGCCTTGGCATACTCCATCCTATTGTAAAGCGTCTCCGCTTTCTTCTGTCGGCTTGGCTGTTCCTGTGCATAGGACTGTCCAGCTAGGATTCCGACAGTTAATACGAGTAAGACAACAGTCTTAGGGAATTGAATTAATTTCATCCGTTTAATTTTTTTGTCAATGGTTGATGAGAGCTCTCCCGACAGGTCGGGATCGGTTTCATCATAAACATGTTTTAGAAATAACGAGGACTTAAAACCTGTCTCTGACCTCGACCAAAAGTAACGCCTAAAGTAACCTCATGCGTACCATTTTGAAGCCCACTCATCTTGTTCAACATATGATCGTATGAATAACCGATACGAAATTTTGGTGTCGCATAAAATTGTACCACTCCACTAAATGAATTGAGCGAACTCAATTTGTTGACAGAATAGTCTGCATAATCACGTTTAAATATCCTCGAACGGGTTCGGTATCCACCCCCTATCCAAAATTTATCGTTAAATATAAACATAGTATTGATATCTAACGATGTTGGACCTTGAAAATCATCTTTTAGCAATACACTCGGACGCATCAGCAACCCTCGATCCAACTTAAACAATGCTCCTGCAATAAAATAGCCGTGAAAGTTGCGATAGATACTCTCCAAAGAATTTTGATTAAATTGAAAATCCTCGTCACTGTCCGTACCGGCAAACAGATCCTGTACGGATACGCCAGCATACCAACGGCTATTGCTGTAATATATGCCCAACCGAATGTCCGGACGCCAGGTATTAATCATTCCCCCCGGTATCTTACTATCCCCTTGGTCATTGTATTCCAGTTTGTTACCATCCAAGCTATACTGTGTAACTCCACCAGCGACGCCAAGGCTAAGCCGGTGTTCGTCATAGCTATCCAATTGCAGACGAATAGCATAGTTTGCATAAGCACTCAATGCACTTTGGGCACCCAGCTGATCACCGGTAATCTGAAGCCCTACGCCATGACGGCGGTTGACCTCATCCAGTACCCCATCTATCGAGAGCGAGCCCGTCTGTGGTGCCCCGGTCCAACCCGACCACTGACTACGCAATCCCAACTGGCCGAACCATTCTTCCTTATAACCGGCATAAGCCGGATTCACGCTCATCGAATTGAAGATGTACTGCGTGAACTGGATATTTTGCTGGCCATAACCCTTCATGCTCAGAAGGGTTATGGTCAGGATCTGTAGTGTATACTTTAGTGTATTTTTCATTAACCGATACTTTTATTATTAATTGCGCTTGATCGTAACATATCCCTTATGGACTTGAGACTTACCTGCCCTTGTCGCCTTGACGATATAGAAATATGTACCCTCAGTCAGTCCTTGTCCGTCCCAACGGTTGTTATAGTTTTCATTTCTGTACACCTCGTTACCCCAACGGTTAATGATCGTCAGATCAATACTGTCGAAAGCTTCATAACCCACTATCTCGAAGTACGGATTATATTGGTCACCGTTTGGCGTGAATATATTCGGTATGAACAATTCAGGAGCCTCTACAATGATCACCGCAACCGCATCGTCACAGTTCGTCGGGTTCAGCACCTCACAAATGGTGTACGGATACTGATATTCACCTGGCTTCGTACCTGGAGCTACGTTGATCGTACCATCCGGGTTCATTGTCAGATCAGGACTACTTGGCAGACCCGGTGTAAGCGTAAACTCGCCATTGAGCAACGGTGCACCGTTTAAGCGATCGTTGGTCAATACAGTCTCAATAGAAGTTGCACCATGACGTGTATTCTGTACATATATGATGTCGTCTACCGCATGAATAGGTGCCGGAGCTACCCGTATTGTCGCCGTTGCCTCGTCACAGTTTGTCAAGTTCAACACCTCGCAGATACGGTATGTATGCGTATATATTCCTTCTGCTGTACCCGGAGCTACGGTGATAATACCGTGTGCATCCATTGTCACTGCCGGATTATTCGACACAAGCGGTGTAAATACCACATCACCTGTCGTAACGGCAACCAAATTCAACAGATCGTTGGTCAGTACAGAAGCATCTGTAACACCGCCGGTGTAGCCATTGATCGGTCTGGACGTATAATCATCGTCGATCGCTTCGATTGTTGCTCTGATAACCGTAACAGTGATTGTCGAACTACTACAGTTTGTTGGGTTCAACACCTCACAGATTGTATATGGATAAATATACGTGTTTTCAGGCGTATTCGGCATGACCGTCACCGTACCATCAGGATTCATCGTTAATCCTGGATGAGGAGTCAAGCCCGGCAATAATTTCACCTCATTCTCATCCACCGGATCACCGTTTAAGGTATCGTTGTTGAAGACACTTGGCGTCTTGCCACCAGACTTCCCATTGATGCTTGGAGGCGTATCCGGATTAGCTACAATTACTGGTTTTGTTACCACAATAGTTGCTACAGCATCATCACAGTTGGCCGGATTTAGCACTTCACAGATGCGATACGGATACTTGTATGTACCCTCAGGTGTACCCGCTGCTACGGTAATCGTGCCCGTACTGCTCATCACAATATTGATGTGAGGTGTAGCACCTGGTGTGAAGATAACCTCACTTGGTACAACCGCTGCACCATTCAACAAGTCATTAGCCAATACCGTAGGTATTGTCAAACTTCCACCCACATATCCATTTATGGATTGGGACGAATAATCATCATTCACCGCATCTATCGTTGCCGCCGTCACGTTTATCGTCACGATAGCATCGTCACAGTTCGACAGATTGATCAGGTCACAAATCCGGTAATGTATTTGATAAGTCGCTGCCGGAGTTCCTGCAGGCACACTTACAACACCCGTAACCGGATTAAGCACTGGCACGGTTGTATTCACCGCCTCATGATGAGGTGTCGCAGGCGCCGTTACCGTAATGCGTACATTACCTGTCGTTGCACTACCCGATGTAACGCTGTTGAAACGATCGTTAGCCAAGACATTACCCACTGATGGGTTGCCCACACGACCTATTACCGGACCAAAGTCATCATCTTCCGCAACGACCTCCGCACCAAACACTTCGACTTTCACGACTGCTCGCGAACAGTTTGTCGGATTGATCAGATCACAGATCTCGTACTGTATTGTATAGTTACCTACCGGTGTTGTAGGCAGTACACTGACCTGACCAGTAGCCTCGTCAAGAAGTGGCACCAGTGTATTCGATGCACCCGCAACTGATTTTGCCGGATCAACTACACGTAGACTTACACCCGATAAGGTCGCCGTAGCTCCATTGTAGGTGTCATTTGTCAATACATTGCCCAAGTTGGAGTTACCGTCTGTACTGTTGACAGGATCATACGTATTATCGACAGCCGCAATTTGAGGTAAAGCCACATTGATGTATACTGTAGCATGATCACAGTTGGTCGGGTTCAGCAGTTCGCAAATACGGTAACGGATACGATATTCCCCTGCCGGTGTACCTGTCGGCACACTGATCTGACCAGTAGCCTCGTCAAGTAGCGGCACATTTGGAGATCCATTTATCGATGCCGCAGCACTTATTTCTTCAATACTTACATTAGTAATTGTAGCACCTACAAAATTCAACTTATCGTTACCCAAGACATTGCCTGCATCAAGTGTTCCCGATACACTGCTAATATTGCTGTAGAAATCGTCATCTGGATCAATGTTCGCCGCAGTGATCCATACCGTGATCCAAGCTTGGTCACAGGTAGTCGGATCCGCCACTTCACAAATCTCGTATTGGATATCATATCTACCCGCAGGCGTATTCGCTGGTGAGGTTACTATTCCGGTAGTTGTATTCAATACCGGAACATTCGCCGCATAAGCCACAGGAGCACCAGGTTGTTGCGCTGCAGGAGTCAGTACTTTGATATCAACCTGACCGTTTGTCAGGGCCGTTGCAGCATTCTTTCCATTAAATGAGTCATTGCTCAATGCACTACCAAAGTTATGCGGATCGATACCGACCACTGGTCCATAGTTGTCATTGACAGCATGGATCGGAGAGCGACTGACAATTACTGTTACAGTTGTATTTGCACAATTGGCCACCGGGTTCAATGCCTCGCAGATTTCATACGGAATAGTGTACGTTCCTGCAGGTGTACCTGAAGGCACACTAATCTGTCCCGTAGTACTATTCATAATCGGTACAAGCGTATTTGTATTCGCCGGATCCAATGGAGTAGCTGGTGTAACAGTCAAGTTTACCTTATCCAAAGTCACAGGTAGACCGTTCAAACGATCATTTTCCAAGGCATTGCCTAGGTTCGGATGACCATCCACTGTCGTCACCGGACCGTAATGGTTAGGATTTGCCACGATCGGCGCTGCCACCACATTTACCGTGATGGTCGCGTCGGTATCGCAGTTGGTCGGATTTAATATCTCACAGATGTCATACTTAATCTCATAAGTTCCCGCCGGAGTACCTGCAGGTACGGAGACAATGCCCGTTGCCGGATTAAGTACAGGTACATTCGTATTAACTGCACCCGGCTTCGGAGTAGCAGCCACCACATTCTCTATGGTTACCTTGTCTAATGTAGCCAGCACATTGTGCAGTTTGTCATTCGTCAAGGCATTGCCTACGTTCGCATTGCCCGTAGCACCGTTCACCGGCATAGCCGTATAATCGTCGTCGTTTGCTACGATATCCGCATCGGTAACTATAACCGTTGCCGTAGCCACATCGCAATTCGTCGGATTCAATATCTCACAGATACGGTAAGTATGTGTGTAACTTCCTGCCGGTGTACCCGCTGCAACACTGACCGTACCGTCACCGTTCATCGTAATACGAGAATCACTGGATACAAGCGGTGTCAGGTATACTTCTGCCGGAACGACAGGTAGGCCATTCAGCAGGTCATTTGTAAAGACATTTGCCGTCGTTTTACCTCCCGTATAGCCGTTGATCGAACCAAGAGGATTCGAGCTAGTATTATCGTCAACCGCATTGATCACTGCAGCTGTCACCCTAATCACTGCAGTTGTATTCGCGCAGTTGGTCGGGTTCAAAACTTCACAGATCGTATACGGATAAGTATATACACTTGCAGGCGTATTTGCTGCGACCGTGATGATACCAGTTATCGGATCCATCGAAATACCCGGATGAGGAGCAGTGCCCGATGTTAGCTTCACAAGAGCCGGATTGGCTTCCACACCATTCAACAGATCACCGTTTAACAGATCGTTAGCCAATACAGATACCGTAGTACTGCCACCTGTCTTGCCGTTGATATTGTTATCCGTGTCCGTTGTATAATCGTCGGTCACCGCAACAATAGGCGGAGCTGTAACTACAATGACAGCCAAAGCATCGTCACAGTTTGCTGGATTCAGCACTTCACAGATACGATAAGTGTGCGTATAATTGCCCGCAGGAGTATTTGCTGCCACTGTAATCGTACCATCAGCATTCATCGTGATACCAGTTTGTGAACTGGTACCCGGAGTCAAGGTCACAAGAGCTGGATCGCCCGGGTTGGTCGGAATGATCGATTCGATAGTCAATAGCACACCGTTCAACACGTCATTGGCTATCACGGATTCCGTTGTAGTCCCTCCCACCTTGCCATTAATCGGCGTAGACAAATAATTATCATCCAAGGCATCAATATTGGATAGACCAACGGTCACCCTTATCTCTGCATCGTCACAGTTGGTTATGTTCAGTAGCTCACATATACGATACGTAATGGTATATGTACCATCAGGTGTACCCGCTGGTACAACGACCGTGCCGGTTGACTCATCAAGATACGGCACCGTAGTATTTGGATTATTAATCGGATCTATCGGCAAAGCAACCTGTGTAACCTTCAATTCCACCTCGGTCAGTACAACTGAACCACCATTGAAACGGTCGTTGTCCAGGACATTACCCACGTTCGGTTCACCTACAGCTCCGTTTACCGGACCATAGGTATTGTCGGTCGCCACGATTGGAGCAGCTGTCACGATGATCGTTGCCTCTGCAGCGTCACAATTAGTCGGGTTCGCCACTTCACAGATGCTATACGGATAAATGTATGTACCTGCTGTCGTACCCGGTGCTATAGTAATTCTGCCATTCGAGAAGTCCATCGTTATACTACCTGCCGCTGGTGCCGGAGCTAACTGACCCGGTGTAAGTTTAAGCTCCACCTCGCTTACCAAAGCCCTTGCTCCATTCAACAAGTCATTGTCCAATACACTACCTATTGTCGTACCTCCATCGTGACCATTGAACGATCCGAAATGATCGTCGAAAGCATCTATCACAGACGGTTTCGCTTCATCTGTATTGTTATCCATATTAGGATCACGTGCAAGGCTGGTGACTGTTGCAATATTGCGATAATCTCCCGTACTGCGTACCCGTGCCTCGATCGCCAAAGTCGCTGTCGCACCATTGATCAAGGTCGGTATAGTCCACACACCTGCATTGTAAACGCCAGCAGATGGCGTAGACCCTACCAAGGTGTAACCGTTCGGCAATTGATCTGTCACGACAACATTTACTGCATCACTTGGACCGGCATTGCTTACGGTTAATGTAAAGGTTACTACATCATCGATTTGTGGTGTAGCATTATTCACTGTTTTCGTGATAGACAGGTCAGCTACAGGATCCAGTGTATTCGTATCCGTAGAAGTATTGTCATCCGGATCAGGATCTGTCGTACCCGCAGGAACGGTAGCCGTAGCCGTATTGACCAGATTGCCCGTATAATCGGACGGTACATCCACCGTAACGGTATAGACAATACTGCCTCCGTTTGGAATGCTTACCGTCTCATCGATATCACCCGCACCTACCGCGGCACCCGTAGCACCACCAGTGAAGGCCGCTGTCCATGCTCCGTTCGTTGTATTAACAGGCATCGTATCCTCCACACGAGCACCCACCACATCCGATGGACCATTATTTGTTACCGTTATGATATATTCTACCGTTGTACCAGGCGTATAAGTTGCCGAGTTATCGGTCTTTACCACAGACAGATCAGCTACAGAAGCAGGAGTGTCCGTATCCGTAGAACTATCGTTGCCAGGTGTAGGATCATCGGTACCTGCAGGAACAGTCGCATTAGCCGTATTGATCAAATCACCATTGGTCAAGGCATAGTCGGACGGTACATTGACATGGACCGTATAGACAATGCTGCCTCCGTTAGGAATGCTCACTGTCTGGCTGATGTTGCCTGTACCGGAAACCGTACCCGAAGCTCCACCAACAAAGGTTGCGCTCCAGTTACCCGTAGTACCGGCAGGAAGGTTGTCCGTTACCGTAGCACCTATCACATCCGAAGGACCATTGTTGGTCACCGTCACCGTGTAGGTTACTTTAGTACCCGGTATATAAGTTGTTGAACCGTTGTCCTTCACCACAGCCAAGTCAGCTACAAGATCCGGTGTATTGGTATCCGTAGAGATATCGTTGCCCGGTGTAGGATCAATCGTACCCGAAGGAACAATAGCCCTGGCCGAGTTGACCAGATCGCCCGTATAATCGGACGGTACATCTACCGTCACCGTATAGACGATACTGCCACCGTCAGGAATGTTCACGTTTTCGTTGATATGGCCCGTGCCCAATGTATTGCCTGCGGCACCACCATTGAACACAGCAGTCCAGCTACCCGTAGTACCGGCAGGAAGGTGATCTTCTACCCGGGCACCTATCACGTCCGAAGGACCGTTGTTGGTCACCGTCACCGTATAGGTCACCGGAGTACCCGGCGTGTATGTTGCCGAACCATCGGTCTTCACCACAGAAAGGTCTGCTACAGGAGCCAGTGTGTCCTCATCCGTAGAACTATCATTACCCGGCGTAGGATCTGTCGTACCCGCAGGAACGGCAGCAGTAGCCGTATTGATCAGGTTGCCCGTATAATTGGACGGTACGTTAACTTTCACCGTATAGACAACGCTACTTCCGTTAGGCATGTTCACCATCTGACCGATGTTACCCGCGCCGGAACCTATACCTGTCGCCCCATTGTTGAACACAGCAGTCCAATCGCCCGTCGTACCTGTAGGAAGATTATCAGTTACCGTAGCTCCTACCACGTCCGAAGGACCATTGTTGGATACGATTACAGTATATTCTACAGTAGTACCCGGGATATAAGTTGTCGAACCATTGGTCTTCACTACAGAAAGATCAGCTACACGAGCCGGGGTATCCGTATCCGTGGAGCTATCATTGCCAGGTGTAGGATCATCTGTACCTGCAGGAACAGTAGCAGCAGCCGTATTGACAAGATTAACTGTATAATCGGACGGTACATTTACATGCACCGTATAGACAATGCTGCTTCCGTTAGGAATGTTCACTGTCTGGTTGATACTACCCGTACCCATAAGAGCGCCTGTTGCACCACCATTCATAACTGCAGTCCAGTTACCGGTGGTACCCGCTGGAAGAACGTCCGTTACCGTGGCTCCTACTACATTGGAAGGACCGTTGTTGGCCACCATCACCGTATAGGTCACTGTAGTACCCGGTATATAGGTTGTAGAACCATCGGTCTTCACTACAGAAAGATCTGCAACAGGTGCCGATGGGTTCTCGTCCGTAGACATATTGTTGCCCGGTGTAGGGTCATCGGTACCCGCAGGAGGTGTCACCCTGGCCGCATTGACTAGATCACCCGTATAATCGGACGGTACATGGACATGCACCGTATAGACAATACTGCCACCGTTGGGAAGGTTCACGTTCTGGTCCACATGGCTTGTGCCCGATGCATTACCGGTAGCACCACCATTGAACACAGCGGTCCAGTTACCCGTAGTACCCGCTGGAAGCTGGTCCTCTACTCGAGCGCCTACCACATCCGATGGACCGTTGTTCGTTACAGTTACCGTATAGGTCACCGTAGTACCCGGAATATAATCTGCCGCATTATCGGTCTTGGTGATAGCCAGATCAGCTACAGGAGCCGGCGGGTTATTATCCGTAGAGGTATTATTACCCGGTGTAGGATCCGTAGGAACTCCCGGTGCTGCCGGAGGAAGGCTGACCGTGGCCGTATTGACCAGGTTACCATTAGTGATGGCATAGTCAGACAGTACATCGACACGCACCGTATACACGATGCTGCCACCATCAGGAATGTTCACCGATTCACTGATACTGCCCGTACCAGCTGTATTTCCTAAAGCACCACCGTTCAAGACAGCGCTCCAGCTACCCGTAGTACCCGCAGGAAGATTGTCCGTTACCGTAGCAGCTCCCACGTCCGAAGGACCATTATTAGATACAGTTATGGTATATTCTACCGTTGTACCCGGTATATAATTTGCCGAATTATCGGTCTTCACTATAGACAAATCAGCTACAGGAGCCGGAGTGTCCGTATCCGTAGAACTATCATTGCCCGGTGTAGGATCCGTTGTACCCGAAGGAGTAGCAACCGTAGCCGTATTGATCAGGTTACCATGAGTGACGACATAGTCAGACGGTACATCGACACGCACCGTATACACGATGCTGCCACCGTTGGGAATGTTCACCAACTCACTGATACTGCCCGTACCGGAAACCGCACCCGAAGCTCCGCCGATAAAGGCTGCGCTCCAGCTACCCGTAGTACCCGCAGGAAGATTGTCCGTTACAGTAGCGCCCACCACGTTAGAAGGACCATTATTGGTCACCGTCACCGTGTAGGTTACTGTAGTACCCGGAATATAAGTTGCCGAACCATTGTCCTTCACTACCGATAGGTCAGCTACAGGATTTGGAACGTCCGTATCCGTAGAGATATCGTTGCCAGGTGTAGGATCATCTGTACCTACAGGAGGGGTTACCCTGGCCGAATTGACCAGGTTACCTGTGTAGCTTGACGGTACATTGACCGTCACCGTATAGACGATGCTGCCACCGTCAGGAATGTTCACCGACTCATTGATATGGCCAGTACCGGATACATTACCAGTAGCACCACCATTCAAGGCAGCAGTCCAGCTGCCCGTAGTACCCGCAGGAAGATTGTCCGTTACGACAGCATCCAATACATCTGAAGGACCGTTGTTGGTCACCGTCACCGTATAGGTCACCGTAGTACCCGGCGTGTATGTAGTCGCACCATTGGTCTTCAGCACGGACAGGTCAGCCACCGGCTTCGGTGTATTCGTATCCGTAGAAGTATTGTCATCCGGATCAGGATCTGTCGTACCCGCAGGAACGTTAGCCGTAGCCGTATTGACCAGATTGCCCGTATAGTCGGACGGTACATCCACCGTAACGGTATAGACAATACTGCCTCCGTTTGGAATGTCCACCGTCTCATCGATATCACCCGCACCTACCGCGGCACCCGTAGCACCACCAGTGAAGGCCGCTGTCCAGTTACCCGTAGTACCCGCAGGTAAGGTATCCTCCACTTTGGCGTTCACTAGATCCGAAGGACCATTATTTGTTACCGTCACCGTATAAATAACCGGAACACCCGGTGTATAAGTGGCCGCATTATCCGTTTTCACCACAGACAAGTTGGCTTTTGGATCCAGTATATTTGTATCCGTTGATGTATTATTACCTGGATTAGGATCCTCGACGTCCAGAGGTACTCCCACTGTAGCCATATTGATTAACTCACCGTTGCTCAATGGGTCTCCTGTATAATCAGATGGCACATTGACAACCATTGTATAGACAATAATGCCTCCGGAAGGAATATCTACTGACTCATTAATATTATTTATACCAGCCGGAGTACCTGTCGCGCCGCCTGTGAAAGCTGCCGTCCACGTGCTCGTACCGATAGGTAAGTTAGCAGGCAAGTTGTCAGTCACCGTAGCACCAGTCACGTTCGATAGACCATTATTGGTCACCGTGATGGTATATGTTACCGGAACACCCGGTGTATAAGTTGTCGAGTTATCCGTTTTGACTATGGATAGATCAGCGACCTTTTTCATTTCCACCACCGTAGGATCACCTGGATTAGTAGGTGTACCCGGATCAGTAGGATCACCCGATGGTACCGTTGGTACATCCGGCGCTCCCGGTGGCGTAGTCACATCTACCGTAGCCTGATTTTCCACTGTACCCGTTGTCACGTCTGAAGCGACGACAACATAGGTTGCCGTAGCGCTCACACTCTGCGTTGGTGCAAGGACACCCGTAGTACCACTTGGCCAAGTGCCATAGGTTAGTGTAGAAAGATTTGGAAGCGGATCGGCAATAGCCACATCGCTCAATGTCACGTTACCCGTATTGGTAACAGTAAATGTATAAGTAATCGTTTCGCCCAAGACAATATCTGTTGTCTTGTCAGCCGTTTTGACAAATGTCAGGTTAGGTTGAGGATCTATTGCATCCACTACCGTAGGCTCACCCGGTTCGCCCGGCTTGCCAGGATCCAAAGGATCTTCTCCCGATGGTGTAGTCGGAAGATCTGGTGCTGCCGGAGGTGTAGTAACTTGTACTGTAGCCTGATTTTCTACCTCTCCAGCATCGACATCCGCCTGAGTAACCACATAGGTTGCCGTAGCGTTCACACTCTGATTTGGTGCAAGAACACCAGTGGCGCCTGGCCAAGTGCTATAAGTTAGCGTAGAAAGATTTGGAAGAGGATCGGTAATAGCAACGTCTGTTAGCGTTACATTACCCGTATTCGTTACTGTAAAGGTATAGGTAATCAGCTCGCCAACATCTGCCTTACCTGCAGTACCGCCCAGATTATCAGTCAATGCCGCTGTCTTCACAAATTCCAGATTTGGAACCGGATCAATAGCGTCTACCGTCGTAGGATCACCTGGCTGACCCGGTTTTCCTGGATCAGACGGATCATTACCTGATTCGACCGGACCAAGCGGTCCGCCATCAGGATTATCCACCGTGACCGTCGCCTGGTTGTCTATCTTACCAGCATCCACGTCAGCTTGTGTAACTGTATATGTCGCTGTAAAGGCAGCAGTAGCCGCAGGTGCCAATGTAGCAACCGAAGTTGGAGTCACTGTGCTCAAACCTATAAGTGGGTCATTAACCACTACATTTGTTAATGTTACATTACCTGTATTTGTCACCGTAAAGGTATAGGTAATGGTTTCACCAGCATCTGCCTTACCTACGGTACCGCCCAGATTGTCAGTCAATGCCGCTGTCTTCACAAATTCCAAATCCGGCTGTGGTGCTTCTACCACAATATGCAGTGTTGCACTTGCACAGGCAGATGGTGAACCGTTATCGCAAGTTGTATAAGGAATATCCAACGTACCCACAAAGCCTGGTTCTGCTGTAAAGGTAAATTCACCGTTGTTCACAGCATCCCAAACAAGTTCACCTTCTCCAGGGAATAACTGCGTTCCGCTATTCTGTACCGTCTGGACATTGCTTTCAGGATCTTGGTCATTCGTCTTCACATTACCACTCACCGGGACAATACCAACGGTGTGCGCATAATCATCCGAAGCCATTGTGGTATTCAATGCACCTACAGGCTGTACGGTTATCTCCCATATCGCTGTCGCACACTGACCACCTGGGTTTTCACATACCCGGTAAATCACCTGATCCGTACCCACATACCCTGGAGCTGGTGTATAAGTCAACGTTCCATCCGGATTAACAACCACTGTACCATGCGCAGGGCCGGTAGTTATGGACGGCATACCCAAAGTACCACCCGTATTGCCCGGATTGTCATTAGATCGCACATTATTTGTAACCGCCGTATTGTATGGTGTTACCGAATTATCGTTAACCAATACCGGCGGGTTATTATTTAAATTTTGATTGATGACCGTAATCACCAATTTTTCTGTTGGACAGGCAATTGCTGCACCCGGTGCACATACCGGCACCTCAAATTCATACACGCCTGGCGTATCTGTCGTAAAGGTATACGTACCGTCATTATTGATATCAGGCGTACTATTATTCGGATTGGTAATTGCCCCTACAGGTGTTCCATACTGTGTACCCACAGGAACATTATCATTTGTACTTACATCACCTGGAATGACGGTGTTCACCAAACCACTATTCACGTCAGGACGTGTAGCCACGACAGGAGCTTCCACCACGATATGTAATGTAGCCTGTGCTGTAGCGACAGGAGAACCACTGTCCACAATTGTATAAGGTAAATCCAAGGTCCCTGTAAAGCCAGCTACTGCTGTAAAAGAGAAAGTACCATCCGGAGACCAAGTCAATGTACCCTCCGTCAAAGGATTCGGCATTACCGTAAATCCGGTAACCGTTTGATCATCGTTTTCTAAGTCTGTATCGTTGGACAAAATATTGCCACCGACGGGAATTACACCTGTAGTGTAGACATAATCATCCGCTGCAAAGGTGGTATTCAATGCACCCAAAGGCTGCACCGTGATATCCCAAAATGCCGTTGCACATTCGCCACTAGGGCTTTCACATACACTATATTCTACCCTATCCGTACCAACGTAATCCGGACCAGGTGTATAGGTCAAGGTGTTATCCGGATTAACAGCTACTGTACCGTGTGCAGGGCCTGTGGTGATGGACGGAGTACCCAATACACCACCGCTATTACCCGGACGATCATTAGCTAATACATTGTTCGTAACAGCTGCGTTTATAAGTGTCACCGAGTTGTCGTTGACAAGAATCGGTGGATTGTTACTCAATGCTGGATCGGTAACCGTAATAATAAGCTTCTCCGTAGTCTGTGGATAACCAGGAACATTTACCGGCACATCAAATTCGTATATCCCCGGTGTGTTGGTCGTAAAGGTGTAGCTACCATCGCTATTCACAGTCGGAATAGTAGTGTTCGGGTTGCCCACAGGAACAGCAGGCGTACCGTAAGTTGTACCAGCAGGAATGTCATCATTCGTACCTACATTACCTGGAATCGGTGTATTTACCAGACCACTGTTCACGTCAGGACGCGTAATACGGACTGGAGCTTCCACGACAATATGTAGTGTTGCATTGGCACAGGCCGATGGAACACCGTTGTCACAGGTTGTATATGGAATATCAACAGTGCCTTCAAAACCTGGCGCTGCCGTAAAGGTAAAGTCGCCGTTGTTCGTACTGCTCCAGACCAAAGTGCCCTCAGACAGGTTCACCGTACCGGTATTCTGTACCGTCTGGTCATCACCTTCAGGGTCACGGTCGTTGTCTTTCACGTTACCACCTACCGGAGCTGTGCCCACCGTATGGAAATAGTCATCCGAAGCAGAAGTAGTGTTCGGTGCATTATCCAGTTGTACCGTAATGCGCCATACCGCCGTAGCACAA
>PJTO01000233.1_pt1 | contig 42607 bp, 33 predicted proteins | sample 1512101 | NCBI WGS metagenome assembly PJTO01 (sample SAMN08177690, study PRJNA422409) | Soil metagenome, whole genome shotgun sequencing project.
AACAAAGATAGGGGTATATACCTCCTGTAGACTGCCTCATACGCTCCTGAAATCCCCTTTTCACGGGTTTCCCCATTCAGATTTCAGGAGCGTATAGCAGCGGAAGGAGGTATATACCCCTTTAACCTTTAGTATCGATCATCTGTTAGAGCAACCTGGAGTGCTTATGGGACAGCCCTTTTTTTGGGGTTGACAGAAGGCAAGGGAGATGATAACTTTAATTCATACTATTTTAATCGGAATATAAGGATAAGGGGTTTTCGACGATGGAGAAACCAATTACGATTCAGCATGATAATCTTGCCTTAACGGCTACGATACATTATCCGGTTCGGGACGGAGCCTGCCCGGAGAAGAAAATGCCGCTGGTCGTCATCTGCCACGGCTTTATCGGCAGCCGGATCGGCGTGGATCGGCTGTTCCTGCTGGCAAGCCGATTGCTGGCGCAACGGGGCTTCCTCGTCATTCGTTTTGACTTTGCCGGCTGCGGTGAGAGCGAAGGCGTGTACGGCGAGCACGGCCTCGATTCGATGATTGCGCAGACGCGCTCCGTGCTGGACTACGGCTTAAGCCTCGATTGTGTGGACCCGCTCAGAGTGACGCTGCTCGGACACAGTCTCGGGGGAGCCGTCGCCCTGCTGACGGGAACGAGGGATCGCCGCGTGAAATCGCTGGCGCTGTGGTCTCCCGTCTCCTATCCATTCAGCGACATTGTGAAAATCGTCGGGCGCGGCGTGTACGACGAAACGGTCAAGAAAGGTCAGGCGGACTATCAGGGCTACAAGCTGAAGCCCGAGTTTTTCGAGTCGCTGCAGCAGCATCAGCCTTTCCAGGAAGCGTCCAAGTTCTCGGGCGACGTCTTCATCGCGCACGGAACGTCGGATGACGTCATTCCGGCCGATTACAGCTTCTTGCTGGAGAAGACATTCTGGCTTCGCGGCGAAGGGCGCTGCGACAAGAATATTCTTTTCCAAGCGGATCATACGTACTCTCAAGGCGTTCACAAAAACGAGCTGTACCAATCCACCTTGGATTGGCTGGCGACCCACGAGAAGCGTCAGCAGGATTGGCAGCATTGGAGCATTTAAGAGAAGAGGGCGCGTGTCGGCTGTGGGGATCTGAGAAGCAGCGTAAAAAAAGTCCAAAAAAAGAGTAACAATTGTGCTATATTCGACCGGGCAGATGAGATAGATTGTTAATCATCTACTGCCGGCGGCGAATGAGGATGACTGTTAAAATCCGTGTTGAGGCTGACTCCCTCCGTCCCGATTGTTGCAGCGATCGTGACGGGGAACGGGGATCGGTCTTTTTGGACTATCGTTGATACAGTTATGCTATAATTTGCCGTAACGACAAAAAACGACAAATTCCGTATGTTCGTCCGTAGGTTCGTTTGCACTTTTCTTGGGCAGGAGGTTTTCGCACCGCATGAAAAGCGTTCAAAGCTTCAGGGCAGCTGCGCGGAATTTGTTTTTCGGGTTAAGGAAGAAGTTTATTTTATTTAACTTTATTGTCGGTATTGTTTTTATCGCGGTTTTAAGCGCTTTGTTGTCGCAGTTTTTGAAAAAACATACGATGGAAAACATTAATGAGTATGTTATGAGCCTGAATGTGCAAATCAGCAACAGCATCGATATGTATGTGGACGATATGCAGAAGGTGCTCATGATTCTATCGAAAGATGTCAATCTGCCCATTATTGCGGACCCTAAATTCGTAGGTACATTGGAAGGCTACGAAGCCTACAATCGATTTTACGACAATATCCGTTCGCTCATTTTTTTCAAAGGGTACAAATCGTTGTCCGTCATTCTGTTCGACAGACAGGAAATATTGACGACGGATTTGACGGACGGTCAGGACTTTAAGTATATTCGTCAGGCTTTGCATGATAACGCTTACGACATGATTACCGACTCCGAGCAATCGATGATGCTTCTCCCGGGTTTCTCGCTAATCCCGGACAAGGATACGTTGTTCTCGCAGGCCGTCAAGCTATGGGGAAATTTGCCGGGCGAAAAGGACTTCATGATTGTGGGCGCCGATAAAAATTTATTTTCGGATTTTCTTGCGGGCGTAAATAACGGAGCTTTCGACGATATTCTGATTACGACGGGCGAGGGCCAGGTCATATTCAGCTTAAACTCCGATGTCTCCTCCTACTCTGAAATCAAGGATGAAGATATCGGAAGGCTATCCGCTTTCGATAAGCTGAATTTGAATGGCGGAAGCTTCTACGCGACGATTAATCATTCCGCCTCGACGGATTGGTACGTCATTTCGCTCATCAATCAAGCCAAAATCGACCAACAAATTCGGAAATCCCAAATCACGATTATGGTGATAGGCATTGCGGTTATCATCGTGCTGATCGTCGCCGTCAATTGGTTCGTGACGAGAAGCGCGAAGGATTTGAAGCGGCTGGCCAAAATGATGAAGACGATCGAGAAGGACAACTATCAGATCAGAAGCCAAATTAATCGCAATGACGAGATCGGCGATTTAAGCCTCAGTTTTAATGCGATGGTGAAGAGTGTGCTGGAAAACCAAGTGCTGCGCAAGGAGGCGGAAATCAAAAGCCTGCAGGACCAGATCAATCCTCATTTTTTGTATAACACGCTGGATACGATAAGCGCGCTGGCGATCAAGAAGGACCACGACCGGATTTACGAGACCGTTGAGAAGCTAGCTGACTTTTATCGTTACAATATGCGCATTGAAAGCAACAACCTTGTCGAGATCGGGACAGAGCTTCAGCATGTTCAAAATTATCTCGAAATTATTAAGCTGCGTTACGGCAATAGATTAAGCGTCCGGTATGAAATCGACGAGGCCGTGCTCGCCCTCAAAACGATCCGATTCACGCTGCAGCCGGTTGTCGAAAATTCGATCAAGCACGCCTTTAACGAGCAGTTTCACGATTACAGCATTACAATCAAGGCGTTCGCTACAGCGAGTGAAGTCTATCTGGAAGTCACGGACAATGGTACCGGCATGGATTCAACCCAATTGGGCGCCATTATGAGCGGCATTAACGACGAGAAGCATACGAACAATGCCAAAGGCCGCATCGGCGTAGGCCTTCATAATGTCAATCAGCGCTTTAAGCTGCTGTTCGGCGGCGAATACGGCATCGCGATTGCAAGCGATAAGGGCAGCGGCACCGTCGTCCTCATATCCAGTCCGAAAATAAAATGAGGTGCTCCGATGATTAAAGTCATGGTGGTAGATGACGAAGAGCTTATTCTGGGGAAGATCGTCCATTTGCTGAAGAGCAGTTCAATCGAATTCGAATCCATTACGGAGGCCGGTAACGGACAGGAGGCGCTGCAAGGGATGGACGAGGGGAATGTGCCGGACCTTGTCCTGACGGACATTCGCATGCCGCTCGTCGACGGGCTGGAATTGATTGAGCGAGCAAGCGCCGCCTATCCGGGAGTACGATTCGTTGTGATTAGCGGATACGCAGAATTCGAATACGCCGTCAAAGCGATGCAATACGGCGTTACTCGCTACGTCCTGAAGCCGGTGAAAGCGAGTGAGCTGATTAAGGCTGTCGAGGATATTCGCGACGAAATTGTGGCGGAGAGGCATAAAGCCGAGCAGGCGATGCTTGCAACAACGGCGGATCTAAGCAACAGGCAAGTCGATTTCGACAACAGGCTGTTCAATTGGCTGACGAGCCGACATCACGATATGGAGGCCCTAAAAAAGCTGGAGCAAGAGATCGACGTATTGAATTGCCGATGCTATGCGACGGCGATCTTCATGCTTCATTCGGGCGTAGACGACGAGAGCTTCGATAGGAGCGGATTCTTTCATAGCGCGCTGGAGAGCCAGCCGCACAAGTGGCGGTTGCTAGAAAATCCGTTTATTAAAGGCGTGTTTGTCGTTATCCTGGGCGGGACGTCCGAGTGGGAGCTCGAAAAGGCTGCCGACGCGACAATCGGGCGACTGTATCGGCGGCTGCGCGATACTATCGATGCGACCGTAACCGTCGGCTTGGGCAGAACCGGGGAGCTGAGATCGTCCTATCGCAGCGCCGTCGCGGCATCCAAAAGACGGTTTCAATCCGGTGCCGGGAAATTGTACGACGACAGCTCGACGCCGTTGCAGCCTCGCAAGGAAGCTGCCTCGAAATCATTCGTTGTCGCCGTCAAGCTGGCGGAACAAAGTCTTGAGAGCAAAAATATCGGCAAAGCGAAAGCGCTGCTCCGCGCCTTCGCGAAAGAGACATTCGTCGAACACGTCGCCGATTATTGCGAATCGTCTTCCATCGATTATCTCTTCAACGAATATATCAACATTGTTATTCGCTATTGTCTCAAAAATAATCTCGAGCTACTGGAGAGAATCGAGCAAGAGATCTATTCCGGAATGGCGTTGGATGGACTCGCCGACAAGGACGCCGTCTATAGTCTGATTTCCTCTATGCTCGACCGGATTTTCGCCGAAGCGGACGAGAGAGACGCAAAGAACGGATCTTTCCAGTCGTCGGTGATCGACAACATCATTCGTTATATTGATCGGAATATCCACGAGGAAGTTACGCTGCAGACGGTCTCGGAAAAGTTCTCCGTTAATCCTTCCTATTTGTCCAGGGTTTTCAAAGCGGCCACCGGAGAAGGCTTCGTGAGGTACGTGACCGGCCGGAAAATCGACAAGGCGAAGGAGCTGCTTGAGAGGGGCGTCATGGATCTAGCGGATATTGCGCATGGACTCGGCTTTTCCGACCAGCAGTATTTTAGCAGAGTGTACAAAAAAACGACGGGATTCACGCCGAACGAGTGGCGTACACAGAGTAAAAAAAGTCCAAAGAACACGTAATTTATTTACAAGAAGCAGCGGCAATCGATGGGGTAAAGTAGAAGTATAAAGCGGATTGCAACAAAACGCGACTGCAAGCTCCGATGCATTCGGAACGGATGCGACAGCGAACGGCGAATCGTTCAGGCCCCATCGGCCTGCTCCTATCGTCTCATTAGAAAGCGCTTTCAAAGAGTTGCAATTTTTTAAGAAGCAGGTGGTTTGGATTGAACAAGCTATATCGTCAAAGATGGCTCCTTGCATTTACGCTGCCCGGTTTTCTGTTTTTTTTGTTCTTTTCCTATTTTCCGATGTACGGCATCATCATTTCGTTCCAGGATTACGATGTTTTCCGGGGCGTGCTTGGAAGCGCATTCGTCGGCTTCGACAACTTCCGGACGCTGTTCGATATGCCGGATTTTACGAATGCGCTGAAAAATACGATCGTAATCAGTCTACTGAAGCTGGTCATTATTTTCCCGGCTACCATCCTATTCGCGCTGCTCATTAACGAGATCAGTACTAGCTGGTTCAAGAAGCTCATCCAGACGACGTCCTACTTGCCGTATTTCGTATCCTGGGTTATCGCGGCCGGCATTTGGTACAAGCTACTGTCCATCGATGGAGGCGTAGTGAACGGCCTATTGATGTCGCTTGGCGTGATTGACGAGCCTTTCTACTTCGTTGCCGAGCCGGACGCTTTTTATCCGTTGATCATTTTCACCGAAGCGTGGAAAAACATGGGGTTCAGCGCCATCATTTTTATTGCGGCGCTCTCCGCGATCGATCCTCAGCTGTACGAGGCCGCGAAGGTAGACGGCGCAAACCGGTTTAAGCAAATCTGGCACATTTCGCTGCCGGGGATTAAAAATACGATTGTGCTGCTGTTTATCCTGAACGTATCCGGTCTGATGCGCGCCGGACAGGACCAGATGTGGACGATGTCCAACGTAACCGTTCAGAGCAAAGCTGAAATTCTCGATACGCTTGTACTCAGGTATTTGAAGGACATGGGGATGATGGGGTATTCGATTGGCACGGCGATGGGGATTTTCCAAGCCTTTATCGGTCTTGTATTGTTCCTGTCCTGCAACTATCTTGCCAAAGCGATGAAAAGCGATTCCATTATTTGAGGCCGGAGGTGCACAATTGAAAACTCGTAAACTTGAAGCGTTTCCCATCCTCAACGGCCTGTTCATGCTGACGTTCGCATTTCTATGCTTATATCCGTTTTATTACGTACTAATCGTATCTTTTAACGATCCGTTAGACGCGCAGCGCGGGGGCATTTATTTGTGGATCAGGTCGTTCTCGATAGAAAACTACAAGGCAATCTTCAAAACGGCGGAATTGCTCAATGCGTACCAGCTTACGCTGTTCCGCGTGTTTGTCGGCTCGTTCCTTCATTTGCTGCTGACGGCGATGTTTGCATTCGCCATTACGAAGAAGCATTTCGTTTTTCGGAAATTTTTGAACTGGTGGATATTAATTCCGATGTATTTTTCCGGCGGGATTATCCCGACCTACGTCATTCTGGATATGCTCGGCCTGGTCAATAACTTGCTGGTATACGTGCTGCCGCATTTGCTGGTCACCTTCCACATTTTAATTATGCGCACCTATTTGAACGAGCTGCCTCCGGCGCTCGAAGAGTCGGCCGTCATCGACGGGGCGGGGGATCTCGCGGTGTTCTGGAAAATCGTCGTTCCGCTGAGCGCGCCGGTATTGGCGACGATTGCCTTGTTCATCGGCGTCTTTCACTGGAACGACTGGTTTACCGGCTTTACGTATATGACCAGCGAAAAGCTGTGGAGCGCGCAGAACGTGCTGCTGAAAATCATTCAGACGAACGAGGCGTCCAACATCGCTTATATTTCCAGAATGAATTCGAGCTTCAAGCCGACCGTTACGGCGGAATCCGTGAAGATGGCCATGCTCGTCATTACGACAGTTCCGGTTATCGTCGCTTACCCGTTTCTGCAGAAGTATTTTGTCAAAGGCATGATGCTCGGTTCGGTTAAAGGATAGACATTCGGACGGATATGAGTACCATCTCGGTATTTATATAACATTGAAAAACAGGGAGAGGTTCAAAATGAGACATCGCAACAAGACGATGCTGCCGTTATTGGCGGCGGCGCTGTTGGCAGCTTCCGCGCTGGCCGGCTGCTCCAAGTCGAATAACGACGCTGCCGGGTCATCGCAACCGGCGCAGTCATCTTCCGCGCAGCCTTCGAGCAGCGCGTCGCAGGAAGTGAAGGAAGCGCTCCCTTCGGAGTTGATTGTATCCTCCTTCAACTGGGGGTGGCCAACCGTTGACGAAGCGCAGGACAGAATCGGACCGGAGCTTGAGAAAGCGCTGGGATTCAAAGTCAAGCTGGACGTCATCAAGGTAGGCAGCTCGGATGAGGCCGATAAGAAGTTGCAGCTATGGGCGGCGACCAAAGCTGCGGACATGCCGGATATTCTGATGACCTCAAGCTCGACGATCGCCGCCCAAACGATCGATTCGCTCGGCCGGAACGGCATTTTGCTCGATTGGAACGAAATCTTGGATAGAATGCCGAATTTCACAGGTCAGGTTGGTCAGCATCTGAAGATTACATCGGATGTGGAGACCGGCAAGCAATTCCGGGTGCCGCAAAATTTCGGCTCGATTAAGTCTCCGTCCAAGCCCGGCGCCGGTCCCCTTATTCGCAAGGATTGGCTGGATCAATTAGGGTTGCCGGTTCCGAAAACGACGGAGGAGCTATACAACGCCTTGGTCGCTTTCCGAGACAACATCAAGCTGCCGGACGGTCAGAAGGTGATTCCTTCCATCGATTTTGGCGAAATGTTCTGGACCAATAAGTACATGTTCGACAATCCCAAGCACGCCTATGCGGCTTCCGGCAACGTTACCTTCGGCTTAAACGATTGGTTTACCGATGAGAACGGAACCGTACAGCGACATGATATGGTGTACTCGGAAAATCTGCTTCAATTTATCTCTTACTATAACAGGCTGTACAAAGAAGGTCTGATCGATAAAGAGAGCCTGACGATGAAATACGGACAATTCGAAGAGAAGCTGGCGTCCGGGCGCGTCGGCGCATTCAGCACCTGGGGCACGCACGTGATGACGGCCAATGATGCGATGGCCAGCATCGATCCGAAAGCTTTGTTTGTCGGCACTTACGCGTTCGACAAAGTGACAAACCCGAACATGGAAACCGATTATGTAAACAAACCGATGCTGAGCGTATACTCCTACTGGATTGTGAAGAAAGACATCTCCGAGGAAAAGCTGAACGCACTAATTAAGTATTTCGAGTATACGATGGGCGACGAAGGCTGGAAGCTGACCAACTTCGGCCAGGAAGGCAAAGACTGGACCTACGATGCGGCCGGAAAAATTGTCGAGACGCAAGAAAGCATCGATAAGTACAAAGGCAATACCGGCGCCAAAATTCCGGAGGGCATCTGGTATTATAGCCCAACTCCGAACTTCGACTTGACGATCCAATACTATGCGCCGACCGCTTACGACAATCGGGCGGACGTGATCGGAACCTGGGAAAATATTAAGGATGTATACAAAACCACTTCGTATAACACGGACAAAGCGGCCTATGTGCTCCCCGGCCCCATTGAAGTCAAGAAGGGCGCAGGTTATGCGAACAGATGGAAGGACATGGTCGTCAGCGGGGTCATGGCGGCATCCGACGAGGAAATCAAGCAGATTATCGCCAAGTGGCAGGAGACGGAAAGAAAGCTAGGTTATGACGAGATTTCCGCTGAAAGAACGGCTAATTTAATTACAGTTCCAGACTTGTCCGACAACTAACAGGCGGAAGAGGGTTGTGTTCCAATCTGCACCCCTCTTCTACGGTTACCAACAAACGGGAGGGACTTTCATGTCAACGATCGTAACGAAGAAAAGCGGGAAAAACGGCTTCATTCGCAAGCAAGCGCTAGCGGTTGTTATGACGATCAGTTTGTTGCTATTGTACGTGCATGCGGCGCCGAACGGGTTCGCATCCGATCTGGACAAGCAGGGTTCGTCGTATAGCGAACTCGTAGAGAATAACGGATATGTACAGGATCAATTTTTCTTGTCGACTTTCAGAGCTATCAACTTTGAAGATCCCCGACCGCAAACCCCAAACAAAACGGTGTATACAAAGGCAATTGCAGCGAGCAAAGAAGCGGGCCTGAATCTGATCGACAATGCCATATTGAGCCGGAAGGAGATGCTGACTGCGCTCGAGGTATGCGACGAACAACAAATTCGCTGCCTTGCTCATAACCTTACCGAAGACAACGGGTTTACGGGCGTTGGCGATTATTATCCGGCGTTTACGGATACGTCGATTGAATCGGTCGTTGGCGAGCTCAGCCAATTCGAGATGCTGGAAGGGTATTACGTATGGGATGAAGTGTCGATCCCGGATTTCGGCGTTCTTAATCAATTGAACGGCTACTTCGAAGATTACGATCCGGGCAGGCTGACTTATTCGATTATTTTGCCGAGCTACGGACAATATACCTGGAATAACAACGATTATGCCGACTATGTCGACGACTACATTCAAACCGTCGATCCCGATGTGCTCGGATTCGATTACTATCCGTTTACAACGCCCAACGTCTCTCTGATCAATCACGATCTATGGAGAGATATGGGATTGTTCCGCCAGAAATCGATGGAAACGAACAAGCCTTTCTGGTTTTACTTCCAGGGAGTAGATCTTGTGACCGGAGACACCGGCGGATGGATGAATCGCGAAAGAATCGGCGTGCAAATGTATGCCGCTCTGGCTTATGGGGCCAAGACATTAAGCTACTATAACGCGCTTGGTTTGATTACGGATGCAAGCGGCAATAAAACCGCGATGTTTAACGATATCCAAGCCTTAAACGGCGAAGTGATGAATTTGGGCAATTTCCTGTTCGATAAGAAATCCAAGCAGATCTATCATTTCGGAATTTTGCCGCAAAACCATGCGCTGTACGATCTGGATCTTATCGAGAATTCCGATCTGATCGCATCGGCACCCGATAAGTCGATTGTCAGCGTATTTACCGACCCATCGCCGAATTCGGACAAGGCCTATGTACTGGTCGTCAACAAAGACTACAACAATCCGATGACCGGCAATTTGAAATTGAAATATTACAGCGATGTGGATGCCTACAATAAAACGGACGACACGACGCAAATCGTATCGAATTCTACAGCCTCGATCGCCTTGAACATTCCAAGCGGCGATGCGGCATTATTCGTAATTGAGCCTTCCAATGAACCGGTACTTGAAGAGCCGGCGGATGTCGTGGACAGCTTCGACCTGTATGCCGAAAACGAAAATACGGGGTATACGGTGGTGGACGGACTTACGAACGCTACATTTAGCCTCGACTCCGCCAATGCCAAGACGGGAACCCGTGCAGGCAGAATCGACTACACCTATGCGCCCGGCGGCCCCGTCTATACGGGAATAACGAAAGATATTGCGAAAAATATTGCCGGCTACGACACTTTGCAGATGTGGGTAAAAACAACGTCGTTAACGAATCAGGACCCGTTCAGATTCCAGGTTCGGCTAACCGACGCGAACGCGAATATGTGGTACGGAACCGCAGCGGTGACGTTAGCAGCGCAAAACGGGTATGTACAGCTGGAAATTCCGCTTAATACGTTCACGAATGGTGCCGGCACCGAATATTACAATCCGGCCGTCGACTCGACGCAGATGAATAATATCGCGATCAGCTATATCGTGGACGGCTTCGGAGAAAATATGTCGCTGTGGCTCGACCAGATTATGCTGACTGCCGAGCCGACAAGTATAATCGATAGCTTCGACTTGTATGCGGAAAACGGATACACGGGGTATACGGTGGTAGACGGACTTACGAATGGAGCATTTAGCCTCGACTCCGCCAATGCCAAGACGGGAACCCATGCAGGCAGAATCGACTACACCTATGCGCCCGGCGGCCCCGTCTATACGGGAATAACGAAAGATATTGCGAAAAATATTGCCGGCTACGATACTTTGCAGATGTGGGTAAAAACGACGTCGTTAACGAATCAGGACCCGTTCAGATTCCAGGTTCGGCTAACCGACGCGAACGCGAATATGTGGTACGGAACCGCAGCGGTGACGTCAGCGGCGCAAAACGGCTATGTGAAGTTGGAGATTCCGCTCAATACGTTCACGAATGGCGCCGGCACCGTATATTACAATCCGGCCGTCGACTCGACGCAGATGAATAATATCGCGATCAGCTATATCGTGGACGGCTTCGGAGAAAATATGTCGCTGTGGCTCGATCAGATTATGCTGGCGGAACAATAGACAACAGAATTCGGGAGGAAGAGATGAGAACACCGATTCCGATCGCAAGATCGCAGCAGGTTATCGGCATGCCTGAGCATCCGTGCGAAACGATTGTGCGCAACGGCGCCTTGATTTGCCCCTATGAAGAGATGGAAATCAGATATTATAAGGAGCATGCCGGGCTCTATTTGCTCACATTGGCAGGCGAGCCGTTTGAAATTTTCGGTCATGGCACAGGCCGAGCATCCGCTTGTTTAATGGATGGATATTTGCCGATCGTACAGCACGTCGCCGAGCATCGAGGCTGTAAGCTCGAGCAAACCGCGTTTGCCGGTTTGCTCGAGGGCGACCGGGTGGTGGACGGAACGGAGCAGTTGATTAACTTTGTAAAGCTCAGCGTAACGAACTCCACGGCGAACGAGAAGCTTTCGCTGCCGATTACCTTCGTATTCGGCAGCTGCTTCAGACAGCCGGGAGATCGGGACGAGCAGAGCGACAAGGATTATTGGAAAAGCTTCCTGCGTAGAGACGACATCGCCGAAGATGTGTCGCCCGACCGTCCGATCGAACCGTATCCGTACCCATTGACCGAAAGCGACGGCCTCGTAACGGCTGCCGATAAAGGCGTTGTATTTTGTCTGGATCGCCACGAGACATTGAACTGTCGATTTATCGACGAATGGAATGAAGGCCCATGGGACGAAGGCAAGCAATTCAAACTGGGCTTGCGCGTTACGATCGATCTGCTTCCCGGAGAGACGAAGGAAATTACGTATAAGGTTCCGTACTTGCCGCTTGACGCATCCGCCGGTTCCGCGACTAAGCTGCAGCAGATGAACTACAATTCCGAGCTGCAAGCGATCAAGAAGCTATGGAATTCGCTGTTGAATAGAGGAACCCAGCTGAGCGTTCCGGGTACAAATCTGGAAAACCTGTGGAAAGCGCAGACGGCAGCTACGTTTATCCTTGTCGATAAACAGAACAAGGGCAGCGATCGGCTTCACGGCGGGGAGATTTACAAAACATGGGCGGATCGATATCCGGACAAAACGTTAAATTACGTTCACTTGTCTCCGACCCTCTATGAGTTCGTCTGGGCGCAGGAAGCGGCTTATTGGGTGATCGGCATGCTGGATATGCAGGGCTATCATCAGGAAGCGGAAGATTACATGGAGTTTTTCTTCGAAATGCAAGGAGAAGGCGTCCCGGGCGTACACGATCGCGATATATTGCCGGACAAAGCGATTGCGCAGAGCTACATGGGAACGACCGCCCATGCTTGGTTAAACAATACCGGCGGCGTATTGTTGGCGATTGCTGAGCACTACAAGCTGACGAACAACAAGCAATGGATGATCGATCGCCAACGTTCCATATTATCGGCGTGCAACTGGATTCGAGAGCTCAGGAAAACAACAAAAGCGGACCCGGACGACAAGGGGTACGGCCTGATGCCGGCCGGGCAAAGCACAGACGGAACGTTCGCTTCGGATCATTTGCAGTGGTACTACACCGACATCTGGTCTTTGCTAGGCTTGACGGAGATAGCTAAGGTCATGAAAGCGTGCGATATGCCGGAAGCGGAATCGATCTTGGCCGAAGCGGAAGACTACAGGCTTTGTTTTCTCAGATCGCTGGATAGCTCCATACTGGACTTGGAGCATTTCCAAGAGCGCGAGAGCGATTACGATTTTAGCCATTATATTTACGAGGGGCCGCTTCATTATCAGAAAATAACGCAATGGGACGAGGACGGCGTTCCGATTCCTTTTAAGAACAAAATTATATTAAAGCAGGAAGCGGAGCGGCTTGGCCTGCGATGGTTTGTTCCGATGAGCCCGCAGACGAGAATTCCGTTTAATCCGCCTTACTTGGACAACAATTACGGCTTTTCCCTGGCTTTTCTAGCCGATATTATTGCGTTTAACAGCGATGCGCCGCTGTTTCCAGGAGCGAAGCACTCAGGCAAGCAAGTGTGGGAAGGGATCATGACGTATTGCAAAATCACGGAAATCCTCGACATCGACAAGAAAATATATTCAAACGGGCTGCCGTACAACGACTATCTGATCAAAAAATTTCTGGTGAACGATGAAAACGAGCGGACGGTCGAAGCGTTAAATTATGTCCTTCGCTATGGCTGCGATCAAGAGACGTACATGGGCAAGGAAACGGCGGGGCTGAAATTGAATGAACTGTGGTTCCAGCCTTGCCCCTTTACGTTAAGCATGGCAACGATGAGATCGTGGATTCGAAAAATGATTGTATTTGAGGATTTGGCGGCAAACAGGCTAGTCGTCGGAAAAGCGATGCCCAAGCAATGGATGGAGGACGCTGCGACCTGGGAAAGCGCGATTCGTTTGGAAAATGCCGCTAGCTATTACGGCGCTTTGTCCGTCCAATACGAGATTCATTTTAACTGTTCGGAAATGAACGTTAGGTTGCAATTGGCCGATGTCGCGAGATTGCCGGACACGATTGAAATCAGATTAAATCACCCGCAAAACGCGGCGGTGAAGGAAATCGTCGTAACGGGCCATGACCATTATACGCTGGACCGGGAGAAGGGCATTGTAGTTTGTCAGGGAGCAATCGGAAATCAAATCGAAATCTTCACAAAATTTTAGCAACGGTGCGTTATGTAAGTTGAACCAAAGAGACATCGAAGAGACGACCAATGGAATGGAGAAAGGGAATGACTTTGCCGCGAGTTTTGGCTTTGAGTTGCTGACCTCTATAGGTCTTATCGTTCTAAGCAACTCAAAACAACCTGTTTGAAGTCGGCAAAGCCATCCCTTTCGGAATGCAATGGGCTTCCCTTTCATTGGTTCAACCTATACCGTACACCGGGAGGGTCAAAATGACTGCAAAGCAAACAAGGCCATGGGTTCAGGATCAGTTTTATATTTCTACCTTCGAGGCCGTAAGGGACATGGACAGCGATATCGAGAAAGTACTGGAGGCGACTAAGGAAGCCGGGATCAACCTGGTTGAGATCACTTTTAAGGATCGGGCTGCCGTAACAAAAATAGTAGAGCAGTGCGAGCGGCTGGGGATCAAAACCATCGTTCAGGATCCGAGCTTTGGCGGCGTCGGCGAGAAATTGGTCTTGACCAGCGATGAAATCGTGCAAGAGACCATTTCGCATTATGCGAAGTTCCAAAATATTTACGGCTACTACGTCTGGGACGAGCCGATTAAAGACGCTTTCCCGCATTGCCGAGATACCAAGGAGAGATTCGAACGCTACGCGCCAGGCAAGCTGCCGTATTTCGCCTTGTTTCCAAGTTACGGCATGTATACATGGTCGTCGTCGGACTACAATTGGGAGAGCAACACCTATGTCGCCTATATCGACGAGTTTCTGGACGTTGTCGATCCCGATGTTGTTTGCTTCGATTATTACCCGTACCGGGACAGCACAACGGAAGTGATTAAGCACGATTTGTGGCGGGACATGGGCTACTTGAGCAAGCGTGCAAGAGAGCTTGGCAAGCCGTTCTGGTTTTATTTTCAGGCGGTGGAGCTGGCCACGGGAGAAATCGGCCGCATGAATCGGCAAAACATCGGCATCCAAATGTTTGCGGCGCTCGCTTATGGCGCGAAGGGGCTCAGCTGGTTTACTTCGATGGGGATCGTCACGGACGTTGCCGGCAACAAAACGGAACGATTCGACGATGTTAAGGCGTTAAATGAGAAGGCTCTGAGCCTGGGCGGCTTTCTCATGGACAAGAAGCTTCTTCATATTTATCATACCTCTCTCCATCGGCAAGAAACAGAGATGTACTTCCTCGACCGCATGGAGAATTCCGACCTTATCCTATCGGCGCCCGACCATCTCATCATCAGCATATTTGGGGAAGAAACGTCGGACCGGAGGTTCGTTCTTGTTGTGAATAAGCAGGAGAAAGTGGCGTGTATTGGGAAATTATCGCTGTCTTATCCTCTGAATGTTGCAAAATTTGAGAAAAGCGCGGAAGCGTGGCGCGACCCCTGCGATACGGATTGCATTCCGCTGGAGTTGGCAGGAGGAGATTGTATGTTGTTCAGGATTGAACGACTGCAACAATAATCTCTTTAAGGATATAGCAGGTCTGTAGCCGACTGCCGGATACGGAAAATACCGCGGACACCATCGCAAGCCAAGCGGAATACGGTGGTAGGATGAGAGGAGTCGATGGGATGAGCGCACTCTATCCGATCTACGTCAATTATCCGATAAGCCCGAGGCCGCGGTTCGGCGGAAATAAGCCGACACATGGCCCGCTGCATGCGATTATTGCCGGCAATCGGTCTCGGTACGAGGCCGAATTGCGGGCTTTTGCGCGTTACGAAGGACAGTTGGCCTCCATAGCGTACGAGCATGACGATGCCGCTCCTGCGCAGCCCTCCTGGAACAATGACTGGTTCAGCGGATTAGATGCGCTGGCGCTGTACGGCATCGTGGCGGAGCGGCGTCCGAAACGCTACTGCGAGATCGGCTCGGGCAATTCCACGATGTTCGCCAAGCGCGCCGCTGCAGACCACGGGCTTACAACGGAGATCGTCTCGATCGATCCGTTCCCCCGCGAGGAGATCGACGAGATTTGCAGCCGCATCGTACGCCAACCGCTTGAGGAGACCGATTTGTCGTTGTTCGAGGAGCTGGAGGCCGGGGACATTCTGTTCGTGGACAGCAGTCATTATGTGTTCCAGAATTCGGACGCCAACATCGTATTTCTGGAGGTTATGCCGCGGCTGAAGTCCGGCGTTCTTGTTCATTTTCACGATATTTTCCTGCCGGACGACTATCCGGAGAGCTGGTCTCGCCGCTACTACAACGAGCAGTATATGCTGGCGGCTTATTTACTGGCGCAAAATCCGCAGGAGCCCGCATACGAGGTGGCGTTTCCGAGTCACTATGTCTCGCAGGACGCAGAGCTTGCCGGTCTCGCGCAGACGGTTCTCGGAGCGATCGGTCCGCAGGGCGTCCCGGCCCTGGGCGGTTCGTTCTGGCTGACTAAAAGGTGACTTTTACCGGTTCGCGCGGGCTTTGTATGTATTTTCTTGTCGATCAAGTTAATCTTCTCCCCATAAAAGTTAGCTTCCTATCTGTCGCATCCGTCCCAACACCGCTAAACTAGGAGTATGAGACGGGATGGAGAGAGACAGCGATGCTTCTGAGATGGTGGAACGGTCTGAGCTTCCAGACGAAGCTCTTATGCGCGATCTATATGCTATGCGTCATCCCCACGACCAGCGTGGGGCTAATTGCTTATCGGCAGTCGGCGGATTCTCTGGAGAAAAGGGTTAACGAGGATTTGCAGGTCATCATCGGACAGTTCAACAATACGCTGGAGAAGCAGGTACAGGATTTCGAGCGCTACAGCATGCTCCCCTATTCCACGGAAGAAATTTTTGAAATTATCGCCTCGCCGTTCTCGCCAAGAGACCAGTGGGGCTATCGGGAATTAATCAACCAACAGCGGCTTATTCAACTCATTACCACCTACCCTTCCGTCAATTCGATGATCGAAGGCATGCTGTTCTACGGAACGAACGGCAGCATCTACGGTTATCGGACAAGCGGGGACAAGTCCATTAACCCGGATTACAAGCCTTACGAAGAGACGTGGTACAAGCAGGCGATCGACAGGGAGGGCGGCTTGGTTATCTCCGGTCTACGCGACGAGGCCCAATTCAACGGAGCGACGTTCAAGACGATTACGATCGCGCGGCAGCTGATCGATCGGAATTTCAAGCCCGCCGCCGTCGTGGCCGTCGACATTAAGCCGGCGTTCATCCAGAAGACTGTCCGTTCGCTCAGCTTTAAGAACGTTCACGTCACCGTAGCCGCTTCCGATGGCTATGTCTACTCCTCTGAAACGGAAATTACGGAGAAGTTGCTGGAGTTCCGATCGTCGCAGGCTGAGACAGGCGAGAAGGCCGGCGGAGTGTCCAAATATGCCAAAGCGCGAAGCGTCGCCGGAAGTACGGAATCCGCGAACGCCTTCCGTCTGCAGTCGACGGTGGGGGGCAACCATCGCTCCTGGAACGGCGTGGAGAAATTCAACGAATATACCGGCTGGACGACTTACTTGCTGGTCGACCGGGAGGAGCTGCTTCAGGAAAGCGCGGCGATTAAAAAATTGACTCTGCTTGTCGTTTTGTTTATTTTTATCGGAGCGGCGGTCGTGTCCTGGCTGCTGGCCAAAGGCCTGTCCAAGCCGATTCGCAGCCTGATGCGGTCGATGAGCAAGGTGGAGATGGGCAATTTCGAATCGACCTTATCGCTTCCCTACGAGAGAAGGGACGAGATCGGCCAGCTGCAATTCCGATACAACCGGATGGTGACGCATCTGGACGAGCTGGTCAATTCGATCGAGGAGTCGGAGAAGCAGAAGAGAAACGCGGAGCTGTACGCGCTTCGCGCCCGCATTAATCCCCATTTTCTGTACAATACGATTAATTCGATTCGCATGCTGGCGCTCATCCAACAATCCGATCATATCGCCAAATTGCTGCAATCGCTCAGCAAGCTGCTGCACTCCAATATGAAGATGGTCAAGGACCTTGTCAGCCTGGGGGACGAACTGGAGCTGCTCAAGGAATATACGCTGCTGATGGAGCTTCGCTATACGAACCGCTTCGTCGTCAGATGGAAGGTGTCCGACGCTGTGTTGAAAGCCCAAGTGCCGGTTATGCTGCTGCAGCCTCTGCTGGAAAACGCGATTTTTCACGGGCCGAGCAGCATGGAACGGCAGCTTCGCATCGAGGTGTCTGCGGAGATCGCGGAAGAGGGGCGCACGCTGCGCATTGTCGTCGCGGACGACGGCAAAGGAATCGACGCCGCCAAGGTCAAGGAGTTGAACGATCCGGCCGCGGACGGGGAAGAAAGCATCGGGGTCCGGAACGTTCGGGAACGCATAAGGCTTAGATACGGAGCGGCCTACGGTCTGACGATCGACAGCGCGCCGGGTGAGGGGACGAGAGCGATTCTGCTGCTTCCGTATCAACCGAGAGGGGAGAACGCCGATGTGGAACATGCTGGTCGTTGAGGACGAGTCGATCGTCCGGATCGGATTGCGTTACCTGGTCGATTGGGAGAGCTTCGGCGTCGTCTGGAAGGCGGAGGCCTCCAACGGCGAGGAAGCTTGGAATATCATCGAGGAAGAGGAAATTCATATCGTCATGACCGACATCCGCATGCCGGTGATGGACGGAATTCAGTTAACGAAGAAAATTAAAGAACGCGGCGGAGGAATCCAGGTCATCGTAATCAGCAGCTACGACGATTTTCCTTACGTTCAGGAGGCGCTGCGTCTGGGCGTAACCGATTATTTGCACAAGCCTACGATGGCGAAGGAAGAGATCGTGGACATGCTGAAGAAGGTGCTGGACAATCTGGAACGAACGTTCGGACCTTCCTTGACTCCGGCGGGAACGACGGAGAAGGAGAGAGACGAATTTCTGAAAGCTTTGCTCTCGGGAACGGACGAAGAGGGGCGGCTGGAGAAGCAGTATGGCGCTCACGGTTTGCCCGCGCTGGAGGACGGGGTTCGGCTGGTCGGCATCCGTCCGGCATCGGGAGCAAGGGAAGAGGAGCCGGAGAAGAGCGGCTCGCGCTTCGCGGCGGCCAGGCACTTCATCGAGAAGTATGTGTCGCACGATTGGGGAGGCGCGGTGGCGAACGGAGAGCGGGACGAGCTGCTGTGGCTGGCGCCGGCGCAAGCCCGCAGCGGAGAACGGACCTGGAACGAGTACCTGGCGGAGCTGAAGAAAAATTTGGCCAATCTGCTTAACGTTTCGCTGGTCTTCTCCGGAGGCGCGCTTGCAAGCGATGTTTCCGGTCTGAGAACGGCGTACGGGGACCTGCAGCGGGAGCTCGGGGAGGCCGAAGGGGCTGTCGGACAGGCCGTTCGCATGGCGATGGATTATGTCGATCTGCACTTCTGCGAGGACGTATCCCTGTCTTCTTGCGCCGAGTTCGCCCACGTTAGTCCCGCTCATCTCAGCCGGATCTTTCTCAAGGAGACCGGGGCTAATTTCAGCGATTACGTCATACGCAAAAAGATGGAGCGAGCCAAGGAGCTTCTTCGCAGAACGAATCTAAGAATTTACGAGGTGGCGGAGAAGGTCGGCTACGCGCATTCGCACTATTTCAGCAAGCTGTTCAAGGAATACGTCGGGCAATCTCCGATCGAGTACCGAAACGGCTCCTGAGCCTGCCGATCAAAAAGATGTACGATTTCATAAGAATCGTACATTTTTTTGTGGAGGAGTCCGAAAGTGGGCAAAACATAGAGACAAAATCTCATAAACCATTCATGGCGAGGGGACAGGACGACTCCTATAATGAACCTTGTAAGCGTTTAATAGATGAAAGGGAGGTTTTAACATGAAGCGTTCTCGCTTATCCGCTTTGCTGCTTCTCGTATTGGCCGTCTCGCTTATCGTCTCCGCATGCGGGGGCAACAAAAATTCGGGAGCTCCCGCGTCAAGCGGCTCCGGCGCGAGTCCCTCAGCGTCCGAATCCGGTTCGGCGCCTTCGGGAGAGGACAAAGAACCGGTTACCCTGAAAATCTCCAGCTGGAATCCGCTGAGCCAGAAGGTAATCGAGAAGTTCGAGGAGCAATATCCGTACATTACCGTGGAGCCGGATCAGATCGCCGACCAGTACCGGGAAGTCATCCGGACGAGAATCGTCTCGAAGGCCGACATGGACATCGCGTGGATGTTCCCGAACCAGATGCGCGAGTATGTCGACCAGAACGTCTTGATGGACATGTCCGGGGAAGCCTGGAAGGACAATTATCTGGAATCCGCCGTTCAGCTAGGCACGGTGGACGGCAAAACCTACGGAGTGCCGTACAACTATTACGCCGTTGTCGTTTTCTACAATCGCGACGTATTCAAGAATCTCGGCTTAAACGTTCCGACGACCTGGGAAGAGCTGTTGGACGTCAGCGAGAAAATCAAGGCTAGCGGACTGGCGCCGTTCGTGACGGGAGGCAAGGACGCCTGGGCGACCCAGTTCATGTCCAGCGGCCAATTCGGCGCTTATCAGCACAAGGACCCTCTCGTGTTCGAGAAGCTGGCTTCCGGGGAGAAGAAGTGGACCGATCCGGAATTCGCGGACTTCTTCGGTCCTCTGAGCGAACTGGCGGACAAGGGGTATTTCCTCGAAAATTCGGTCGGGCTGGGCAACGCCCAAGTCGTGCAGGTGTTCAAGGAAGGGAAGGCCGCGATGTATCCGATGGGAAGCTGGGCGCTGGACGAATTCCCTGCGGACTTCAAGGAGTTCGAGGTGGGCGCGTTCCCGATTCCGCTTAACAAGGCCGGCGAGCCGCTCGTCGTCAACCTGATCTCGGACAATATTTTCACCGGCATCTCTTGGAGCAAGCATCCCGAGGAAGTAAAGCTGTTCATGGACTTCATCGCCCGGCCGGAGACGGCCAAGCTGTGGTCCGACGATACGAAATCGGCGGTCACTGTCGTTGGCGGCACTTCCCCGACCTATCATCCGATCGCGGAAGAGCTGACGAAGAGCATCGAGTCGAATATCTCGACGATCTTCCCGAGCTTGACGCCTTCCATGGAGCCGGCGTATTTCCCGATGCTGCAGCAGATTCTGCTGAAACAGAAGCCGGAATTGGCGAAGCTGATGGAAGAGATGCAGAAAGCGCAGGAGAAGGACTACAAGTAATCCGCCTCGCAAGGCGCGAACGGATAGCTCCGACCCGGGGATAGAAGCCCGGGTCTTTGCTTCTTCGCGGGCTTGCCTCGCACACACGGGAGGGATCTTATGAGAATACTGAATCTGAAAACCTTTCTTCTGTTCCTGGCCCCCGCGCTGCTGCTTTATTCGCTATTCTACGCGGGTCCGATCGTCAGCGGACTATATTACGGCTTCACCGACTGGAAAGGCGTTTCATTCAGCGCGAACTGGATCGGTCTGGACAATTTCAAGAACGTTTTCTCCGATCCGCTGTTCGCCACCGCGCTTCGCAACATGTTGATTCTGTCCATCGTCGTTATCGCCATTCAGCACGCGATCTCCATTTTCCTAGCCGTCCTGCTCGATCAGAAGCTGCGGGGCGTCGTCTGGATGCGCGCGGTCATTTTTTACCCGGCCATTCTGAATACGGTCGTTATCGGCTATATCTGGAGCTATATGTACTCGCCGTTCGTCGGCTTTCTGCCCAAGTTTTTCGAGGCGCTCGGCCTGGACACGCTGGCGGGCATCGATTGGCTGGGGCGTACGGATACGGCGATCTACGCCATCTCGTTCGTCATTATCTGGCAGTACACGGGGTACTCGATGATGATCTACATGGCCGGATTGCAAGGAATCTCGTCGGACATCTACGAATCGGCCAGCATTGACGGCGCCAATGCCCGGCAGAAATTTTTCAAGATCACGCTGCCGCTTATCGTGCCGGCCATTACCGTCAATACAGTGCTGTCGGTCATCGGGAACATGAAGCAGTTCGAGCATATTTGGGTCATGACGCAGGGAGGGCCGGCCAACTCGACGCAAGTGTTCGGGACGCTGATCTATCAATTCGCGTTCAAGACGTCGCAGCCGGGCTATGGAACGGCGATGGCTATTCTGCTGTCCATTCTCATCATGCTGGTGACGGTCACGATCATCCGGGTGCTGAACAGATGGGAGGTTAAGCAATGAGGGCGGCCAAAATTTCTTCATACGGAATCATCGCGGTCTGCTTGGCCGTTATTCTCGTTCCGTTGTTTGTGCTGGCGACCGTATCGCTGCAAAATTCGTCTGGAACGCTGAATCCGCTGGGTTTGCCGGAGACGTACTACTGGAGCAACTATCCGAAGGCGATCGAAGTCGGGCGTCTCGTCCTGTACTTCACGAACAGCGTGACCGTGCTGGCCGTTTCCTTATCGGTGACGCTCGTATGCGCCATTCTGGCCGGGTACGCGCTGCGACACGGTAGAGCGTGGAGGGCCGATTGGCTGTTCTCTTATTTTCTTCTCGGCATGATCCTGCCCGGCTTCGCCGGAACGATCCAGTCCTTCCTGCTGCTCCGGGAGCTATCGCTGCTCAACACCCATCTGGGCCTCTCGATCATTCAAGTGGCCGGGGGGATGGCTCTGCCGATCTTCCTGTACTTTCAGTTTTTCAAAACCGTTCCGCTGGAAATCGAGGAAGCGGCGATGATCGACGGCTGCTCGCCGATACGGATTTTCTGGCAGGTTGTCGTTCCGCTGACGCTGCCGGTAACCTCGACTTGCATTATCGTAATTGCGATCAATTCGTGGAACGATTTTTTCGGTCCGCTCGTCTACCTGTCGTCTCCGAACAGCCGGACGCTGCCGATCGGGCTTATGTTCTTCAAAACGCAGTACTCGGCCAATTGGCCGCAGCTGTTCGCCGCTTCGGCGCTGGTCGCTATGCCGATTACTCTGCTGTACATGTTCGTACAAAGATTTATTATTAAGGGACTGGTCGGCGGGGCGGTCAAAGGCTGATCGCTCCGAATCCGATCGGCGCCAACGGAAGGGAGTACGGGAGATGAAGCTCGGAATAAGCACGTATTGTCTGGTCGATAAGCTGCGCGGCGGGGAGATGACCGTCCTCGATGTTTTGGAATGGGCGAAGGAGCAGCGTTGCGAGCATGTGGAGCTCGTGCCCTACGGTTATTCGCTGGTCGACGACGGAGACCTCGCGGAGCGGGTCCGGCGCAAAGCCGAACAGCTCGGTCTTGAGCTGTCCAACTATGCGCTTCCGGCCAACTTCGCGCACGAATCGGAGGAAGACTTCCTTGCCGAAGTGGAGCGCTTGAAGGGGCATGTCGATTTGCTAGCGGCAATGGGAATTCGCTCTATGCGTCACGACGTGGTGGCGTTTACGATTCCGCAAGAGGAAGCCGACATCGCGCATTTCGAGAAGAATCTGCCGCGAATCGCCGAGGGCAGTCGGCTTATCGCGGACTACGCCGCCGAGCGCGGCATCGCGACGAACATCGAAAACCACGGCTGGGGCGTGCAGCACAGCGATCGCGTCCAACGGGTAATCGCCGAGGTGAATCGCCCGAATTTCCGGACGGTGCTGGACATTGGCAATTTCCTGTGCGTCGACGAACCGCCATTGATCGGGGTCGCCAAAAATCTGCCTTTGGCTTCGATCGTCCACCTGAAAGACTTCTATTATCGCGGGGCCGATCAGAATCCCGGAGACGGCAAATGGTTCCGCACCGCGAACGGCAACTTCTTAAGGGGCTCGATATTCGGTCAGGGAGACCTGCCGATAAGAAGTCTGCTCAAGCTCATCAAAGGCTCGGGCTACGACGGCTATCTGACTTTGGAATTCGAAGGCATGGAGGAAAGCCGGGAAGGAACCGCCATCGGCTTGGACAACGTTCTCAGGCTGTGGGACGAAGCTTGAGGCTGTCTCAGGACCAATCATGACCTCCGTCGGATGAGCCTGAATCAAGTTGCTTTGTACGATTTTTCGAACAAACGTCCGTAGTTGGATAGCAGCTTAAAGGGAACCCGTAGGTACCGGAGATTACATTTTCGTTAAAGTCGACGGGCTATGGAAAGTCCATCGTTTTCAATAAGTCATACGGATCGACCTAATCGGACGCAATAAAAGAAATTTCACCCTTTTTCCCCACGCGCTCTATATGGTTTAATTATAGGGTACATACATGGGAAAAGGAGAATGAGCATGACGCAACGAATGCGAATCGCGTTGCAGCTGACGTTGGCTGCCGCGATCGTGGGGTTGACTGCCTGCGGCGGCGGGAATAAGGAGGCGGAAACAACGCCCCCGGCTGAGACTCAGCCGCCTACCGCAAGCGCTTCCGCGACTTCGAGCGAATCTCCTTCGCCGCCTGCTGCAGCTTTCCTGGCGCCGTTAACGGGGCTGCCGGCGGAGAAGGAAGTGACGAATCGGCCGTTCGCGGTCATGATCAACAATCTTGCGCCGGCAAGGCCTCAATCGGGGATGACGCAGGCGGATGTGGTGTGGGAGCTGCTGGCCGAAGGCGGAATTACGCGGTTTGTCGCTGTGTTTCAGAGCAAGGAGTTTGTCGAGCCGATCGGACCGATCCGCAGTATTCGTCCTTACTACATCCAGGTCGGCGAATTCTATGGCGGCGTGCTTGTTCACGCGGGAGCGAGCAACGACGGCTTTGCGATTTTGCAGAAGCAGAAGAAGGAGCATCTGGACGAGATTACGAATGCCGGAGCTTACTTTTACCGGGACAAGTCTCGCAAAGCGCCGCACAACGTTTATTCCACGCTCGAAAAGCTGCGCGAGGGTGCTGAGAAGCGGAAATACGGAGCGACAGCTAACGTGCCCGTATTTACATTCAATGACACGCCTCCGGCTCTCGCGACCGCGACGAGCGCCGCTAACATCGACATCAAGTTTATGCTGTCTAGCTACAAGGTCTCCTATGCCTACGACAGTACTAAAGGGCTGTACTTTCGTTCGATCAACAACGAGCCGCACATCGACAAGAACAACAACGAGCAGCTGTCGGCGTCGAATCTGGTCGTGCTGTCCGCCAAGCACGATATCAAGGACAGCGTAGGTCGATTGGTCGTCGATCTGAACAAAGGCGGGGAAGCGATTTTGTTCCAGCAGGGCAAAGCGATTGTTTGCCAATGGGAGCGCAAGGAGGGCGACGTCATCCGGTTGATGAAGGACGGACAGGAGCTGCCGTTCTTGCCTGGCACGACTTATTATCATGTCGTACCGACCTCCAATCCGATGGATAAGCTGGTTTCTTATCAATAATGCGAAGGGGCTGTTCCGGTCGTTGCGACCTGGGGCAGTCCCTTTTTCCAAAGTATCGGCAATGAGCATTTTGTGCTTGTGAAGGGAAATTTGGTAAATACTAAGATTTGCGGTGACCTGATAGATAAATGGGGTAATGAGCATCATGTAAGGTTTTCGACAACGTCAGGAGGAATATTGCGTCGAAATCAAACGAATGATAAGGTTCCGGGAGTCCAGTTTTTGTGGCATTTTGCCATAAAAAATTGAAAAGTGTCGAAAGTAAGCTGTACCCAGCCTGTCCGGCATGTGATAAAATAATTAAGTTAACGCACCGTTATCGCTGGATTAACGGAGTGTAAAATTTAGCCAGGTACATATATGGGAAAGAAGGGCTGTCCGTGTTTCGGAAAAAGGACATTTTTTTTAAGACATTGGAGGAAATGTCGGACATTATCGTGGAGACGGTCGAACATTTCGTCAATGCCGTGAATGGTGACTTCCCGGACGTCGCTGCATTCGCTCGCGAGATGAAGGAATTTGAGCATCGTGGGGACAAGTGTACGCACATTATTCTCACCGAGCTTAACAAAACGTTCATTACGCCGATCGAGCGCGAAGATATTATGGAGCTGATCAAGAAGCTGGACGACGTGCTGGACGGCATCGAGGCTTGCGCTTCTCGCTTCGAGATGTACCAGATTACGAAAGCCGACCCGTACATCCGCAAATTCGGCGATTGCCTGAAACGGAGCGCGCAGGAAATCAAATCGGCGATCTATCTGCTCAGTCAGAAGAAGCTGCTCGCGATGCAGCCGCATTGCGTCAATATCAACGAGCTGGAGAACGAAGGCGACGACCTGATGCGCCAGGGGATCAAGAATCTGTTCGTGAACGTTTCCGATCCGATCGAGCTCATCAAGCACAAGGAAATTTACGAGCGGCTGGAACAGACGACCGATTCGTGCGAGGATGTCGCGAATACGCTGCAATCCATCATTATGCGCAATTCTTGATCGGCGCAAGCGGGGACGGAATAGAATATCATGGATTATACCTTACTGATAGTTGTCATTATCGTTGTGCTAGCCTTGGGCTTTGACTTCATCAACGGGTTTCACGATACGGCCAACGCGATCGCGACGTCCGTATCGACGCGCGCCTTGACGCCGCGGAGGGCGATTATTCTCGCATCTACGATGAACCTGGTTGGAGCCTTAAGCTTTACGGGAGTCGCGAAGACGATCGGAGGCAAGATTACCGATCCGTTTAAGCTGGAGCATGGGCTGACGGTCGTCATCGCGACTCTGATTGCGGCCATAGTCTGGAATCTGATCACATGGTGGGTGGGCATTCCCTCGTCCTCTTCCCATGCTCTGATCGGTGCGCTGGCCGGAGCGGCGATCGCATCCGAAGGCTGGAGCGGGATTAACTACTCGGGCTTTTCGTCCATTTTGCAGGGACTTATCCTGTCTCCATTCATCGCTTTTGGCCTTGGTTTCATTATTATGTTCGTGTTGAAGCATCTTTTCGCCAATTCCAGTCCTCATCGCGTGAACAAGCTTTTCCGCGGCGGTCAGGTGGTTACTGCGGCGTTCCAATCGTTTACGCACGGCACGAACGATGCGCAGAAGGCGATGGGTATTATCACGATGGCGCTAGTGGCCGCGAACATCCAGTCGGATCTGGAAATCGCGCTGTGGGTTAAGCTGTCCGCGGCATTGGCGATGGCGCTCGGAACCTCGTTGGGCGGCTGGAAGATCATTAAGACAATGGGGACGAAAATCTTCAAGATCGGACCGATCAACGGCTTCTCCGCCGACTTGGCTTCCGCCTCGGTTATTCTCGGCGCAACGTTGACTCATTTCCCGGTAAGTACGACCCATGCGATCACATCGTCGATTCTGGGCGTCGGCTCGGCGAAGAAGTTTTCCAGCGTCAAATGGAGCATGGCCGGCCGGATCGTGCTGACCTGGCTGATTACGATTCCGATCGTCTCCGTCGTGGCGGCGCTTATCTATTATGTATTGGCACTATTCATGCATTAAATCCGATAGCCCGAACCTGAACGTTCGAGATTGCTACAATGGAATAAAGAAGCTGTAATCTTTGTCCAGTCAGGAGGACCTTCTATGCTTGCGTATACGGAACAAGCGAAACCGACTGTCGAGCTGCTGAAGGAATTTCTCGCAGGCAATCCGGCGTATGCAGGAGAGAAGCTGATTTTCTCCGGCGTCGGTCATCGCGATGTGTATAATATTAGCGCTCCGTTCCTTGATCGGGGGGAGCGAGTGATCGCCGGACGCGTAGAGGACCGCGACAAGGAGTCCTCCGAGGTGATGTTCTTCGTCGAACGTCAAGGCAAGTGGGTTCCGCGGAACGGGGCGCCGGTGTTCGCGCTTCAGGATCCGTTTTTCACCTTTATTGGCGAAGAATTGGTGTTCGGCGGAGTTGAGGTGTATTTCGACGGGGATGATCCGCACTACGTGACTTCCTGGCGCACCGTGTTTTATCGCGGCTATTCCATCGACGATCTTGTCCCTTTTGCTAAAGGGCCGCTAACGATGAAGGATATTCGTCTGATCCAAAGGGATAACGGACGCATCGGCGTGTTCACTAGGCCGATGATGGTCGACGGCGCTCGCGCGCTGATCGGCTATACGGAGATCGATTCGTTGGACGGCTTGACGGAAGAGGCGATCAATGAGGCCCATCTGCTGCGCCAGCAGTTTCTGCCCGACGAATGGGGCGGGGCGAATGAAGCGCATCTGCTCAAGGGCGGACTGATCGGCGTGCTGGGCCATATTGCCTGGATGGAGGAATTCAATATCCGGCACTATTACCCGATGGTTTTCGCGTTCAATCCGGAAGATTATCGCTATACGCCGATCAAGCTGATCGCGACAAGGGCGATGTTCCAGGACGGCCCGGCCAAACGGCCGGATCTGCAGGACGTCATTTTCAGCGGTGGAATTGTACGGCATGAGGATGGAACCGCCTCCCTGTATACCGGAGTCAGCGATGCCGAGGCGCATGCGATTCGAATCCCGGATCCGTTCCTGGAATATGAGAGCTAAAAAGAAGAAGAGGCTAATCCCGAGCTGAGGACAACCGGGGAATAGCCTCTTTTAAGTTTCCGTTAACGCCGCCGTTTGGTCGGCCGCCGTTTGTTGGTCGTTCTCCGCGGCGTGGAGCGTTTGGTCGTCCTTCTGCGGGAGGGGGTCCTGCCGGTGGTGGCTGCAGCCGCCTTGCCCCCCTTGCTCATAAAAAGCTTGAGCATGGGAGCGACCTGCTGCATCGTGGACATAAATTTCTGGACCTTCCCCATCGTCGAGATGACGCCTTCGATGCCTCCCATACGTTCGAACATCGCTTTCAGATCTCCAATATTGGAGATGCCAAAATTGGAGAGGTTGAAGGGGAGGGCGCTTTTCGTTGCGGTAGCCGCTGCCTGTACGGGAACAGCCGCATCATCTATGACGGCCGGAGGGCCGGAGAACCCGCCGTCAATGCCGGGGAAAACGTTCTGTCCGAAATCAGGACCCCAGCCATGCAGAGAGGGAGGCTGCGGATCGGTCATAGGATCACACCCTTTCTACTACTCTAATCTATGCCGGGCGGGAGCCTTCGGAATGGACGAATGCCCGCGCCCAACGAAATTACTTAGATGAACTCAAACATTTTACCTCTGTGATGCGTGAATACGCTAACGCTTGAACTGTCGGCCGTTACACAGTACAATAAAATCATAGCGAGATTGAGGCGTTGCGCTTCTCGACAGGCGCTTAGGCCGCGTCGTCCAGCCCAGCGGATCGAGGAAAGGGTGCGAGCGTATGCAACTGAAGAAGCTGAACGATAAATCTATAGATCAACTTTTCGAAGCGATTCTGACGCTGAAGAGCGTGGAGGAATGCTATGTTTTTTTCGACGATCTGTGCACGGTGAATGAGATTCAATCGTTGTCTCAGAGACTTGAGGTAGCGCGGATGCTCGGCAAAGGCAACACCTACAACCAGATCGAGCTGGAGACGGGGGCGAGCACGGCGACCATCTCCCGCGTGAAGCGTTGTCTGAACTACGGCAACGACGGGTACAAGCTGGCTCTGGAACGTCTCGGGCGTTTTGGCAATGACGGGGCGACGGAATAGAGAATTTGATCTGTAATTTAATAGGGATACGAGAACAAAAAGTTGTTTGCTCTTTAACAGGGCGGGCAGCTTTTTTTTGTGAACAGAAAGGATAAAATTCGCTATACTTATCTAAATCCCCTCCGACAAAAACTCGATTTTGCGTCTAGAGGGACGCCCAAGGCGTGTTTGCTTGTGTGCAGAAATGTAATTTTGAAAAATTAATGTTTTAGTGTTTGCGTTATTCAGGGGATACTATAAAATGCAAGATGATAGAGCGCTGCTGTACACCAATTACGGACAACAGGATATTGGAGAGTTCTTCAAGAATTTCGACAACCTCATCCCCTTTCATCAGCTTAAGTTGGAGCACTTGCAAGAACAGAAGAAAGCACTGCTACAACAAATGTTTGTTTGAGGGAGGGTTAAGTTACGATGTTAGAAAACAAGTTAGGGATATTCGATTCTGCGGAGCTTGCTCGTGTTGAGGAAAAAATCAGTAAGAAAAAAGCGCTGGAAATGTTCGAATCGGGCTTTTTGGATACATTAAAGGTCGGAACTTTTCAGGCATTATCCGAAATTCACAAGCGCTTGTTCGAAGAAATTTATGATTTCGCCGGAAAAGTACGTGATGTGAATATTGCAAAGGGCGGTTTTCGTTTCGCCCCCGTCATGTACCTTGCGGTTGCACTTGATCATATCTCCAAAATGCCGCAATCCACCTTTGACGAAATCATCGAAAAATATGTTGAGATGAATGTGGCCCATCCCTTCAGAGAAGGCAACGGAAGAAGTGCGAGAATATGGCTTGATTCCCTATTAAAGAAGGAAATGAAGCAAGTTGTCGATTGGAGCAAGGTCGATAAAGATGATTATCGGAAAATCTAAAAAATGAGCAGTAAATCGGACGATTCGGTAGCGTCAAGGGTAGCGTCAAGGGTGAACAATTGAAAATTCTAGGTATTAACGTGTGAAAATGATGAAAAAGGGTCGGGGAGATCGCTTCCTGGCTCTTTTTTTGGTTTTTCGCTAGGGGACAGCGTAAGTTGGTATTGCTAGCACCAAAAAAAGTAAGCTATGCTAGAGGAAGCTTATTCCAATTCAGCTCGGCGCAATCGGGGGAGAATCTATGCGCTTCTGGCAGTCTGTCCGCTTCAAGATCGTCGTCGGCTTTTTTCTGGTGCTGCTGCCTATTGCCGCCTTCGTTATCTACAACAATCTGTATGCAATACGCGTCGTAAAGGAGCAGGTCTCGTCCCATTACAACATTCTGCTGACCGAGTATGTTCGCAACAACGACAAGAGTCTGCTCGACTACTATCATTACTTGATCAATCTGGAGCGGGAGCAAGAGATTCAGGCTTTGCCGCTGCTGGAGACGCCGAGCGACGAGTACACGCTGTCCAAAACCCGGCTGCGCGAGAAGCTGGCGATCGATTCAATTTTTTACAGCTCGCTGATCGATACTTTTTTTGTCTACTCGGATAAGGCCGGAGAGCTCGTATACGCAACGCAATACGTATACAATTCGCTGGAGAAGCTGGACCTGCTGTCGGCTTGGGCGAAGGAGAACGTGCCTAAGGGCGTTCCCGATCAAGAGCGCCAGTGGGAGCTGATGAGAATCGCCGGGCAGACATTCCTGATGAAGACGCACGACCTCGGCTTCAAGATCATCTCCGGAGCGCTCGTCCAGGCGGAGGCGCTGCAGAGCGTCATGAACAACTTCGACGTCGGTCAGGACGGTTCGGCTTTCTTGCTGGATTCCGGCGGCAACGTTCTTACGGAGGTCGAGTATGCGCCGCTTAAGGACGCCGGCTTTATGGCCAAGCTCAAGGACCTGAACGGAGTGGAAACCGGGTTCGTCTATAACGGCCAATCGTATATCGTTTTGTCTCAGCCGTCCCAATACGCCGACGTTCGGTATACGCTGGTGATGAATGAATCTTATATTCTGAAAAATCTCCCGTTTTTCCAAAAGGTGCTCAACTTCTGGATGCCGCTGGCGCTGGCGATTATTCTGTCGATCTATTTGTTGTTCCTTCAGCGGGTCATGTTCCAGCCGTTCGTGCGTCTGATCCGCGGCATGCGCAAGCTGGGCCAGGGACAGTTCGACACTCGTCTGCCGGCGCTCGCCGCCAGCAGCGAGTTCAGCTTCTTGTCGGGAACGTTCAACAAGATGGCCGAACAGATCGAGAGTCTTAAGATCGACGTCTATGAGGAGCAGCTGCGGCTGCAACGGGCGGAGTATAAGCATCTGCAAATTCAGATCAATCCTCATTTCTATATGAATAGCCTAAATATTATCTACAATCTGGCCGCTTTGAAGGATTTCAAGACGGTGCAGAAGCTGTCGCTGCATTTGGCGGATTATTTTCGGTTTCTGATGCTTGGGCATCGAGCTGTCGTCCGGCTTGAGGATGAAATCCGCCATATCGAGCACTATCTGGAAATCCAGAAAATCCGTTACGTCTCCAAGCTGGAATACGAGATCGACGTACCCGAGGAGTACATGAGTTGGGAGATTGCCCCGCTGATGCTGCAGCCCTTCATTGAGAACAGCGTCATTCACGGGTTAAACAAGCGCAAGCAAGACGGCACGCCATTCCGAATTGTCATCCGCTGCGAGGATGATGACGATGACGACGAGTCGGGGACATATGCGCTGTTGCGGATCGAAGACAACGGACCGGGCTTTCCGGAGACGATGCTTGCGGAGCTGAACGGTTCGGCCTATGTCGCGCAAACCGTCTCCAATCATCTGGGCATCTGGAACGTGCTGCGCCGTTTCAAAATGCTGTTCGGAGGCAAGGGCGCCATCGTATTCGGCAACGGAGAGAAGAACGGGGCCTGCGTGCTGGTGAAGCTGCCGAGGGAGCGGGACACTTCGTTCGAGCTTGAGGAGAAGAGTGCCGCCGCCGCGGCGAAGGAGGAGGAGTCCGATGCTGACAATGCTGGTCGTTGACGACGAGCTGTACGCTTTGAAGGGCATTACCCAAGGGATCGATTGGAGCGATCTGCCGATCGGAACGATTCTCGAAGCGGAGAGCGTTGCCGAGGCGAAGGCCCATATCGAGCGGCAGACGGTCGACCTGCTGATCTCCGATATTGAGATGCCGGAAGCTAACGGTCTAGAGCTGCTCCGCTATATTCGCGAAGCGAGCCCGCAGACGCTGACGGTGTTCTTGACCGGGCACGCCCGATTCGAATATGCGCAAGAAGCGCTGCATATGGGCTGTTTCGATTACGTGCTGAAGCCGATCGATCACGATGTGCTGAAGGGCATCGTCGCCCGGGCAATCGAGGAGGTAGAGCGCCGCAGAGAGCAGGCCGACTTCGAGAAGAAGCTGGACGACTATCGCCGCCAATGGGTCAGTCAGCTGCCGATTCTGGTCGACCGCTTCTGGCGCGAGCTGCTGGAGGGGCGATTTGGCCGGTCGCAGGAGAGGCTCGACCGAGAGTTTGCTCAGCTCGACATTCCGCTGACGGCGGAGAAGGGGCGGGTGCTGCCGATTCTCCTTAGCGTGGAGCAGTGGGACGTCGAGCTGGATTCCCGCGACGAGAGCATTATGGAGTATGCGCTGCGTAAAGCGGCGGCGGAGACGATCATGGGGGAGCGCGCCGGAACGGTGGTGCAGGACCCCGGGGAGTTCAGTCTGGGCCTGCTGTACTTGGGCGAATCGGACACTCCGGATCGGCAGGCGTTGATGGGAAGATGCCGGCAGTTCGTGCAGGCGTGCCGCGATTATTTTCATTGCCGCGTGTCCTGCTATATCGGAAGTGTGGTTGGCGTGGGTGAGTTGCCGGCCGCCGCTGAGAGGTTGCTGCAGCTTGAACGCGCCAACGTCACCGCTTCGCAGGTCGTGATCGATGCTGCTGTTGGCGGCGAAGAGGCCCAGGGAGGGCAGTCGATTGCTTTGCCTTCTTTTCTGGAATGGGGCACATTGCTGGACAATGGCCGTCAAGACGAGCTCATCCGGGCAATCGAGGCGACGACCGATCAATTCGCGCGGGAGGTTGCGGGGAGGGAGACGCTGGAGCTGTTCCGCTACGGGCTGCTTCATCTGCTCTATCAAGCCGCTTTCCGAGCCGGGGTATCGATCTATGAGGCGCTGGACCCGTCGGACCTGGGAGACACCCAGGCGATCCGATCGCCGCTAGCGCTGAAAACGTGGTCAGTGCGCGTCGTTCGCAAATGCGCGGAGGCGTTTCAAGACAAGATGAGAGATTCGTCGGCTATTGTCGCGAAGGTGCAGTCTTTTATTCAAGACAATCTGCAAGCGGAATTAAATCGCGACGATATTGCCCGCTCAGTATTCCGCAATCCGGCCTACGTGTCCCGGCTGTTCCGCAAGGAAACCGGTCTGTCCTTGACCGACTACATTACACAGTGCCGGATCGAGCGGGCCAAGCGGCTGCTGGCGGAGACGAACGACAAGATTAGCCGGATCGCCGAGGATTTAAGCTATGTGCACTTCTCCTATTTCGCCAAGCTGTTCAAGAAGATGACAGGGCTTTCCCCGCAGGAATATCGCAAGAAGCACCAGATTATGCGTTAAGCGCAATCCCCGCATCTGTCCGACGACTCGCTGTTACTGGCGAGTCCGGACGGCGCGGGGGATTTTTGTTTTAACTGGCTCTATCGTCTCCGCAAAGGGAGGGGGGCTTATAAGCAGAATTGCTTGATCGATATAAAGAAGGGGGAGCTCCTGGGGACCTAATCATGATCCATGACACATCCGGATTTCCAGTAGCTGCCCATATATTCATCGAAGACGCTTTAGAGATATACACCCCTTTGGTTTTGAGCGCTTTGTACGGCTTTCCGTATAAACGTCCGTCGTTTACATCTTGAGTCACTTTGTACGATTTTCCATTCAAACGTTCGTCATTTGAGCCTGATCCGAGCTGCTCTGTACGATTTTTCGAACAAACGTCCGTCGTTAGAGCCCGGTCCGAGCTGCTTTGTACGATTTTCCAACTAACTTCCCTCGCGGAGGTTTCTTCGCAGGGCGTAAACTCACGTGTGCAATAGGGGCGCCGCAAAAAAAGACAGCCCTTTGGGCCATTACGAAGCTTTTCCGCGTCGAAAAGTCACTAAAGTGCTATGTAGGTCATGTCAGTAGATAGATGTGGGAGGACGGCGCGCGCTAAAATGAGGACACAAACAAAGATTGCCAATATGCATAAAGGATTGTGATAGGGATGGAGCAAGCTTCCGCAGCTGCGCAAACGCCGTCGACAAGGCCGGCTCTGCGCAAGAAGCCGGCAAGGCTTGGGCGGGGACATTTTCGCCGATTCGGCGCTTTCTACGTGATGATGGCCCCGACGATCGTGTTTCTGCTCATCAACAACTATATTCCGATGGTGGGCTCTCTAATCGCCTTCAAGAACATCAAGTTCGCACCCGGAGAAACGCTGTTCGAGAGCTTCCTGCGCAGCCCCTGGGTCGGCCTGTTCAACTTCGAATTTCTGTTCAAGACGTCTGACGCCTGGCTCATTACGAGAAATACGGTGCTGTACAACGCGGTGTTTATCGTACTGAATACGGTCATCGGCATCGCGTTTGCGATCATGTTCAACTCAATGAAGAACCGCTTTCTGGCCAAGTTCCATCAGACGACGATGTTTCTTCCGTTTTTTATGTCGATGGTCATTGTGAGCTATCTGGTGTATGCCTTCCTGAACAACGAGCTGGGGCTGATGAACAAGGTGATCCTCCCGCTGTTCGGCGCGAATGCTGTCGAATGGTATAGCGATCCGAAGTGGTGGCCGCTCATTCTGCCGCTGGTCAACACCTGGAAGGGAATCGGCTATTACGCGATTATCTTCATGGCGGCGATCATCGGTATCGACGACGAGTATTACGAGGCGGCGACGATAGACGGAGCCTCCAAATGGAAGCAGATTACCTCAATTACGATCCCGCTGATCCGTCCGGTTATTATCGTTATGGTGCTGCTGCAGGTGGGGAGAATTTTCAACGCGGATTTCGGTCTGTTCTGGCAAGTGACCCGCAACGCCGGGGCGATCTACGATACGACGCGCGTTATCGATACGTATGTGTACCAAAGCTTCATCAACGCAGGGGATATCGGCATGTCGTCGGCGGCCGGACTATATCAAGCAGTGGTTGGATTCTTGCTCGTGTTTACGGCCAACCTGGTCATCCGCAAAATCAGCAAGGACGATGCCCTGTTCTAGAAAGCATTAGGAGGATTCCATATGGCACAAGCGGCCGCACAGTCTGATCTTAAGCTGGCCAAGCAAGTCTCGGGAGGCGCGAATTTCGCGATCAATTCGTTCTTCTGGATCTACACGTTTCTATGCGTGTTTCCGCTTATCGTCGTCGTTATCGCCTCGTTCACAGACGAGAATACGATTCTGATTAACGGCTACAGTCTGCTCCCGGAAAAATGGAGCCTGGGCGCATACGACTTCCTGCTTAAGGATTGGCAGGCGATTGTGAAGTCGTACGGGTTTTCGATACTATTGACGGTGCTCGGTACAGTGATCGGTCTGGCGATGATGGCGCTGTACGCGTTTCCCATCTCCCGTAAGGATTATCCGCATCGCAACTTTTTCTCCTTCTTCATGTTCTTTACGATCTTGTTTAACGGCGGACTTGTCCCCTTCTATCTGGTCTATACGCAGGGGCTTCATCTTCAGAACACGCTGCTCGTGCTCATGATGCCCTATTTTATAAGCGGATTTTTCGTTCTGCTCATTCGTACTTTTTTCTCCAATTCGATTCCGAAGGAGCTGTACGAATCGGCGAAGATCGACGGAGCGGGGGAGTGGCGCATCTTCTTCACGGTCGTGCTGCCGCTGTCGCTGCCGGTGCTCGCCACAGTGGGTCTGTTCACGACGCTGACCTACTGGAACGACTGGTTTCTCAGCTTGCTGTTCATTACCGACTCCGAATCGGTCGTCAGCATTCAGTTCCGGATGTACAAGACGCTGCTCGACATTCAGTATCTGAGCGCGAACGCTGCGGCTTATTCGGCTCTTGCGGCGAACGATCCGAACTTCACAATGCCGGGAGAAACGGCCCGGATGGCGATGGCGGTTGTCGGGATCGGACCGATTATATTCGCTTATCCGTTCTTCCAGCGGTATTTTGTGGCAGGATTAACGGTGGGCGCCGTCAAAGGTTAGAGGCGGGATGGGTAACTGTGGCTTCTACCGGTTTACCGGCCGGTTGAGCATAAATTTATTAATCAAGAAAAGGGAGGCACCACCATGTTCAGAAAGAGCAAGTCCTGGGCACTGATGCTCGCGGTTGTCATGACGTTGTCCGTCGTTCTTGCAGGCTGCGGCGGCGACAACAACAATAAGGAAGGCGCATCGCCGTCCGCTTCCTCTGCTTCTCCATCGGCATCTCCATCGGCAGCTCCGTCGGAATCCGCTGCGCCGTCCGAGTCTGCGGCTGCGTCCGAAGGCATCGATGTCAGCAAGCTGGAGCCCGTCGAATTGACCTTGTACTTCCCGGGAACCCCGCCGAAGGACGAGAAGAAGGTCGAAGAGAAGATCAACGAATATTTGAAAACAAAGATTAACGCTTCGCTGGACATTCGTATGCTCGACTGGGGACAATACGATCAGAAAATGAACCTGTACGTCTCCGGACGGGAAGTGATGGACATCATTTTCACGGCGGCTTGGAACGGTCATGCGACCAACGTGGGCAAAGGCGCTTACCTGGCGCTGAACGAAGGGCTGCTGGACGAATACGGCAAGGGCATCAAGAGCGTCGTCTCCCAGGCGATTCTGGACGGGGCGCAAATTAACGGCAAAAACTACGGTGTTCCTGCACTGAAGGAAATGGCGGAGCAAGGCGGCATTCTGTTCCGCACGGACATCGCCGATGAGCTGGGGCTGACGGAGAAAATTCAGGCGGTGAAATCGCCGGCCGATCTGATTCCGATTCTGGAGGAAGTGAAGGCGAAGAAGCCGGACTGGACGCCGCTGTACGTGAAGGACGGAGAAAATCTGAATTCCCACTACATGAACAAGTTCGACTTCTTCGGCGACACGAAGCTGGAAGGCGTCGTACTGAAGGACGGCACCGACACGACGATCAAGCCGGCGATGGAGTATCCGGTGTATAAGGATTATTTGAACATCGCTCGCGAAATGTTCACGAAGAAGCTGGTTAATGCCGATGCCGCAACTTCGCAGCTGTCGCCTACGGACGCTTTGAAGAAGGGCAACGTCTTTATGGTCGTCTCTCCGCTTAAACCGGGCAAAGACGCCGAGATGGCCGCTGCGGCCAACCTGCCAGGCAAAATCGGGCAAGTCGGCATCACATCGATTACGACTTCCACGGGCGAGACGACGGGCTCGATGCTCGCGATCTCCTCGACATCGAAAAATCCGGAGCGCGCGATGATGTTCATCGACTTGCTCTATACGGATAAGTACCTGAACAACCTGATCAACTTCGGCATCGAAGGCGAGCACTACACGCTGAACGGCGAAGTGATGTCCGACGCTCCGGGCAAGGCGAACTATATCGCGGGATCCTCGACATGGATGCTCGGCAACCAATTCCTGAACTATATCTGGGATACGGAAGCGACAGACAAATGGGATCAGTTCAAGAAGTTTAACGAAGGCTCGATCAACTCCCCGGCGCTCGGCTTTACGTTCGACGCGGAGCCGGTCAAGACCCAGGTTGCAGCGCTCAAAAACGTGCAGTCGCAATACGCCCCGGGTCTTGAGACGGGAGGGGTTGACCCTGCGAAGGTTGACGAGTACTACAACAAATTGAAGCAAAACGGGCTGGACGACGTTATTGCCGAGAAACAGAAGCAGTTGGACGCTTTCTTAGCTTCCAGATAAGTTCGTAAAAATTTTCATGCAGCCGTCAGGGTACTTCCCTGACGGTTTATTTTTAACTGTGGATGAGATTAGGATAATTACAATTTTGAAATATTCGTTTCTTTCTGTGGAATAATCGTTTATACATTAGGAAAGGGTTTGATTAAGGCCTAGGAATACCTGACCGAGAAAACTGCATCAGGGCAGGAAGGGAGAGAAGGTAATGATTCGGCGAAATCAAGCGATTAAATTTATTCCGGCTGTCGCCGCGGCATTCGCGCTTGCGGCTTGTACCGGAGGGGACGAAACGCCGGTTTCGCCTCCGCCGTCGGGGATAAGCTCACCCGGGGGCGGAGGAAGCGTCACCGAGACCCCACCGCCAGGCGAGTCGTCCGCGGCTCCGGAGCAGAGCTTCCCGACGGAACGTCCGCAGACCGATAGCTTCGAGCTGATGACGAAGGATGGGTATCAGCAGAAAACCGCGACATTGCAGCAAGGGGAGAGCTTCTCCTTGTACGTATTCGAGGGATTCCGCTTTGATGCGGCATCTGGTCGGCTAACTCTGACGGCCAACGAGGATTATTACGTCGATATCGAACGGCTGCCGGCGGACGGCGACATGGAGTCGCTTCGCAAGTCCGCCGAGGAGGAGCTGAAGGCATTCGGCACGGTCACCGAGCATAGCGGAGAGCTTGTGGAGCATCCGCTGGGCTACGCCGAGCTGTATCTTCAGTCTACGGGCGAGGGCGGAATACGAGACTACATCGTCTGGGAAGCGGAGGAGGGCGACCGCTATTTGTTCCGCCTTCGCAATCCGAAAGGGGAGGAAGCTTCGGCTTTCGCGGGCCCGACATGGGTTACGCTGTCCACCATTCGGGGAGAATAAGAGGAGGCGGCCGCAAGCAAAGCCGGCCCGTTCGTTGCCTATGCGGCGACAGACGGGCCGGCTTTCTCGTCTACGTTGACATTGGCTTAACGTTTAGATAGCATGGATAGAAAGGCATTGCATCGCAAAGGAAAGGGGCAGCTTCTGATCTTGGAGAAGAGAGGCTTGTTGGTCATTAGTCACGGCTCCAGAGAACAAGGCTGGATTGCCCTGGTGGATGAGACGATAGAGGCCGTTCGCTCGCATTTGGGAACGGGGCTGGTCGTGGAAGCTGTGTTTCTTGAACTGGTGGATGGACGGCTTATCCAGGACGGAATCAACCGGCTGCTGGCGGAAGGCGTAACGGAAGCGTTGGTCCTTCCGTTGTTCGTGTCGTCGGGAAGCACTCATGTGGACGAGATCGGCTGGGCGCTCGGAGCATATCCGGAGCCACGGACTGCAACTGAATTGGAGCCGTTCGAGCTTGGCGGGCTGAACATCGATTACGGGCAACCGATGGGGGAAGCTGCGGAGATCGAGAGCATCGTGCTCGATCGATTAATGAGGCTGTCGGTAGAGCCTCCCGAGGAAAACGTGCTGTTGATCGGACACGGAAGCGAAGAAGCCGGCTTCCGCGAAAGCTGGGAGCGGGAATTGGCCGGAATCGCGGAACGGATCAGAGTAAGGGGGGGATTTCGATCCGCCTCGACGGCGTTGCTGCTGCCTAGCCAAGTCGCAGAACGGATCGATACGATCAGACGTGATCATCCCGACCTCCGAATATTGGCGGTCGGGTTATTCTTAAGCGAGGGTTATTTTACGAAGACGGTGATTCCCCGCCATCTGGCAAACTCAAGCGGGCTTGACGTATGTCGTTATGACGGCGCGGCCCTTATGCCGCATCCGCAGGTTGCCGCTTGGGTCGTTCGGCAGGCTCGGGAGTGGTTGGAAGTCCGGGAACACGGCTTAGATCGGGAAGTCGGCAAACAAGCATACAGTTAAGTACATATAAATGAGTACTAGGGCAAGTCGATCGATATTGGAAATTAAGGTAGGGAAAATGAGAGGGGATCCTGTTGGATATCATTCGGGCACGATTAATCTATAATCCGACTTCCGGCCGGGAGGAGGCTAAGCGCAAGCTGGGTGCGATCCTGCAGCGCTTGGAGAAAGGCGGCGTGGAGACGTCCTGTCACGCGACTGAGGGTAAAGGAGACGCGACTCGGGCTGCCATAGAGGCGGCGGAGCGCGGCTTCGACATGGTTATTTCCGCCGGCGGCGACGGAACGCTCAATGAAGTGGTAAGCGGTTTATCGATGTGCGAGCGCAGGCCGTCGCTGGGCATTCTTCCGCTGGGCACGACGAACGATTTCGCACGCGCGCACGGCATTCCGCGGAAATGGGAGAAGGCATGCGACCTGATTACGCGGCGATACACGAAGCCGGTTGACGTCGGACAGGCGAACGACCGTTACTTCATTAATATAGCCGGTGGAGGTTCGCTGACCGAGCTGACATACGAGGTTCCAAGCAAGCTGAAGACGATGGTCGGACAACTGGCCTACTATATGAAGGGATTGGAGAAGATTACACGTCTCCATCCGACTCGGATGCAGATCAGGGCCGAGGGCATCGGCGAGTTCGACGAGGAATTTATGCTGTTCCTGATCGCCAACAGCAACTCCGTAGCAGGCTTCGACAGGCTGGCTCCGCATGCGAGCACCTGCGACGGCGTATTCGACGTGCTCGCTCTACGCAAATGCAACCTGCCGGAGTTTATTCGCCTTGCGACAATCGTTCTGCGCGGAGAAGAGATTTTGGAAGATCCGCACATTATTCACTTCCAGACAAACCGAGTCGAGGTGGACTCGGACGATCGTGTGCAACTGAACGTGGACGGCGAGTTCGGCGGCACGCTTCCTTGCTCGTTTAATCTGTTGCCTGCGCATCTCAACGTGATCATGGACGAGTCCGGAGAATCCTCCTACAGCAAGCACGGCGCAGGGCGGGCGCTTCAGCTATGAAGAGCGGCGGTAAGGGAAGAGGGAATGAGATGAAGTCGGGGCGCGGAGCGTCGGGGAAGCAAAGCCTTGGCGGCAAGGGCAACGGAGGCAGTAATGGCGGAGCTAAAGGCAGGCGCTTTGACGATCGCGGCGGTAGAGGTAGCGGCGATAGAAGCCGAGGATCGCGAACTCCACCTTCATCGCTCGCCGGTGTTCCGGTTCAGGTTGGGCAGCGGATCGAGAGCGATATCGTCGGACTGACGCATGACGGAGAAGGGGTTGGCCGAGTAGAGGGCTACACCCTTTTTGTTCGTGGTTCGCTGCCCGGAGAACGGGTGCGTGCAGAGGTGCTGAGCATCGGCAAATCGTTCGGCCGGGCTCAGATGACGGAGATTGTGGATCGAGGCACAGGAGGACGCGTTGAGCCGCCATGTCCAATCCACGACACATGCGGCGGCTGCCAGCTTCAGCATCTGGACTATCAGGAGCAGCTCAAGTGGAAGCGACAGCATGTTATCGATAATTTGCAGCGGATCGGGAAGCTTCAAGTGGTTGAGGGTCAATCAGGAGTAGATGAAGAATCTATAGGCGATCGTTCGGCAGTTATCGTGCATCCGACGATCGGGATGGACGAGCCTTGGCGCTACCGGAATAAAGCTCAGGTTCCGATCGGCCATGGCGAAGGCGGGCTGATCGGAGGCTTCTACGAGATGGGCAGCCATGACATCGTAGAGATGGATTCGTGCCTCATCCAACAGGAAGAGAATGAAGAGACGGTTCGGGCTGTTAAGGAAGCTGCGCGAATGCTGGGAATATCCCCGTACAACCGGGCGACAGGCCGCGGTCTGCTGCGGCATGTCGTTGTGCGCCATGCGCGTACGACCGGGCAGCGTATGGTCGTTCTCGTCACGAACGGCCGCGATATCCCTCACGCTCAGGAGCTTGTCGAATTAATCCGGGAGCGGGTTCCCGGCATCGCAAGCATCTGCCAGAACATCCAGACGGCCGAAACCCCCGTCGTCTTCGGAGACGAAACCCGCACCCTGTGGGGCGAGGACGTCATCTACGACGAAATCGACGGCATCCAATTCGCCATCTCGCCTCGTTCGTTTTTCCAGGTCAACCCCGAACAGACGGTTCGTCTATACGGCAAAGCGGTGGAATACGCCGGACTAACCGGGAAGGAAACCGTCATCGACGCTTACTGCGGCATCGGCACGATCTCTTTGTTTCTCGCAAGACATGCCGATCGCGTTTTCGGCGTGGAGATCGTTCCAGAAGCGATCGAAGATGCCCGCAGGAACGCCACGATCAACGGAATGAACAACGTGGAATTTGTAGTTGGCGCATCGGAAGTCGTCATGCCCCACTGGCAAGAAAAAGGGATTACACCGGATGTCATCGTCGTCGATCCTCCTCGTAAAGGGTGCGATCCGGTGTTGATTGAGACCATGCTGGAGCTGAAACCAACTCGCATCGTCTACGTCTCATGCAATCCTGCAACCTTGGCACGGGATTTGCGATTGTTGGAGGATGGGGGATACAGGACGGTGGAGGTTCAGCCGGTGGATATGTTTCCTCATACGGGGCATGTAGAGTGCGTGGTGGTAATATGTCGAGTCGATACTTAGAAGTCCTTAGTTTAAGACTGTTGGAACGGACTATAGAAATAAGGTATTGAACGATAAAATTGATATGTTTATTGTTCTGGATTTGAAATGGGTAGACATATCGAGCAAAATTTAAGTTGAAGTTCTAAGCTGTAGGGATTTCAAGAGAACACCTCTCGGGGTGGTCTCTTTTTATAGTGTGCCACGCATGGCGCGTAGCTAGGCGGTGAAAGTCCGCTATGGGGGCTGGCAGTTGCCAACCATTAGCCAAGAGCAAGGGTGTCCACCGCGAGGTGGAATCTGAAGGAAGCTGGCGGC
>PJTO01000236.1_pt1 | contig 42369 bp, 40 predicted proteins | sample 1512101 | NCBI WGS metagenome assembly PJTO01 (sample SAMN08177690, study PRJNA422409) | Soil metagenome, whole genome shotgun sequencing project.
GGAATCGTTGAGAAAAGGAATATTGAAACAAGAATAACGACAACTTTTTTATATAATTGTATGATCTTTTAAGTGGCACGCTTTGACCGAAATCACTGGCATCATCACTCCGAAATACCCAGCTCCAGCGCAGGTATGTACCTTCAAGTCTTTTGAGTTTTGCCAGATCAAAGAAGTCGCTGGTTGTAAAGAAAAGGGTTTTATGGAGCCTGTTGCATGATTTCATTCCGATTGCCTGCGCCAGATAGCTCTTGCCAACACCGGTCGGCCCGGTGATGATGATATTTTCCTTTTTATCAATAAAGCCCAGACCAAGCAAACGTTCAAACATACCTTTGTCCAGACCACGATTGTTATAGTAATCGATGTTCTGAGAGGATACGGCCTCTTTGAAGGCAGCGCGTTTGATCAGGTTGGTTATTTTATCCTGCTGCCTGTTTTCCCATTCGGTCTGCAGCATCAGCGATAAAAGCTCATCGGCCGTATGGTCACGGTAAAGGTTTTCCTTTAAGCTTCTGCTGTAAAGTTCGGCCATCGCCTTTAAGCGGAGCTGGCCCATCATCTCGATTGTTTTCTGTTCGTTCATATGGATTGTTATTTATAGTTTTCCTTTCCCCGGATGTTGCCGTGATCGCTGAACAGCATCTCATGCAATGTGTCCTCCCAGAGATCAATCCCTTTACCCAAGATTCTCTCTATGGTACGGTAATGGTATCTATGGTAACCGAGTGCTTTCCCACATGCAACTTCCAGCCTGTCTTTTGAATATTGCCGTTCAAGGACCAAGATCCCCTGACACTGTTTATAACCATGTTCCGGATAGTCGTACTGTCCCAGTAAGCGGGTAATATAGACGGCCGTATTAGGGCCGACAAGTCTGGCCCGTTCTTCAAAATAGCTGGGGTTCCATTCCGTGAAAAAACGATGCCCAGATGGCATGTGCCCGTCCGCTGTGGTATACCTCCCTGGTTTCAGACAACGTTTATGGCTGGCGATACGCTCGTGGTTGTAGAATATCTCAACCACGTTCTGGTTATATTGCACTTCAACATAGAGTCCCTGATAGCGGTGGGGAACGCTGTAGTAATTTTTATCGACACTCAGGTAAACATGTGAAGTCCTCTGCACCTTTCCCCGGCAATATTCACGCATATAGAACGGATATCGGGGAAGTGGTTTCAGGTGTGATTTCTCGATTTCCAGATACTGCTGCCGTCTGCTGAACGACCCGTGGCTGAAGAGTACATCATTGTAAAGCTCCAATTTCTCGCTGATCGCATGGTTGAGATCCTCCAGACTAAAAAAGGTATGTTTGCTCAGAGGATAATAAATACGTTGGTAGACCAAGGTAACCGAGCGTTCAACAAGCGCCTTGTCCTGTGGATGGTAAGGGCGGGCGGGATCAATCACACAGTCGTAATGCTGTACAAAAGCCTGCAAAGTCTTGTTGATCACCGGAGCATATTTATGGGCTTTGGTCACCACGGCACGCAGGTTGTCGGAAACGATCGCAAGGGGTACTCCATCGAAATAGGCAAGGCAATCGCGCATACAGGAGACGGTATTCTCACGGTTCTGCGATGGAACCGCTTTTACAAAGGTATATTGGCTACAGGGCAGGATACCAACAAATACCTCAACGGGCACGATTTCACCGCTGCTGCGATCCACATAACCCATTTTCTTTCCACAGAAATCAATGAAGAGCTTTTCGGCAGCTTTGTGGACAAGCTTTCCACTTGTGCCTGTTTTCGATCTCCATTTTCGGAAGTGGAACATAAACTGGGTGAGTTTGTACCCATCCGGATGTTTCAGGACATACTCCGCATGGAGGTATTGGAGGGTCGAACCGGGCTTCTTCAATTCTTTTCCAAAATAATCGAAATAGCCCGCCAAGGTCTCGTAACGACCTTTTTCGACTTGGCTCTCCTGAACAAAAAGATTCTGTAGCTCTGATTCGCTGAGCGTGGAAAGATGCTTGTAATCAAGCCCGTGCTCCCTGAACCGCCTGACATAGGAGTCTACGGTCTTGCGGTCAAGGTGAAGTGAGGCTGCAACCTTGCGATTGCTCCATCCATCCCGTTTTAAACGGATCAACGTGTTCAATTCCATCATAGTTATTCTTTGTCCTGCCATGGTCTGTTGCCTTTGATTTGGCAACAAAATAAGCAATGATGGAAAATGGCCCAATGACCTCCGTTTCGGCTACCGTTTTAGCTGCAACGTTTTGGTCCGGTATGCTCCGTTTTCACTAGACCAACATACTCCGTTTTGGGTGGCCCAATGGCGAGCGTTTTAGACACAAGCCTGCTGTGGAATAATAAAGACCATAAGTGGATACTTAAGTGCTCGGGTATACTGTTAATTTTCTTTATAATATATCGGTTTGGTAATTATTGGCAATATGTCTCCCCCTATGTGCTAGGCAACATTTACCTTAAGTATATCGACTTGACTGCTATATCTGTGGTCATCCTATTTAGTCGCCATGGATATCTTTTATGTGCAAAAAGACAAGAGCAAGAGCCTGGTAATAATGCTCAATTAGGATTTGTCGAGGATAATTGCATCGATGATCAAAAAGACGACACCTATGAAAGATCACAGATAGCCGAACAAATAGCAAATCAGATCCTCGCGACGAAAAATAAGCGATCATTTGCCATAGGAATAACGGGAGTGTACGGATCGGGAAAGACATCCTTTATAAATCTTATCACGAACATCATCAGTCAAACATGGAAGCATATTCAGGTTTTCAGAATAAACAGCTAGTCTAACTGGATAATCCGGAGGATATGCATAAATGATGCTAATCAAAAATACGACAGTGGAGAGACACGTTTCGCCTACGTTGCTCAAATTCAGTTTCCCTACGCTCCCGAATACTGAAAGCTCTAATCTAGTCGCGAATACGTTTAATTTATTGTATAACAGAAAAGTTTTTAGTAGTTTTATGAAAAACAAATTATTAACTACAGGACTACAACTCCGCGATTTAAAGATATGGTTAGTGGAAAGAAACGGAGATCATGTCACGTCTTGTCTTCAAATATCATATCGTCAAATAATGTCAAAAGAGAATAAAGACAATAAAAGTGACAAGTTAGTTATTGGACTGATATTAGTATCAGCCCTATTAATCACATTTTCATTCATTGCACCGAAAATTTTCACAAATACATCATATTATCAACAAATTGATTTCAAAAACACAGGCGCAATTGGTGATACCATTGGCGGATTGATGAATCCCTTCATTGCTTTGGCTGGAGTTTTCATCACATTTCTGGCTTTCTATATGCAACTAAAAGCTAACAAAATTCAAATAGAACAATTTAACAAAAATCAAACAGAGCAAACCAATCTGTTAAAAGAACAATTGTTTTTTCGTCTTGTTGACAATCTCAACCAAAGAATAATCAACTTTTCCGATTCGGACAGTACTAGCTATAAATCGCTAGACAATTTAGTAAATACCTTCCTAAATAAGATTGATTATGAATGTATTAAATTAGGCCGACAACTATTAGCCAAACAGCCCGAAAAAATAGATTTAGTGCATTATATAAAAATCCTACAAGCAACAACATCTGATTTTCCTTCTCAAGAGAATGCCGAGGCACTTAAACAATCAGTTTCAGACAGGAATCATGACAGATGGGAATTTATTAAAAATTATGTTGGAAGTACAGATACAAAAAACAAAAAAGTAAATGACGCTTTAAAATCAATAGGTCGTGTTAATTTTTATAAAATACCGTTCGAAGAAAGAGAGAGCATATATATACAGGTATATGATGAAATTTATGATGATTTCGGCGGTTTTGTAGATGGGTACACGAAGAATTTATCATATATTATGGATTTCATTAGAGAGAATCATGAAAACTCCTTTTTCATTAAATACCTAAAAAGCAATTTAAGCTCTCAAGAACTTAGGTTACTTTTTTATTTTTGTGCATCAAGAAAATCGGATGAAGTATTTAGACATAATATCCATATGACCAATTTATTAGAAAACATCGTTCAATCTAGAGAAAAATTTATAGATTTACCTTCAGTACAGGAGCTAAAAATGGAAATTGAATTTATTTTAATGAGACCTGATATTTATTTTTAAAGTTATATGCGAATTAACACTCAATAAACTATAAATTTACTTTATCACGTAGGTGTCGTGTTCTTATGAATTTAAAAGGTTAGTATAGTTATGGTCCATTATCTAAATTAGACATACACATGTTTGTAGAAGGTTGATTTCCATTCCTTGACCTCTGGAATAATCTTGTCGGTAATGGAAGAATGTGTGCTGTAGCTGAGATCAAGTAGTACTTGCCGGTTGCAAAGTTTCAAATCAACTTTCTCACAATACGTTAAAAATCAATTTAATTCAATACATCTTCTAGCGCATTTGTTGCTTTCCGTCTAATCCTTTGCTAGAACAATTAGCAAAAGCACTTGGTATTAGAAAAATAAAGGAAAAGTCTGACGATAAACAAGCAACTTCCGAATAATTGCCGAGACTGTTCACACCATATCAATAATACTAGAGATTTTCTCGCATAAAAACAAAATGCTAGGATGTAAATATAAACGGTTGTAAAAACCGAAACCTGGCGTTTGAGATTGTTCTCAGGGACGACCGATAGTAAGAAACATTAAACTTTCTATGATATTTCTTCAATAAGAAAACACTCCCTTTGTTCAGAAAAAATCACACAAAATGACCAAACTCCCTTTGTACTAGAATTGCTAATTCACTTGCTGGAATGGATGGCAAAGGGCCGTCAGCTGTTTTCCATTCTCTTGATTGTACATTATATCCCAAATAATATCCAGCTGACTGCCCAGATTCATACACTTTAAATAAATGTGTTTCTGGATTGTACGTTACGTCAAAGTCAACAACTCTTTGATCAACTTTGTGTTGAAATTTTCTATTAAAATCCATTTCTCTAATGTTTAACAGCTATAAATATAAAGAATTAATATCCACCATATACAATAGATAGTTGCCTGTAAAATGTATACTAATATTTTTAGCACTTTTTAAAATATTTATTATATTTGGGTCAATAACTTGAAGTCACAGATTGTGACCTCCAAAAGCCGATTATAAATATGGGGAAATTATGAGTAAGAGTAGAAAAATAAACGTTGAAGGTAAAGAAGTCACTATTCTACTTGACAACGAAAAGGAATATATTTCGTTGACAGATATGTTGAAAGCCAAGGACGGCGATTTCTTTATCTCGGATTGGCTTCGTAACCGAAATACGGTAGAGTATTTAGGAATATGGGAAAGTGTATACAACCTTGCTTTTAATTATGGCGAATTCGCCACAATTAAAAGTCAAGCCGGACTCAACAGCTATAAACTAAGCGTCAAAGAATGGGTTGAAAAGACAAATGCTATCGGGTTAAAGGCAACAGCAGGGAGATATGGTGGCACTTATGCTCATCCAGATATTGCTTTTGAATTTGGGATGTGGATCAGTCCACAGTTCAAGATATACCTAATTAAAGAGTTTCAACGTCTTAAAGACGAGGAAAATGACCGATTAAAACTCGACTGGAATCTTCAACGCACCTTGGCGAAGGTCAATTACCATATCCACACCGATGCTATCAAAGAAAACCTGATACCGGTTGAAGTCACCAAGCAGCAAGCTGGACTGGTCTATGCTACCGAGGCAGATTTACTGAACGTCGCTCTTTTTGGCTTCACTGCCAAGGAATGGCGCGAAGCCAACACTGACAAGAAAGGTAATGTTCGCGACCACGCAACATTGGAGCAGTTGGTGGTATTGAGCAATCTAGAAAGCATAAATGCATTGCTAATACAACAAGGGCTATCACAGAGCGACAGGCTTATAGAGCTGAACAAAGTGGCTATCACGCAGATGAGGTCTTTGTTGGAAAGTAAGGCGGTTAAGAGGCTGAAAGAGTAAGTAAACTCATTGCAGAATATGATCTCATAGCACGAACAATTATGAACCGAAAAACTGAAACGATGAATTTGAAATCCTCTATTTACTATTTTGTAAAAGCTGACGCTTTTACGGGAAACCGTAGGGAGGTTGGGGGGAGGGGCAGTAGATTAGAAAATCAATATTTTAAGAATAAATAAAATGGCTAAACCAAGAAGTATTTATAAGTTCAACCTTTTACGATTTGAAGCAAACACGGGCAGATTTAGATTTGTTTCTGGATCAATTGGGTTATGATCCTATAAGAAATGAAGAAGGTGATATACCATACGGTAAAGAGGATGCACTGGAAGCATATTGTTATAAAGAAATAGAGAACGTTGACATTCTTATTTCTATAATTGGCGGAAGATATGGAACAGAATCAAAAAAACATCAAGAATCCTCGGTAACTCAAGCAGAAATTCGAGCTGCATTAACGGCTAAAAAACAGGTATGGATTGGTTTATGAGCATTATTTTAGAATAAGTATACCGACAGAAGCATTTAAGGTTCGAAGTGGCTCCAGATGAGCTACTGGATTTCTAAAAAATCGGTTGATTATTATTTATTGTTTCACATGATATTTAATATCTTTATTGTAGCATCCAGCAATGCATTATAAATTTAGAGCGTTATCAATTTAGAACCAACAGTACCTTCTCGGTATCCTTGAAGCTTATCGAAATTTAACCGATTTTAAAACCGAGAATTTTAAACCATACGTGCTTTCTCGAACTCATTCTCCTTCTTTAGGTTTGTTATTACATTTTAAATTATTGAAAAGAATATAACATGTATAAATGAATTGTATGTAATGGTAAATAAACCCATACAACTTGAAATCACAATTTGTGATATCAAGTTGGGGCGGAAGGCGGAAAGAGCCTTTTGTATTTACCGAACATGGTGTGCTCATGTTGTCCAGTGTGCTCAACAGCAAACATCGTATTGGAACCCTTACGCAACGGCAATGCCTATTATTTATTATCTGTCTACAAACCGGAAGGGAAAGATGCGCAGCGAAAAAAATAGACCGTAATTACAAAAGAAGCTGGCATGTACTACTATAGGGGGAAAAAAAACAGAAAACGCATAACATCGTTGCTATGCGTTTTCCGATTTCCTTCTTTCGATCCCCGAGAGGACATTGAAAGATGAACTCTGTTGTAAAATTAGCAGCATTTTTTCAATATACATAACAGATCACCGATATTTATACTGACAATCCCACATGTTAGCTCATCGATTCTTTGGTGTGTGTTATCAAAAACGAATAACAGAGAGTATACCATTACTGAACAGTGTACACTAAACCTTGTGAAATGTCAAGTTTTTCGCACTAAAAACTTGACAAATAAAAATAATATGTATCTTTGTACCATGAGTTTATCGGCACAGATACGCAATATAATTAAACAGTTACCAAATGGAAAAACATTTGGATATGACGATTTATGCATTCCCAAAGAGAGCTATACCTCCGCGGCTAAAGCCTTAGAACGCCTTCAAAAAGAAGACTTGATAAAAAAAGTATCTAAAGGTGTATTCTACAAACCTGAAAAAACGGTCTTCGGTGCGTTAGAACCGGATTATAATGAACTGCTACGCCCTTACCTGTTTGAAAATGGTAAACGAATCGCTTATGAAACCGGCACTGCACTATACAACCGTCTGGGATTGACGACACAAATGGCTTTCCGAACCAAAATAGCCAGCCGCAGCAAACGTATTAGTATTGATAGAAAGTCCTTAAAGGCCGATGCTGTAAAAAGCTATGCCGAAGTAAATGATAGCAATTATGCTATTTTGGGGATACTGGATGCATTTAAAGATATCAAACGTATTCCTGATAGCTCCGTGGACCAAACAATCGGTAGACTGAGCATGATTTTGAAAGAGCTAAATCCAAAACAAATCGAATCATTGGTGAAATATGCTCCTGTCTACCCACCAAGGGTACGCGCACTGGTAGGGGCTGTTCTACAAAACAACGGTTATCAAGAAAAAGGATTGGAGAGACTAAAATACAGCCTAAACCCCCTTACTATTATACAACTAGGTTTAGACGACTCCGAGTTACCCACAAAAAACAATTGGTATATCGAATGAAGCTACATGAAAATATAAAACTTTATAGGGACGCTATTCGATTTACCGCGCAATGGATGAATCTAAAACCCGAATATATTGAGAAAGATTATTGGGTTACAAATGCGTTGCTTATGATTTTTACGAACGAAATCGGTGAGGATGTCGTTTTCAAAGGGGGCACGGCGCTATCAAAGTGTTACAAGATGATAGACCGGTTCTCGGAAGATATTGATCTAGTTGTACTGAGACATGAAGGTGAAACAGACAGTAAGCTAAAATCAAAGCTCAAAGTGTTGAGTTCGATTGTAGAAGTTGCATTGCCTGAAGTTAATATAGAGGGCATAACGCGTAAAAGAGGAATGAACAGGAAAACAGCACATTCCTACAGCAAGGAGTTTAAGGGAGAATACGGGCAAGTCAGAGATGTGATTGTCCTGGAATCCACCTGGCTGGGATATCACGAACCTTTTGCTACCCGAAGTATAGTATCATTTATAGGGCAAATGATGCTTCAAAACCGACAGGCTGATCTAGCTGAAGAGTACGGATTGTTACCATTTAGCTTATCTGTATTACAGCCTGTACGTACGATATGCGAGAAAATAATGAGTTTAGTTCGCTTTTCCTATACGCAAAATCCAATGGACGACCTAAAGAAAAAGATAAGGCATACCTACGATCTGCATCAATTACTCACGCAAAATGAATTCTCAGCGTTTCTCAAATCACCTGAATTTGATAAAATGCTATTAAAAGTAGCCAATGATGATATGCTCAGTTTCAAAAACAATAACAAATGGTTGTCTAACCCTCCTACTGATGCATTAGTTTTCAAGGACTTGGATACAGTTTGGAAGGAACTTATCCCAACCTACTTAAGCGATTTCAGACCTTTGGTGTACGGTGAATTCCCAAGCGAAAATGATATATTAAAAACACTGCGAATGATACAGCATCGATTGGAATCGATTCCTTGGTCAATTAAACAATCCTAAACGCCACGGTACGTCTTACACTGGCATAAAGTTTATCTAAAAATATTTTTCATTCACGTTTTTGGACAAACTTAGACTACTCAGCACACAAATAAACACCTCTCAACTTTGCAAAAATGTCTAAAACCGCATCTTAAAGAATGTCTAAAATGTCTAGAAACTGTTATTAAGCTAGAAACGCTTAGCGAATGGGCAAATGGAAAGCTGAAAGATTATTATTTTTCTAACTAGGTTACCCAAACACAAGTCTTAATTATTGAAGAGGTAGATATATCCTATCGCATGCGGTACACTAAATATTCAAAAAGATTTGCTTTAATAGAATATAATACAAATCAAGGAATAATTAGGTAGGGAATGGACTCTGACATGAAATTAACAGTAGATATCCAATCTATGTATATATTTACTAAGCTACATCAACTCTTAACAGACAATTTACTTGTCCAACATCAACTGACCGAAATGACTAGCTCCTATTCTATCGTGACTCTAAGGCAATATGTACATTCTTGTTTTTTATAAAACAAGACTATATTAGCACAATCAATTATCATCCTGACTGTCAACACTTAAAAGTAGCTTGTATTGGCTCCAACTCAATTGCGCCCACAGTGTAGACACAATTGGAAAAGTGCGATAAAACTGGCGATACCAATTTAACTGTCGAGTGGAAAAACCACTTCCGAACTCGGGTTGCAGTTGTTCTGAAAGATATTTGATAAGAAACGTTCCGTAATCTGCACGTTCTTTTCCCTCTTGTTCTTCTTCAAAAATACGTTTGCCAATATGTCAATACATCAGCGTTCGCCAAAGACAAAGATTATTTTTCCTAAAATATAAGTTGCTCGTTCCTATGCTCGGATAGTCCCGACGTATGTAGAAGAAGTATCTTGGCGAGTAAAAATTTCACCTTAATTTGGATATCACAAAAACTGTAATTAACTTTGTATCAGCGCTTAAAAATCAAAACATCTAAAAAAAGAAGAGACATCTTTTAATGGGAGGATATTATCTCATTGGTTCTTTGGCATCACTGAAACTATCTCCGATAGTTTCAGTGATGCCAAAGAGGATAAGGAAAATAATCATCAGGTAAAGTACGGGGGCGGCTCTGCTTAAGCAGAGCCGCCCCCGTACTTTACTCTATATTAGACATAAGCTATAAGCAAGCACATTGTTTATCTTAATTTTCCTCTATTTATCATCCATCCACTTGGCCAATTTATTACACAGCAGTTCATAAATATCCCTTCTATCCAAACTCTCATATTCTTTGATTGCCTTCCCTTAACCTTCCTCCTATTCCTTCTCCTAAACTTCCCTTGTTCTTCTCCTAAACTTCCCTTGTTCTTCTCCTAAACTTGTCCCTAATTCTTCTCCTCAATCAACCTCTATGTGTATCTATCAGGCTTTCTTTCTTATTCTTTCTCCTAACCTTCCCTTGGTTCTTCTCCTAAAATCAATCTACTAATTCCCAAGAAGAGCGTTTGATAGTTCCTTTGTTGATAATTTTATTATGCATTCTAAGTTCCATTATTAGATTTTCTACTTTCTTTTTCCTCTGCCTATCTGTCATCCAGTCTGGCAACTTATTCCATAGCAACTCATCAATGTCTGCTCGAGACATGGTATGATGCTGTGATATTGCTTTTAAGATAAGATCAAGATAATACTTCTTGTCAAAGGCCTTATTTTTTGTATAGCTTGCTTTGTCACCTGTTTTCTGAGCGATATGCAACGCTATATAATAATTAGGCCTCCTCCCCTCGATCAATTTTCTGCTCTTCAGATGCTTTTCTTCGAACTGTGCCAGTGGTAGTTTCTTCTGTACTTTGTCCAGCATGATGATTTCGTCCAGTGTCAGGTCTTTGTTTTGCGCCAACAACCGGGCATAGTTCATATCCAGAATTTTCCCTGAGATGGATACTTTCACTTTGTCATTCGACAGGTCATAGTCGGGCAGAGGAAAGTATCGCTCCCGTTGAAAATTAAACATCTTTTTAATCCCTCCTCCCGCGGTAATACATACAAATAAAAACAACACATCACGAGAAAATGTCTAAAAAAGCACTTAAAATGTCTAAACGATACTGCTGATTTTACTAATCTCCAACCCTTTCAAAATAAAGCTCCGGCAGAATGATTCTTATTTCTTGCACCAGTAATAACAAAATTTCTATTGTCAAAATATTTAACAATTTTTCTATTGTCAACACACAAAACGAACAAGTTTATCTCACTTTCTCCATTTTAGCAATAAACATGTTAGAAATGGATAATTTGAACTATAAGAGGAAATAGCAAATACCAATATACTTCCGATGGAATTCAATATTACAGATACATCTGATTCATGTATAGCTTTCATGATATCATTATACTTCTGTAAACTCATGCGGATATCGAACCGCCCACGGATCGCTACAGTGCTCTTTTTCAAGAAGTATTCCCAACGTTACATCTAATTGCACCAACGGTTTAGCGATGCACAATAAAAAATCGTATATTGAGGGTATTAATTAAAAATACAAAAACCATGTCTAATACAGACAGACCTATTACTGGTGGTACAAGGTTATTATACTTTCCTTTTCCAATGTCATCTTCAATCTTTTTCATACACCCCTCAAAAAGAGAATGGTAAGGGCATGACGAAAAGAGGAATTATAGCTGAACTCTTTTTTTGGAATAAATATTGTTTTGCAAACAAGTAAACTGACAATAAATATATAAACATGAAAGAAGTTTTTTTTGCATTGATATTAGGTTTTTCTTTATTACAGGTACAAGGTCAGGTATCTCCACAACCGCCTAACATCATCGTCTTCTTAGTTGATGATATGGGGTGGCAGGATACCTCTGTGCCTTTCTGGGTCGAAAGTATAGCATTAAATAAAATGTACTCTACACCTAATATGGAACGACTTGCTGAAGAGGGAATGAAGTTTACGCAAGCCTATGCAAGTAGTGTTTGCTCACCAACACGTGTCAGTTTGATGACCGGTATGAATGCCTCCAGGCATCGAGTTACGAACTGGACATTGAGAAAGAATCAAACTGTAGATGCAAAAGATGATATTTTAGATTTTCCTAAATGGAATGTTAATGGCTTGCAACCTGTTGATGACATCGAGTTCTCTGTACAAGCTACCACCTTGCCCATGTTAATGCAGCGTGCTGGCTATCAGACGATCCATGTAGGTAAGGCGCACTTCGGTGCAATGGGTACTCCTGGTGAAAAGCCTGAAAACTTAGGCTTTGATGTAAATATCGCGGGTCATGCTGCCGGTGGACCAGGAAGTTACCTTGGCACTGAAAATTTTGGTAATAACAAGGATGACAGTTACAAAGCGCCATGGGGAATACCCGGGCTCGAGGAGTTTCATGGAAAGGACATATTCTTAACGGAAGCCCTAACTCAAAAGGCTATTGGAAGTATGGACGACGCATTAAAACTCGATAAACCGTTCTTTTTGTACATGGCACACTATGCAGTGCATATTCCTTTTTATGGAGATGACCGATTTATGCAGAAGTATTTAGATCAAGGACTAACCAAAACAGAAGCGCAGTATGCCTCAATGGTCGAGGGTATGGATAAAAGTTTAGGTGATATCATGAATTTCTTGGATCAGAATAAAATAGCAGAGAACACCATCATTATTTTTCTGTCAGATAATGGAGGCTTTGCCATACAAGATCGGGGTCGTAACGGTACTGCACATACTTGGAATGCTCCACTTAAGAGCGGTAAAGGTTCTGCATACGAAGGAGGAACCCGGGTACCAATGATTGTTAAATGGCCAGATCATGTGAAGGAAAATAGCAATTCAACACTTCCAGTATTGATTGAAGATATGTTTCCAACTATTCTGGATATTGCAGAGGTAAAGAATCGTAAAACAATTCAGCGTGTAGATGGGCTATCTTTTAAGGATGTTTTAGTTAGTAAGAATAGAAAAAACAGAAAAATTCCCTTGGTATGGCATTATCCAAATAAATGGGGTGCATCAGGACCAGGAATAGATGCTACAAGTACCATTCGAGAAGGTGACTGGAAGCTCATCTATTGGCATCGTGATGGAAAGAAGGAACTGTATAATGTGGTCAAGGATATCAGTGAGGACAACGACATGGCACAAATGGAATCCGCTAGAGTTAAAAGTATGTCTAAAAAACTAGGAAAATATTTAAGATCAGTAAAGGCTCAAATGCCTACCTTCAAAGCAAATGGAAAGCCTTGTCCTTATCCAGATGAAATCTAATATTATGACTTTGTGGTATCGGCTTTACGGTATATTTATTGTTACTGGCTTTGGCTCTACTGTGCTCGGTTCCGGCATTTTCCCAGTTTAGAAATACGGAATCGCGTACCCCCGCTGCCCCGGAAAAAAGGCACTACACTTTCCAGCTTATCAATCTCTTCCGTCATAAAGAGGAATACGATATTACAGTGGTAAATATAAAGCAAATTTTAGAAGAATGTGCTAGCTGGTATTGTGAGTACTACCTGTTACTACTTTTTTTTAAAGAAGATACAGCTTCTTGTATATATTTTAGCCCTTCCGAGGAGTAAGGTAATTCCAATGCAAATCGGTGTCCTGTTTTATCCATTTTCAATAATGACTTTTTAAGGATATTCACAATCTTTTCTGTATGTTCTTTATAGAATTGTTCATACTGGTAGGCTAAAAACACGAGGCATAAGGCATTCTCCATTGTCTGGACAGCATTATTCACTTTGATTTTTTTCTTTAGAACAATTTGTTCGACCTGTTGAATAGTTTCGTCCCCGTAGCCGACTTTGTGCAATATATCGGTGCTGATTTGCGCATGGTGGGCAGCCAGATCCTTGCGCCACCTCAGGTACCCTTCTCTATCCTGCGGATATTGGTTACGCGGGATTTCCCAGCGCCCTATATGTTGGCAACGGGATGCCAAAAGCAAGGGCTCACCCGCTTTCGGATCCAGTTTTAATATCCATTCATGTAACATTAATGCCATGAAATATTCTTGGGGATACTGATGTCCGTCCCACACAAAGGTATTAGGATCCTGTCTATTATAAGTGTCAAATAATTCAAATGCCTGGTTAAGTTTGTCGTCTGTATTACTCATAATATTTTATTTGTATGGAGTGGTCTACGCCTGTTTTATGAAGGAATTATTACCCATAGGTAGCTAGTTCTACACAGGTATTCATACAACAGGTAATCATAGATAAATATACAACAAAGGAACCAAAGGGTGTTAAAAATCCCATCTTTTTATTAAATAGAAATTGTTGTCTATTCAAAAACGATTCGGTACTTTTAACATTGTCATTCATAATATTAACCAATAAAGAATATAATTATGGAACAAATTATAGCCACGGGCAAGGACATTTATGCCCGTAATGAATACGATTTTGAAGTGACCAATTATCTCGAAAAAGTTAAAGCTTGATTAATCTCTAACTAATGTAATGGTTCGAATACCAATCGATGATATTGTGCCTTTTCCGACTCAAAAGGTTTATTGTTTTGCGGGATTTTTGGTATCTTGGATAATCTTAAAATATGTTTGACAGTAGCCTACTATATAAACTTGTACAGGTACGTCGCAATAAGTTCATTACCCACGAAACTTATCTGCGTGAATACATATTCAAGTTTTATCTACACAATAACAAGGGACGTATAAAATATATTGTAAGTGTCAAAGAGTATGCAGAAGGGCTGCTCACCATGGACTATTATCCCAAAATCAGTCTTACACCTCGGGTTTATATCTTAGATACTGTTCAAGACCTCCGCTATCGAATGCTGACCAGACAAAATTCTTTTGGAAGAATCGGTGGAACGTTGATGGACATTATGGTTATGTTCCAAAACAGGTATAATCTAAGGATATGGGGATTCTTAGCGGCTAACCTGATACATGAAGATTCTAATGATAACAATAAACGCTACCGAACTTATATAGAGATACTAAGACGCTCATTCCAAAATAATTATAACATTTTCGGAAACCAAAAAAATTCAGTTATATTTGTAATACCTAATATCTTTAATAAGAGTACCAAAGATATAGTGAAGCGATATGAAAACATCTTTGCAGAAACGAACTAAATGCGAAAGTCCTGAAACAGCTTATAAAGCTGTAAGGACTGAATATTCTTCTACTTCTCAAAAAAGTAGATTTACAGGTATGTCCGAAAATCTGGTAAAAGTAGCCCCCCTACATATCCCTGGCTACAAAATCCGAGGATAAATCTTATTTTACATAGGGGTGGTTAGCAAAGACGCTCTTAATTTGGACAAATCAACAGCTTTCTGAAAAAGCTAATAATCTAAGTAGCATTCAGATTATTTTTATAAATAATGGCGAAGTCTAACGGCCGAGAAAATTTATAAGAACAGACGTGATTTTAATGTGAAATCGGCAGGAACAGAAAACTCTGCGCGGGTTAAGGTCAATTCAAAGCTACTTGCATGGGCTGACATAATCTTCGTAATGGAAAAACATCATAAAGAAAAATTGGTTCAAAACTTTCCAGAAGAAACAAAGGATATAAAAATAATCGTTCTGGAAATTCCAGATGTATATAAGTACATGGACAAGGAACTGATTGGAGAGATTGAGACTGGCATTGAAGGCTTTTTATAGTTAAAACCGGGTCACCTATCCCGTGACAAAGTTTGTGCTACACGCTCATAATTCCCATCATAGGGTGTGTAATTGTATCGAGCCTGTAGTCCAAATCCCGAATTCGAAGCTGCAAGCCTTAGCCGATATGGACGGCACTAAAAGGTCTGATGAAAACCGGCTTATCTTCTTTGTCCTTTTTTGTAATTTAGCCGCTGAGAAATTTTCTGCTATTCATAATTTCACGACAAAAGATGAATCAAAAACTTGTTTTTTTATTACTGCTATCGACATTCATAACTTTGAATGTATCTGCTCAAGAAAAGTTTCAAAGATATTTTGACGCGTGTAACCTATCGGGAAGTACAACCATATTTGATTACAAAAACCAAAAATGGTTTTATACGGATAGCACAGATGCTTTGGTGGAGACGCTTCCTGCATCGACATTCAAAATACTTAATTCGCTGATTGCTCTTGACACAAAAGCTGTCGCAGATGAAAATGAAATTTTAAAATGGGACGGAAAGGATCGTAAACTTTCAGGCGTATCCATGTCGGCTTGGAATAAAGACACAGACTTAAAAACAGCCTATAAGAATTCTACTATTTGGTTTTACGTAGAGTTAGCGAAGAAAATAGGAAGAAGAAAGTATAAAAAAGTATTTAAGAAAACGCAATACGGGAACCAAAATTTCAAAGAAAAAGGAACTGATTTTTGGAATTATGGCAACTTTGGTGTTTCCCCAAAAAATCAAGTGGAATTTCTGATAAAATTATATCAAAGCCGATTGCCATTTTCGCAAGAGAGCATAGACGTGGTAAAAGACATTATGATTTCAGAAAAAAACGATATGGGAACATTCCGTGATAAAACGGGTTGGACACAAAAAGATAATATAGACATCGGTTGGTGGATTGGTTACCTGACAACAGCAGATAATGTTTATTTTTTCGCAACCCGAATTACGCGCCCTACAGATTCTTTAAATCAAGATTTTTCTTCTTGCAGAAAAACGATAACAAAAGGGATTTTAAAAGAAATAATTGAAAATTGCGATTAACACTGATGAGGTACATTACCCTCATCTCTGAACAACATTCCTCGTTGTTTTAAAAGCGAGATTTGATCAGCTATGCTGTAAGCAGGTTTATTTGACATGGTTATATAAAAAAATGACCCACATGCAATTCTTATGGTATGCAAATGGGTACTGTTAGTACAACAGTACGTAATATAATTTTATTACACAACTTATCATCCGGAATAATACATCTGCTGATGGAGATTATACAGTTTATGATCTTTCGAAATACAGCTCCGGCAGAATGATTCTTACTTCCTGCGCTGCGTCTTCTTTCCTCCAGTAAACCATAAAATTAACTTTTGCACGTTTCAATATGTAGTTTTTGGTTTGCATATGTTCCATCCGTGCGAGGAATTGTTTGGAGAATTTTAAAACGGCATTCCCTTGGGCATCTGAGCATCCGTCACCGTTAACGATCAATGCATCTCCGCTTTGAAGTGGAGAAAGCAAATACTGCCGGCTGATGAAATAGTCCAGCCAAACGTCTTTTAAAGATAGATGTATCGCCAATTCTTTCGGTGGAAAATACGATGCTGTATCTTCAATCCGCTCTAAATTATTTGCGGTGAGGTGGTCAAGAATGTCTGTGTTCAAATGTATAGTCAGGTTTGTCTTAGCCCTGGTCATCGCAACATACAAAAGGCGTTTTTCTTCGTCGGTTGCGGAATTGAAGTTTTCAAGCATGAGAAACACATGATCAAACTCTTTTCCCTTGGCTTTGTGAATGGTCGAGACAAAAATCGTCTCGCCGTTTTCGTTGAAGAAATCTTCCAATCTGGATTCACGGACGAAAACTTCCAGATCGGATATATATTTCCGCTTCGGATTGGTCGCCTCAAAATCCCGGATGATATTGCCTAAAATCTCTAACTTGGTACTGTGGCGATACTTATTAAAGACTTCGCGCTTTGCATTCAACCAAACATCATCGCTGATAGTGAAGACATCATCGCCTAAATTCAATGCGTCTACAAAGTACCGCACTTCGTCCAGATTGTATAGGCTAAAACCTTCGTTGGATTGGATAAGCTTGGCCTGTACCTTATTTTTTAAAAGCAGTCCCGTAATCTGCAAGGCTTCTTCATTTGTCTTCGTAAGTATACAGGTAGTCCCTAAAAGGTCGGTTGAAAGGATATCCTGAACCAATGGGGTAATGAGGTTAGCACTGTGATAACGTACAATCTTTATTCGTCCATAGTCGCTTTGCGTGGCCATTATCGGAGTTTGTTTAAGCCGATAGGAAATCCGTTTCACAAACTGATTTGAAAATTCGACCAGATTGCTTTTGCTTCGGTAATTTTCGACCAATTCGTGTTTGACAGCATGGTTGGCTCGAATAAACTGTTCGAGATATTTGGAACTGGCACCCCTAAATTCGTAAATATTCTGGTCGTCATCACCAACGGCTATAACGCGCATTTCTTCGTTCTGCTCCATCAACGTACGGATCAATCCGAATTCGTCTTCATCCATATCCTGTGCTTCATCGATGACCAAAACAGTTTTGGTGATCCGGCTTGCTTCGACTTCGTTCTGCTTGATCTGGTGAATGGTCCTTTTCAGGATGTCGCCGGATTTTTCCAAACTACCGACTCGGCCCAACAGGTCAAAACAGTACGAGTGGAAGGTTTTTATTTCGATATAGTTGGCCGCATTGCCAATAAGCTTCAGCAGGCGCTTTTTAAATTCGGTTGCGGCTGCTCTTGAAAAAGTGATCATCAGCAACTGTTCGTGCTTCACGTCTTCCATCAGCAGCAGGGAAGCCAGCTTGTGTACCAAAACGCGTGTCTTGCCGCTCCCGGGACCGGCAGCCACGACAATGTGCTTAGTCTCGTTGTCGTTAATGATCTTTAGTTGGATCGGCGAAAGCTCTCCGAACAGTTGCCGGAATTTGGCTGGCGTGATGTTCCGCTTAATTTCATTCTGTCTGCTGCCTCTGAAATATTTATTCAGAAACGAGGAATAGTTCAACTGAAAATAATCTTCTACAAATTGTAATGCATCTTTGTAATCATCGATCATTTTCTTGGCATATTCGCCGACGATGTGAATCTGCTGTACCTTGCTTTCATAGAACTGATGCAGTTTTTGATAATCGTCTTTGGTATATTGTTTCTTATTATTTTGCTCAGTACGCTCAATGGTGAGGCGATTATATACGACCAAGAATCCGCCCTCGATTTTGACGGCTTCAATTCTGGACAGGTAAAATAGGGTGTCTTCGATATCATCGATGCTGACATCCTTTTTGAACATACTCATCTCAGCCTCATAGGCATCTTTTAGCGCATGAACGGAAAACTCGACCAATACTTCGTCTTTCAGGGCTTCATCTTCCGAAGCGTTTACCGTACTTTTTTCATAGAGAAAGGCAACAATGAATTTGGCTAAATCATGGCGTTTCTCCAGCTTTTCTTTCAGTAATTCTTTTGATTGCAGAGCGAGTACCGCCATGTGGTTTTTGGACGCTAACGTTTTCCGTTTGATCCAATTTTTAATCGCCCAGAAATTAAAAATAGTTTTAATCTTGTTGATGCTGATGTCGCTAAGTCCCTTTTCTTCTCCTTGCTCATTCAGTTCTTTGAGGTGAAATACTTTTTCCTGTTCGTCTATGATCGGAAGCAAAAAGTTCTCTATCTTGCTAAACGTATCCACGATATGGATCGATCGATTTTTGCTCTCCCCCTTCTTGATGTATGCCGTCAGATCTTTAGTGTCCGCCAAAATATTTTCGTCACGTAGGAGATTGATAATGTTAAGGACTTCCTCCCTGACGATGCCCAAATGGTCGCTGATATAATCGACTCGTGATTCAGCGATCTCTTCATTGGATTGCTTTCTGCTTTTTGTCGAAAAGAGTTTCTTGATGATGCGGATACCCTGTTCCTTCTGCTTTTCGGAAAACCGCTCCGACAGGTTGATTTTAGCAATGGCTTCTTGTGCATTGTTGGAAAGAATACTATTGGCAAAGACCTGTGGCATATTTTGCCCGCGTTTCAGGTATCCTGCATCCTCCAATGCCGCGATGGCCGTAGTAACCCGTGTCTCGATCTCTGCAACATTATCGTCCCAACCTGCTTTTCGCGCAATCTCTAAAGCGGAATTGGAAACTGTTGAGCGGAATTTGGTTATTTCTTTTATCGCCTTCCAAACCTGTTGGATCTCCTTGATGGAAAGTTTGGTCTGATTTAAAAGAATGAAATGTTTACTCAAATCTTCCTCGTCAAACAATACAAAACAATCGGCTGTAATCTTCTCATCACGTCCTGCCCTACCTGCTTCCTGCACATAATTTTCGAGCGAATCGGAAATCTCGTAATGAATGACCATGCCGACATCTTTCTTGTCGACGCCCATTCCGAAAGCCGAAGTAGCAACCATGATCTGCGTGTCTCCGCGGATAAACGAATCCTGGTTTTCGGACTTTTCCTGCTTATCCATTTTTCCGTGGTATGGCTTTGCACGGAAACCATCTTTGAACAGCCTTTCGGCAAGTAAATAGGCTTTTCGAGTTCTGGACACATAGATAATCGCGGGACAATCTTTCTGCTCAATCAGATCCCGAACTGCCTGATATTTCTCTTCATCGTCCCGTTTTTCGAAGACTTTGTACTGAAGATTGGTACGGGAGGCTTTGGATGTAAACAATTCAAGATCAAGCGACAGTTTCTCTCTGAAATAATCACGAATATCTTCAATGACTTTTTGCTTTGCCGTAGCGGTAAAACAGGAAACCGGGATTCCTTCTTCGAGGTTCTTCTTTTCTTGAATGGATTTGATAAAATCTCCGATATACAAATAGTCCACCCTAAAGTCTTGCCCCCAAGATGAAAAACAGTGGGCTTCGTCGATAACAAAACGTGCAATCTTTCTTCCCAAGACCAGGCGCTCGATTGTCTTCGAACGAAGGGATTCGGGTGATAGGTAAAGAAGGGATGCAGAGCCGTCTTGGACTCGTTCAAAAGATTTGGCTCGTTCAATCGGGTCGAGCAAACCATTGATGGTAACCGCATCCGTAATGCCGATTTTCTCCAGATTATCGACCTGATCTTTCATCAAGGACTGCAACGGTGAAATGACAATCGTCAGACCTTTGGACGTCTCCCCGCTCATCAGTGCCGGTACTTGAAAGGTGATGGATTTGCCTCCTCCTGTAGGAAAAACAGCGAGAATTGATTTGTTGGCAAGCGCAGCTTTGACTGCTTTCTCCTGCAGCGGCTCTCCACCATAACTTCGGTAGGTGTCAAAACCGAAAAATCGTTGGAGACCTTTATGGGCGTCTAAAAATTCGTTGCAATATGCACATCCGCTCACACAGGGTTTGTTTCTCAAACGTAACATAATCCGCTCCACTTCGGGATAATTTTTCAAGACCCAAGGTGGTGTTATGGAATGTACTCTTTTGTGTTGAATAAATGAATGGATGAGTGAAAGGCTGTAAGCCAATTCAATGGGGTTTTCGGTAATTATTCTTGCTAAATCTGCTTGTTCGCAAATCTCATTTTTGAATTTTTGGCGAATGAGTCCTTCCGTCTCTGCACCTGTAGTTACGTACGCCATCAAACGGAAAAACCCATAAAATTCTCTTTGATTGCCCAACAACGAGTAAAAAATTTGCTGCAGCGTTTGATCTAATTGCCGAAAGGCCGTAACCTCATCATAGAATAAATCCTTCGCTTTGATGGCATCATTCAACGGATTGTTAGCGTCTTCCGATTGGAGCTTATCATCTTTGAGTAATGCGTGGTATGGGTTGGTGGGAAAAAGCAAAGGTGAAAGAAACAGTGTATCAATAGCATTCACTGGGTTTATTCCGGCATCATGAAGGGTTTTGCCAATGTATTTTATATCGTGATTTAAGATATTGTGCCCACAGACGAACTGTGTGCCCTGAAGAAAGTGTGCAAACTCAGCTGCTGAAGGTTTATGGAACGAAGCTCCGTTATTCTTGACACTTCCAATGTCAAGAATTTTTCCGCTCTTCGGTTCAACTTCGGTATCTATGAATGCTATCGCGTTCATTTACGGCTACAACTTCTTATTTGAATTAGTCATTCAGTGCACGATTTTAGGACTCTTTAGGCATGTGTTTCCAGATTTTTCATCTCGTAAATTTCTCATACAGCTATTTAACAAAACTATTCCTCAAAAAAAACATAGATAAACTAAAGAATACGTATTGGCTTAGCTACTTCTACAAATTTTGATAATGGCCAATCGCTTAGCCTTAGTTGATCCCATACAGGAGTACACTTCTACAAGATACAAATAATTTGCATACACGTGAAAATTTGCAACAAATTAGCTCGATACGCGTTCTTACAATATCGAAGTTTTGAGGTGTAGGAAATTTAAAAAGAACTTATCAGGATATATTCGGATCATTTCATGGATAGAAAAGAAGAGCTTGAAAGAGTAATCTACAGGCTTTACACATAATGCTTCGAGAACTAAAACATACTTAATATGCTGACAGATATAAATCCGAAATTACCAATGAGAGACAAAACCGCAACAAAAGAATTTTACTTAAACAAATTGGGGTTTAGCGAAATTGCCGACTATGGGGATTATTTATTGATAAGAAAAGACAACATTGAAATTCACTTCTTTGAATTCAAAGACCTTGATCCAAAGGAAAATTATGGACAAGTTTATATCAGAACAAATGACATTGATAGACTATACCAAGCGCTTTTGGACAACAAAATCTCAATTCACCCAAATGGACATTTAGAAACAAAACCATGGGGGCAAAAAGAGTTTTCGCTACTTGACCCTGACAGCAATTTGCTAACCTTCGGACAAAACGTATAGCATGATTTTCAATTTATTGTATTGCGGGATATTTGGCCTATTAGTCTACTAATAATTATTTTTGAGCTACCGCAAATGTGATACGCACTATTACTCGATTGATAAGTTATGGAAACAAGCAGTAATACTTCCATCACGACACTTCCTGACGAGGTGTTGATGAGTAGGATTTATCTTTTCCGGGACCAGAAAGTTATGCTCGATAGAGATCTTGCGGAGTTGTATGGAGTAACCACAGAAAATCTAAACAAGGCGGTGAAACGGAATATGAAAGCGAACGGGCATCTTTGAGGTCGCAATTTGCGACCTCAAAAGACGGACGAGGAGGAAGAACTTATTTGCCTCATGTATTAAGGTCTAACCCCACTATATATTATTCCTTAAGTATCCCTGAAAGTTATCCTGAAACTGCAGCCCGCTATCTAGCCTGTACTTGCTTAGCTTATTGTACAGGGTTAATCCCCACAACACGAACTCACTGAGGAAATATATATCTTCTTTTTTTGTATCCGGCTGGTATTTCTCTATCAAGCGATGGACGGCATCTACTTGGTCCAATGCATGTTGATAATCTATATCGCGTAGGTCGTCAGGCAGATGAACACCGTCCGAACTCAAGAACCATCGCACAATTTCGTCGTAGGGATATTGTTCGTTTTCCTTCTCGAGTTTTTCTATTTTGGGAAACAAAGTCGGAAACAGGGTCTTTACCGCACCTTCTATGAGCTGCATAGCTACAACGGCGGCACCTTCCTGCTCCCCTTCATATAGCAACTCAACTTTTCCCGTGATCGCCGGAATGATTCCCATAAAATCACTTAATCGCACTGCGGTGGCCGAATCTCCATTTTTTAGCATGCGTAATTCGGCGGTGCTTAGTAAATTCTGAAATGCCGTAATCCCCATTCTTGCGCTGACACCGCTTTTTACATCGATGTATTCGCTATCCCGGGCTTCGAAACTGATCTGTTCCAATATATCGCGCGCCAGTTCGGGCACATAGATCTGCTCTTTTTGTGCGGCTTCCAGGTCAGCCTCCTGTTCGGTGATCACTTTGGCCACTGCGACAGAAATAGGGTAATGGGTGAGAATCTGAGAACCTATACGATCCTTCAACGGTGTCACAATACTCCCCCTGTTGGTATAATCTTCGGGATTGGCCGTAAAGACAAACTGTAGGTCCAAAGGCAATCGCAACTTAAATCCACGTATCTGTATGTCGCCTTCCTGTAGGATATTGAAAAGAGCTACTTGGATCCTAGCCTGCAAGTCGGGCAGTTCGTTGATCACAAATATGGAGCGGTTGGCACGCGGGATCATTCCGAAATGAATGACGCGGTCATCCGCGTAACTCAGTCTTAAATTCGCTGCTTTTATAGGGTCTACATCACCTATCAAATCCGCCACGGTCACATCTGGTGTCGCCAATTTCTCGGCGAACCGTTCGTTCCTGTGAAGCCAGCTAATCGGTGTATTATCGCCTTTTTCTTTCATAAGCTCCAAGGCATAACGGGAAATAGGTTGATACGGGTCATCATTGATCTCCGACCCCTCGACTGTGGGGATATATTCATCTAATAAATTTACCATCAGCCTCGCTAATCGGGTCTTTGCCTGGCCACGAAGTCCCAACAAATTAATGTTATGCTTGGAAAGAATGGCTCTTTCGAGTTCGGGAATAACAGTATCCTCATAACCGTGGACGCCTTCAAACACCGTTTTGCCGCTCCGTATTTTATTAATCAAATTCTGACGGAGTTCTTCCTTTATGCTTTTCGGTGTGTAACCTGCTCCTTTTAACTCTCCAAAAGTCTTGATCGTAGTATAATCCATGTATTGTTATTGTTAAACCTGTAGTTTATCGTATTCTCTTTTTTCGGTTGTTCTCGTAATCCGCAAAGATCATTTCGCCCAAGTTACCTAAGCCGGTATAGTAGGCTTTGCCCCTATTGGAAGTTGTGAACTCATCGACAAACTCCTGAAGGTATGGATCTGAAGTAATCATAAATGTGGTGATCGGTATTCCTAGCTTACGGGCTTGCGCAGCCATACTGTAGCATTTAGCGGTAATTAAAGGATCTAAACCCATGGGGTTCTTGTAATATGTACCATCCGGCATATTCAAGCAGCTTGGCTTACCGTCCGTAATCATAAATATTTGCTTGTTTGCGTGGCGTTTTCGTCTTAAGATATCCAAGCCTAGCTGTAGACCTGCAACGGTATTTGTATGAAATGGCCCCACCTGCAGATAAGGTAAATCTTTGATTGCGATTGGCCAAGCATCATTTCCGAATACGATAACATCCAACGAATCTTTTGGATACCGTGTGAGTATCAACTCTGACAATGCCATCGCCACTTTCTTCGCTGGCGTAATACGGTCTTCGCCATACAAGATCATACTATGGCTGATATCAATCATCAACACCGTACTCATCTGTGACTTAAATTGGGTATCCTCTACGACCAAGTCATGCTCCGACAGGCTGAAATCACCGATCCCATGATTGACCTGTGCATTTTTTAAACTTTCGGTGACAGAAATCTTGTCAAGGCTATCACCGTATTGATAGCTTCTAAAATCTCCTGTATTCTCGTCACTCTGGCCGCTATACTTGGTTTTATGATTGCCGGATGTGCCTTTACGCATCTTTCCGAAGATTTGATCCAATGCATTTTGCCGAAGCGCTTTTTCCATCTTCGAGCTGAGGTCTACTCCTTCTTTTCCGTTAAAACCAAGACGCTCGACGATATAGCCCTTGTTTTTTAAATCTGCTATAAAATCGTCAACAGTATACGCTGGGGTAGTCAATTTAAACTCTTTGTCCAACTGTCTTAGCCAATCGATAGCTTCATCAAAATCCCCTGACGTATAGGTAATAAGCTCCTTGAATATCTCAAATAATTTATCAAAAGGTGTCTGAAAAGGTTCCTCGTACTGTTTAAAGACAAATCCTTTATTCCTATCCGTCTTGTTCATACGCTAAAATTACGATATTATAATTGTTATTTTCACTCGTAAATATCACAACAATATCATGATTCGAAGAAATACACAAACTGATTGCGCAATTTATTAGCGGGAGTTACACCTTAGTCTTTAAGCTCACGTGACCTCAATGCTCTAAGAGGTAGTAAAACAAGGACCGTGGCAACCAAAATAGATGGGACCCATACCGTCGTTAGTCAATCAAAGTGGATAAACCACAGCGATCACAGCCAAAAGGGCTCTTGACGGCTATCGACAATATACAGCAGGGTGAGTTTATCGTTGCTCACTGCATAAAAAAGTGAACTTAGCTTTCTGACTTGGGCGACTCGAACATTTTCATCGAAAGAACTTGGCTTGTACATATTCGGAAAGGCTGAAATTAACAGGATAGTCTTGTCTGTCTCTTTAATAAAATCGTCTGTTACTTTATCTCCCCAATTGTTTCGTATGAACTTAACTAAAACCTTGAACGTATACTCAAAGGTATCGGTATATTGAATTTTCAACCCCACAATATTATCGATCCAAAATAGCGTTAAGTCCTTTATAATCTTTTACACGTCCTAAATTCAAATCTTCTTGCGCCTTACGGACACCTGCTATAACATGGGGGGGGAATGTACTCCGCTCATTAACCTCATCGTACTTCACTCCTAAGGCATCCAAAACAGCTTTTATTGCCTGCTCGGACCTCTCATTATCCAAATGTATTGTCAACGTCGTCATACTCATACAATCTAATAAATACTAAGATACGATTTTCCAATAATAATTACAAAAACTACAGAACACCTCACGTTTTGAATAACCATTATTTAGTTTCTGCAACTTTACCACACGTAAGCATAGATGAACCGTAGTAAGGGTTTTTGATATCCTTTTCTTTGCTCAGCCAATATGCTTTTTTCATCGGGCAATATTGGTAGTAAATAGGTTGGTTTACTTTGTCGGATGATTTTACCAATTTCCACATTATGGTAGATACATCGTTGAAAGCGGCTCTTTGCTTTTCAAGATTGTTGCCTGCCTTGCTTAATTTCTCAGCAGCTTTCTGCAATTCTGCTTTCTGTACAAAATTGTCCTCATTCTTAATGGCTTCGTTTAGGGCAGAAATAGCGGTGCTTGCCCCCTTACTGTCACTGCTTACCAAAGCATTTTTTACGCTGATATAATTGTTCAGCAGGTTGCCTGTATTTTGTGCAAATGCAGAAAATCCAAACATCATTACGGTTATTGCTAGTATTAACTTTTTCATTTTTTTTGTTAAAGATAAGTGAATTGCTGATTACCAAATCACAGCGATAACGTTTTTCCTATTTTAGCATAGTTTTCATACTTTTACACGATGAGCAACAATGATATTATGAAAAAGCTTCGCGTGGCTTTAAAATTTACTGATGACGATATTATTGAGGTATTAGCCCTAGTGGATTTTAGGGTGACGAAAACTGAACTGGGGGCGATATTCCGCAAAGAAGACCATCCAAATTTTAAACCTTGCGGCGACCAGTTGCTCCGAAATTTCCTTAATGGACTGATTATTTACAAGCGTGGTCCCAAACCTCGTCCTAATTCGAATGTCTAAATAAAAAGCCTTGTGTAATGTGTAATATTGGCTATTAAAAGACCAATACTTTGTCCCTATTATCTTAAAATATTCCTATGTTCGATCAACAATAAAAACTATTGTTTTTAAACCAATGGTTTATTAATTTTACATAACAAATGGAATTAATAAAGACAGGTATGCTCCTTTTTGTTTTACCGAACAAGGTGTAGCGATGCTATCATCGATATTGAACAGTAAAGGTTTAAAAAACTAAAATAGACAGCATTATGAAGCCAAGAATTTCAGTATTGACATTAGGAGTTGCAGACTTGGAAAAGTCAGTTGAGTTTTATCGAGATGGACTGGGTTTGTCAACACAAGGAATCATCGGAAAGGAATTTGAATACGGTGCGGTTGCATTTTTTGACCTGCAAAGTGGTTTAAAGTTAGCACTGTGGCCAAGAAAAAGCATAGCCAATGATACGGGAATTCCTTTACAAAACTCCTCGGCATTGGAATTTACCATTGGGCATAATGTTATGAGTGAAGAAGAAGTAAATGTGATAATGGAACTGGCTGAAAAAGCAGGCGCAAGAATTATTAAACCTGCTGCAAATACTTTTTGGGGTGGTTATGCAGGTTATTTTCAAGATCTGGATGGACACCTTTGGGAAGTTGTTTATAACCCGGATCTTATACCGGAAAATTAAAAACTTAGCGTCTTCTTGTAAGAATGGTACTACCAATACCTGTGCATCGCACGGCATATGCACAGGTATTGTATTAACTGGTTATTCCGTGGGAAGCTTAGTCATATCCATAAAGAAAAGCTCCCAGGTATGACCATCAAAATCTTCAAGGGTACGCTGTTGCATAAAGCCGTAATCTCTTATTTCGTTGGGTTCCGTACCACCCGCTTGAAGTCCCCTGGCCATGATATTATTTACTTCGTCAATGCTGTCCAGCGATAATGAAAAAAGTCCTGCTAATGCTGACTTGGTATCTGCTAAAGGCTTAGTTGCAAATGTTTCAAATTTTTCGTGGGTCAAAAGCATCACAAAAATATTTTCGCTCCAAACCATGCACTTTCCCGTGTCGTCCGAAAATTGAGGATTATTTGTAAATCCTAATGCCGTGTAAAACTCCACTGATTTTTGGAGATCTTTGACAGCTAAATTGATAAATACCTGTTTTGCATTCATGATTTTTATTTTTTTGCAAGTTACGATTTGCCAAATTTCTTTAACTTGTCATAAGACAAGTATGCATTGTGGGGTTTAGGGTTGGGGGAAAATAACTATCTTTATGTGATGCAAGAACAGATAAACAATCCACTGCACGGAAAAAGACTGGACACCATCGTGGAAAGCTTGGTTGAGTTTTATGGCTGGGAAGAGTTGGGAAGAAGAATAAAAATTCGATGTTTCAATGAAAACCCGAGTATTAAATCTTCATTGTCCTTTTTAAGAAAAACGCCTTGGGCGCGTGAGAAGGTCGAAAAATTATATTGCCAAACCGTTTCCCGTTAGCGGCCATCATTACCACAGGTGGACATATGGCTATAGCGTTTAAGCTACATGCACTTTAAATGAGCGGAAGTTTACTTAAACCTTTTCGTTAAATATCTCCTTAGCGGAATGTCGTAAAATATCATGACTAAATAAGCAAATAAGACCATTAATACTGTACCGCTCACAATGACCAAAGTCAATTCATTCGGGTTAGGATTGGTCGTTAAAAAATAGTTTCCGAATATCCATATTCCAGCGTAATGTGTCATGTAAAGAGGATAAGAGATGTTTCCGGAAAATTCGCAAGCTTTTTCAACTTTAGGTGATAGAATAGAGCCGGCACCAAGAGAAATAAGTAAAGGGAAATACAACAGCACAATGAATAGCTCAACAAGCCAATTAAATTCAAAATACGGCATTAATAGAGCTAAAAGCAACAGGAAGGAAAGCCTAATGAAGCCAATACTGTTTTTAATGATCCAATTATTGCGATAAATCAATAATCCGGCTAAAAAGGAGAATGCTATTCTCACGCCACCATGCCAAAAGGTATCGTCATTCCAGCCGCCTAATAGATTACCTGAATCATAAGCAATATAGGCCAATCCAATGGCAGCTATGACGATCAAAATAGAGACGGCATATCGACTTAATTTATATAAAACAAATGCATAAGCTATATTGGCTACGTACTCCCAAAACAATGACCAAGAGGGGGCATTCAATCCAAAATTGTTAAAACTTCGCTCTTCCATCACCGGAAAAGGAATTAAAAATAAAGAACAGGTAAAAATTAAAGCAGTTCGACCAAAATCGTATAAAGAGGCCGCATTACTAAAGGGATCAAATAAAAATGCAACTAACCCTAAAACTGCTCCTAAAACAACTAACGGATGTAGCCTTATGAGCCTTCTTTTAAAAAACTCCAGGGTTCCCATTCCTTCTAATCTGTTGTCATAAGCGTATGCAATTACAAATCCAGATAAGCAAAAGAAAAAATCCACGGCTAAGAAGCCATGTACAATAAAATTTTGTGTATAATCCTCGTAAATCCATTCCGCAAAGTGAAAAATGACTATGGCTAGGGCTGCAACTCCCCGTAATCCGTCTAATATTTTAAAGTGCTTTTTGGATTGCAAAGTATCTGTATTTGATGTATCCATCCGTATTTATAGTAAACTGGCCAAATATCCACAAAATAACGCAATTAGGAAATAAATTGATAGTAGAGCAGCAAAACCGAATTCAAAATAAAAAAATTATTGCTCTTTAAATAAATGTGTATTAACTTTGCAAAGTTAATCGTTAAAATAAACAACTTATACTATAAACAAATAACAAAATATCATAAAAAATAGACATCATGAAAAAAGATAACCAAAATGAAAAACCAAAACTAATACTTCGTAAAAAATATCTCGACGAAATGGAAGCTGAGAATCTTTCCATTGAAGAATTTCTTGATAAGAGAATGCGAGAACACCAACGTGCTGAAAAAATGCTTTTTGAGCAACAAGTGAACAATGCTACCCCTCTTAAGTTCGTCAAGGATATATCCATAAACCACAACTTGGAAAACCTAGGTTATGAGAGGCGATTCTTTACCCGTGAAGATGCTGAGTTCTTAAACCAACTGATAAAAAAATGGGAGGATGAGAACTCGATATGGGAACTAATAGAGTCATCGCCAGAAGACAAAGAAGACCTCATCCAAACATTAATACAAACCGGTGTATGCTATGAGTTTAAAAATCTGGGAGTCACTCTATATACGACTTGGCGATTTGACGAGTCCGTTTATAGTGATTCTTCTTCTATACTGTATGGTAACATATCATATTATTATAACCACTTTAGTAAAGAGTTTAAAGAAATCAATGAAGAAGAACTATTTGATATAGAATTTTCAGCATAATGTAATAAGGGGGAGTTGCCCTCTCCCCCTCTGATATTAACTACTTCAAAAAATATTCAAAAAAATCGTATATCTTTTCACATGCTTCTTCATTGAGCGCATGCTGTGGCCTATTTGTCATAGCCACACGTTCCTTCTTACCTAATAAGTGATTTACGGCTACGCTGTGGTTAAGTGCACGCCACTGGGTGACAGGATCTTCGGCGCCTCCGGATACTAAGAATGGCCGAGGAGCCATAAGCGTATGGAGTTCGTGGAGATTTCTGCCGTCTTGGCGTAGTTTGTTATAAACCCCATATGCGGGGTTGTCGGCTGTAATCAACCCTCTCTTCCGCCATGGCTTTGGGTGAAAACCCAAATACCAAGGTTCCCAATAGTTGATTGATTCACGACTTTCCTGCATAACAATACCGGGATCGGACCATGCTGCAGCTGCAAAATTATCCGTCAGACACGAGGCAAACATAGCCCACTTCCCGCCAAAAGAATGGCCCAGAACACCTATTCGCCTTTTGTCCACATCCTTTCTATTTGCTAACGCATAATAGGCATTGTTTGCGGCATACCCTAACATCGATAGTGGCTGAACGGAGACACTATCAATAGACGGATAGTACAACGAAAACTCATTCCGTGCGGAAGCTTCTTTAGTGCCAATAGATAAAGTAATAAATCCTCTGCTAACTAATTGGAGTGCAAAAAAGCGATAAGGCTCTAAGTTAGGATTTCGATTGCTGGTGCCAATAGCTGTTTCCGCATCGTAGAAAACGGTAACAACGGCTGGCATTTTGCCTTTTGCTCCCTTGGGAACTAACAAATAACCGGTGGTCTGTTCGTGAGGTGTCCATTTAAATCGCACGACATACTGTGTATAATTGCCTTTGTCGATAGTATCTAAGTATTCAAAGGTCTGCTTCGTATACAATGCTGGCCACTTTCCAAGATAACCTTCCCAATCTGCTTTGATCTCTTCCCTACGCTTTTCCCATTGTTTAGGTGTTTCTACGACCTCTCCATGGTCAAAAATCAAGGGAGATCTGAAATCACCGAAATCCCCTTTCAACGAATCGGGTGGATAAAAGTAGGGTTGAAGGGATTGATACAACTGATTCTTCTGTGCAAAAATGACTTGTAGGGCCAAAATGGACAAAAGAATATAACTATATAGTTTCTTCATGATTTATCGTTTAGCAAATTCTAAAGATTTTGTCGTTAAATAATATTTGGCTAGTATAAAGGATTTCTCCCATGCTGGTAACGATCCATCTTTTCTATACTTTAGAAACTGTTGTAACACCTTGGCAAAATGCTCTTCGTGACTAAGATACAGCGCATCGGGAATTGATATTTTATATTGTCCATTTTCTTTCTCGTAGCTCAGATTGGGTAAGTCTTTAATGGCTGCTAACGCCCCCTTTAGCTCATCCTCAAAATGTGCATCATTCGTATTCGGAGTAAGGAAAACAGCCATCTTAGCATTGACATCTGCTTTAACTTCGATGTCGAACTGTTTTGTCAAAAACTTCGCGTGAAATTGATCTCCACGACCATCTAACGATTCGACGGCCCATTCTACAGCAATAGAAACAGGTATTCCTTTAAATGAATAGTCTATCTTTCCATTACTGAATACGTTCAGCGTTTGCTCTGCTGTAACATCAGCCAATAAGGACGATGGGTAGTCTTCAAGATTCGTGGCTTTCGTAAAATCCGCTTTAGATAGATTCGTTGCCCACCGCTGTGCGTCCTTCAATTGTATATCCCGGTCGATATCGATGACTTGTTCGGAGGATAGCATCCATTGAATCAGATCGATATAATGCGTGGTTACATCGACCAATCCTTCCCCTTGCTGTTTGGTATTAAAAAACAGTACAGGTCGGGTCAGCGGTTTACCTGAAACTTCCTTAATGAAATGATGAATACTGCTAAACGCAATGGAAGGTTCATTATCGTTGACCTGAAGACCTCCGGAAAACTCCTTGTTGTTAATTAGCGCTTTAATGATTTGGTTTTTCACGTCATATCGCTCTGTCATGATATCATACACCAATGCAGAGTTCTTGTTAGAATCATCCATTAAAGTCTTCAACTTGCTGTAACCAGCACCATCGATTACGAGTGGCTTATCGGCGAAGACGTCACGATTATGCTGAACTGCGCGGGTGATGTAGTCGATTTTTTTAGCATTGTCCCCTGCCAGAACAACTACATTGCCTGTCTCACCCTGGAAAGCCTTTTCTACATAATCCGCGCCATAGTATTCTGTAATATCCCAATGGGTAGGATCCGTCTCTCGTGAATTATACTGGTCAATCAATTGGGTGTATCCTTCCGCAGTAATAGCAGAGTCTGCAAAGAGATGAACTAATGGATCTATTTCGTCATTCGCATACTTCTGCACTAAGGCGGCATGAAAATGTTCTGGTTCTATCACAAGCAATTTGACGGCATCGGCATTCGTTTCCTTTGGGCGATTTGATCCACATCCGGTATTCATCACTATGATTAGTGTTAAAAAATATAATGTGTTTTTCATATTATAAACTCCATTTTCTGATTTTGTGTGCATATACTGCATAATACATCAAATACAGGTAACATGGAAACAACACCCAATATGCTTCACGAAGTCCATAAGCGTCCGCAAAATAACCATAGATTAAGGGTAAAATAGCGTTACCACACAGTCCCATGATCATCAACGATGCGCCAAGTTTGGTAAATCTGCCTAAACCATCCAAAGCAAGTGGCCAAATTCCGGCCCAAGTCAAGGAGTTGGAAATACCCAGCAACACAATGAACCAAATGGACATATCAACTGTATGTCCCAAGAAGGTAACTTCGCCTTTAACAAAAACAATAAGCAACGACAGCACCGCACCAAGTATAGTAACAATGCGTAAGACGTTGGTCTGACTAATCCACCGTGGAATAACGGCTATACCCATGAAATAACCTGCAATAGCCATAGCTAGTGTATACGAGGGGAATACCTTCGCCTCCACAAGGGAAACGCCCATAGAACCGGCATAATTAATAATGGTGTCGATCGAAATTACCTGCGCACCTACGTGGATAAAAATAGCCACAGCACCTAAGATGAGGTGGGGAAACTGGAAAATACTGGTTTTATTGCTGTTTTTTTCTGCGATGTCATCGCTTTCTTCATCTGTATTCAGCTCGGGTAATGGGGAATATCGAACACCAATACCAATCAGCAACATGGCAACCCCTACAACTGCGTAGGGTACGATAACTCTACGAATCAACTCATCAAGTGCAGCCGTACGATCGGCATCGGTCATTCCTGCCAAACTGTCGAACATAGCCTGATCTGTAGGACGTAACACAGCGGCAGCAAACAATAAGGGCGCGACAATACCGGCGAATTTATTACAGATGCCCATAATACTTATACGCTGCGCAGCACGCTCCTTCGGCCCTAGAATAGTGATATACGGATTGGCTGCCGTCTGTAGGATAGCCAACCCTACACCGATAGTAAACAAACCTAACAAAAACACTTCGTATGTGCGGGTCATCGCAGCCGGGATAAAAATAAATGCCCCAACGGCTAACGCTAGAAACCCAACCATCATACCCTTCTTAAAACCCACGGATTTCAACAGATAGGATGAAGGAACCGACATCACGAAATAAGCTATATAAAAAGCGAATGCTACCAAATACGACTGGAAGTGCGTTAGTTCACAAGCGATTTTAAAATACGGTATCAGGATGGCGTTTATCCACGACAAGAAACCGAAAATAAAAAATAATAAGGCAATGATGCCAATGGAAATAGTCGTTTCCTTTTTGGTCAAGCTTGCCACCGTTTTTAGAATTGTTGTGCCCATCTTTATCTATATTTTTGGTTCCCAGCCTTTAGCATATTCTCTCGACCAATACGTATCCATTACAGCTTTGTCAAGTATGCGGCCGTTTAAAGGATCGATATCTAATGTCTTTCCCGCTCTTAATGCGATATTACCCAACTGTACCAAAAGGGTACTTTGGTGACCGCTTAGAATATCAGAGTTGAGGTTACCGCCATTCTTGATTGCTGAAAACATGTTCTGGAAGTGGAGGCCATCCAACTGTTGTGAAGGACTAGTCAAGCTAGCTGTATTGATGGGTCCGCTATCTTTTACTTCTTTCACTAACTTCCCTTTCACATCAAATACTTTATAAGAATTTGCACCATCGATTTGTAAAGAACCATTTGTACCATAAAACATCACGCCGACATTCGAGCCTTCAGTTGTCATGGCATTGCAGCTCCGTCCTTCCCAGGTTATCATTTTGTCCGCACCAAATTCAATATTGATCATCTGTGTGTCTGGTGCTTCCCAGTCATCGTTATAGGCGTAGCGACCACCATTTGAACTCACCTTTGTTGGATAATCTACTTGTAATCCCCATCGTGCTAAATCCACCATGTGTGTACCGTTGTTTAAGGCTTCTCCTGTACCCCAGTGCCAAAACCAATGCCAGTTGTAATGGATGAGGTTGTCCTGAAAATCTCTCCTAGGTGCAGGGCCTTGCCATAACTCAAAATCTAACCAGGAAGGAACTTCTACTTTTTTCCCTACTCCGATGGAAGGGCGGTTGTTTGTATACCAGGTTTTGGCAAAGTAAACATTGCCTATCGTCCCATTATGCACCTCTTCAATCCCTTTAACAACATTGGGCCAAGATCTTCTCTGGTTACCCATCTGAATAACATTCTTATACTTATTGACCGTGTTAATCAACAGCTCTCCTTCATGGGGATTATGCCCACAAGGTTTCTCCAGATACACATGTTTGCCCGCTTGAGATCCTAAAATAGCCGCTGGAGCATGCCAATGGTCAGGAGCTGCTACAACAAGGATATCTACATCCTTGCTTTCTAAGGATTTTCTAAAATCTCCAAATCCTTTAATAGCGGTGTTCTGGTATTTGGCAACCGCGGCTTTACACTTATCAATTGCACGGCTGTCCACATCACAGATATGGATAACCTCACTATTGGGCTGTGCAGCAAAATTTTGTGCCAAAGCATTACCCCTTGAGTTAACGCCCATCATCGAAATTCGAAGCTTTTCATTGGCGCCTAGTATATTGTTATAACTTTTCGCACTAAAAGCAGGTAAAACACCTCCCAACCCAACGGCTGCAGAGGTTATCAATGATTTTTTAATAAAATCTCTTCTTGAATTATTGTCCATAATGCATTAATTTTTACTTAACTATTTGACTTAAATCGATTGACTTGCCTTCTGAATGTTTACTGACATCAGCGGTTTCAATAAAGGCGCATATTTCCAATGTCTCCTTTATATCAAATGGGGTGACCTTCGTATCAAAGAATTCGACTATCCGCTCTAACAAGGCGTTGTATCCTTTAAAAGACCCAAGTTTTACATTCCCCTTTTCACAATAAATAGTTCCGCCATAGTCACTTTTCCCCGTGCGTGTGCCACGCACTGTACCGACACGACCATCTTCCCATACCCCTACTAGGATATCTGTATCCTTTGTGTGTGTCCGGCTTATAGACTTACATCCTGTGCCCATAGCAGCAAACAGCATTTCTACACCATGAATGCCATACCAAAAGAAATCTGGATGACTAGGGTCCAAGTGTGCAGGTGAATAGACGTCAGCCCCAAGTACCTTACCATGCTTGCCATCAATAACCTCCTGCATGCCTTCGATATACCGAAGTGAAGAAGAAGAGAAGAAAGGTACCTTATGCTTTTCCGATAGCCTGAATATCTCTGCCGCATCCGCATAAGATGCTGCTAATGGCTTGTCTATAAAAACAGGCTTCTTTGCTTCAAAAACTTCTCTCGCCTGCTCCAGATGTAAACGTCCGTCGTTCGTCTCCAACAGTACATAATCCACCTTGCTTAGCAACTCTTTAATAGAATTTGTGATCTCTACACCGTAGGTTTTGACCTGCTCGATATATTTCGGGATACGTTCTGTTGCAGAAGGTATCGTCTTCGTGCCGTATGGGTAGGCCGCTACAACTTTGTATCCTCGGTACTTATCGGGATCCTCATTAATGGATTTCGAAAAAGCTACAGAATGGGAAGTATCTAATCCGATAATTCCTATCCTTTTCTTGTCATTCTTTAAAACTGAGGCAGCAAATGCTCCTTGATTTGCCGCAAGCGTAAATAGGGCCAATGAACTAGCGCCTAAAAAATCTCTTCTGCTAAAGGTGCTCATAACGTGGTTTATTTGTTATTTTTCTAAAGGTAATAAAATGTGTACGTACACGAAAATATTTTCAATTTTCTTTTGTAAAATATCCATGACGCTTTAATTCTTATAATAGTTATAATTTTCTTTTGTAATAATGTCGATCGGCATAAACTGAATTTTATCGACAACTTGTTGATTTATAAAATGTTCACACAAGGTTAACAGTGCTTGATACCCCTGCTCTATTGGCTTTTGACAAATTAAAAAGTCAATGACATCTTTCTCTACATAGCTTAGATTTTGACTTAAGTAATCATACCCAACTAACCTGACTCCCGAAATGTTGTTTTCCTCCAGGTACTTTGCAACCGTAAAAACGCGTGAATTCGTCACAAAGATCAAATCCACCGAATGGCTTTTCAAATAGGAATCCAGTTCTTTGGTCACGGATACATAATCTGTCTGATACAGCGACATAACCTGAATATCCGCACTGACTTGGGCCTCTTCAAAATGCGCTTTAAATCCGGCTTCTTTTCTTAGCAAGTGGTGTTCGGCATCTAATTCACGTGATATGTTTAAAATCAAAACCTTTCCTTGTTGTGGAACCAGATACTTACACAGGTTTCCGGCAAGTTTGCCAGATTGAAACAAGTCCGGACCAATGTAACTTAAGGGCTTCACAGTAGAAATGTCTGAATTAATAAATACACATTTGATTTTTAACGCTTCACATTTCTTAAAAAACTCGACGGATTCACCAATAAAGGAAGGCGCAACGATGACACCCTGAAAAGTATCTTGAAAAATTTTCTCGGACGCTTCTACAAATGTCTTCCGATCATTTAAATCATATAGAAAAAAAGAAACATCTATTCCGTACACCTGCATCTCCGACCAAGCTGTTTGTATACCCTCTAAGGGCGCTTTCCAATATTCGGTTTCTGTAGATTCTTTTGGAATCAGGACAGCGAACCGAAAAACCTTTTTCGAGGCTAATCTTCTTGCCAATAGATTGGGTTTGTAATCGATCTCTTTAATAATAGCATCTATTTTTTCTTTTGTTTTAATAGAGACCCCTGGTCGATTATGAATTACACGATCTACCGTAGCAATAGAAACATTTGCTCTTCTCGCGATTTCCTTTACTCCGGATAATTCAGTCTTTTTAAGCATTTCTGGTTTAACGTATTTTTATATAGATAAAGATAAAAAATTATTCTCGTCTTAGAGGAGACTGCTGCTTTCTTTATCCAAATATAATTTGGTTTGACCATGTTTCCGCAATATCGTCGAAGGAAATTTCTCGCTGATATCCTCATGCAAGGTTTGATAAACCGCTTGGGCCTTGGTGGGACCCGGTACTACACAAAAGATATAGGGCGCTGAAACGAGTGTTGGAATGGTTAAGGTTAATGCATGGGTCGGTACTTCTCCGATAGTTGGAAAACATCCATCGTTAACCTGTTGCTGACGACATATTTCATCCAGTTCAACTTTTTTCACCGATTTAGGATCGTTAAAGTCTGCAACGGGCGGATCGTTAAATGCAATATGCGTATTCTCCCCTATCCCCATGCAAACAATATCTGGCTTATGCGCAGCCAATATACGTGTATAACGTTCACATTCTCCTTCTATATCATTATTCTCGCCTTGAATATAATGAATGCTTTTAAGAGGAACTTTTTCAAATAGATTCTTCTTCAGGTAATTTCTAAAACTCTGGGGCTGATCATCTTTAATGCCAACATATTCATCCATATGCAGAGCATTGACCTTGTCCCAAGGAATATCCTGAGCCAATAGCCCTTCGTACAAATCCTTTTGCGATGGTGCGGCTGCAAAAATAATATTCACCTCATTTTGTTGCTCAAGAATCTTGTTTATCGCTACGGATACATCTCTTGCCACGGCTTCCCCCATTTGTTCTCGCGTCGGGTACACCTCGATTGTAAGGTCTTCTTTTGTTGTTTTCATATTAATTTCCGTTATATTTCACTGTTTCTTCTACTAATGGAAGGCTATTATACACAACTCGTCCTTCGACCATGGTAAGGCTCACCTGTACATTATCATCAAAAACAACTAAATCCGCATCCTTCCCTTCCTCAATAGAGCCTTTGTAGGAATCAACTTTCATGACCCGGGCCGGATTCAGACTAATCATTCGGACAATTTCCTCCAAGGATAAATGACCAAGCTTTAACATTGTACGTACTAACCTATCGGTTGTGGCAACACTGCCCGCGAAGGCCGTCCGATCCTGCAGCTTGGCAACTCCATCCTCTATAATGACTTCGATCCCGTCGTCGTAGCTACCTAAAATTGAGCGTTCGTCTGTGGTGCCTGCTGCGCGCATCGCATCGGTTATCAAAATCATTTTATCAGGACCTTTTACTTTATAAATCAACCGCAGCAATGGATCTGGAAGATGAATACCATCGGCAATCAGTTCTAAGTCAAAATCATCCAATAGATAACCTGCTTCTACCACACCAGCATATCGGAAAGCATTTCGCCTCGTAACACCCGACATTGCCGAATAAAAATGCGTCATCAAATTATATCCAACTTCCTGCGCTTTTACGACATCTTCATAAACCGCATCAGTATGAGCTATGGCTGCGATAATACCCTTTGAGGTTAGGTACTTACCAAACTCTAACGCTCCTTCCAATTCCGGCGCAGCACTCCATCGAACAATACTATCATAATCTTCAATAATCGATCGATATTCTACTGGATCTGGATTTCGGATATATCGCGGATCCTGAGCTCCTCGTTGGCTCAGGGCGAAATATGGTCCTTCCAAGTGGATACCTAAAAATTGAGCACCGCTAATTTGTTTGTCCTTTATCCGATCATAGCTCTCCAGCGTTTCCTTTAACCGCTCTTGCGTAGTAGTAAGTGTTGTAGGAACCATAGCGGTAGTTCCGTATTTGGCATGCGCAATAGCAATATTTTCAAATGCCTCTTCAGTACCATCCATAAAATCATAGCCTCCTCCCCCATGTACATGGATATCAATAAAACCCGGCGACAAAAATCGTCTTCCCAGGTCTATTAAGGTACAATCCACAAAACGATCCAGTTGGATATCCTCTTCTTCATATATGGCCTTGATCTTCGTTCCCTCAATGAGAACAGCACCTAAAAAAATTTCATCCCTTAATATAATCTCTGCGTTATAAAACAATATGCTATTTGCCATTGGGTTAGATAGTTTATAAATACAATGTGTACGTACACGAAAATACAAAACATTTCTGATAATCGAAATTTTTCTATAAAAAACATTGCCTCTTCCTACTTTATGTCTGAATATTTCAACAAAACCATTTAGATTTTTTAAATTTAGCGCCAAATCAACTATTATGGATATCCAAGTTGCTAATCGGCTACAACATACAGAAGAATACTACTTTTCAAAAAAGTTAAGGGAGATCGATGCGTTAAATAAGGCGGGTAAACAAATTATTAATTTGGGCATAGGGAGTCCAGATCTTCCCCCTCACCCCGATGTCATTCAAGTATTAAGTGAACAAGCTTCCTTGCCGAATACGCATGGATACCAAAACTATAAAGGGGCTCCTATACTTCGGAAGGCTATGGCTGATTGGTATGCGAGGTATTACCAGGCACATCTCAATCCTGACACCGAGATATTACCACTTATTGGCTCTAAAGAAGGAATCGTTCACATTTGTATGACCTACTTGCAAGATGGTGATAAAGTATTGGTGCCTAATCCTGGATATCCGGCTTATACCAGTGCTGTACGTATTAGCGGTGCGACTGTAATCCCCTACGAACTGGAGGAAGAGTCTCATTGGCTTCCGAATTTAGCGGAAATCGAAAAATCGGATTTGACCAAGGTAAAAATGATGTGGATCAATTACCCACATATGCCTACGGGAACATTAGCGAGTACGGAGTTTTTCGAACAGATCATTGCGTTCGGGAAGAAACATAACATTTTAATATGTCATGACAACCCCTATAGTTTTATACTGAACGATCAGCCCAAGAGTATTCTTTCTATCGAGGGGGCATTAGATGTCGCCATAGAATTAAACTCGTTGAGCAAATCCTCTAATATGGCGGGCTGGCGAATTGGTATGCTCCTGGCAAATGAAACACGTATCAATGAAATACTACGCTTCAAAAGCAACATGGATTCGGGTATGTTCTTACCGCTCCAGGTAGCAGCTGCCACGGCGCTAAACCTTGATAAGGGTTGGTACACCCAATTGAATGAGGAATACCAAAAGAGAAGAGAAAAGGTGTTCGAAATCATGGATTTGCTTGGCTGTAGCTATAGCAAAGATCAAGTGGGCTTATTCGTGTGGGCCAAAATCCCGGTGCATTTCAAGGACTGTTATGAAATATGTGATGAAGTATTATACAAATCGCACGTATTCATTACCCCTGGCGGGATATTCGGTTCTGCGGGCAATCGATATATACGTATAAGCCTATGCGCTACTCCAGAGGTTTTTCAACAAGCAATTGATAGGATTGAGAATACTTTATCTTAACTTTGCAGACAATTTTGATTGAACGACAAAATCTAGTGCGATAAAAAGATGAATATAGCAATTGTAGGTGTAGGTTTGATTGGTGGCTCTATAGCCATACGACTGAGAGAAACTAATCAGTATGATAAAATAATAGGTATCGATAAAAATGAATCGAACCGCAAAAAAGCACTCCAACTCAAGCTAGTCGATGAGTTTATTGCATTGGATGAGGCTATTGAGCAGTGTAAAGTCATTATCTTAACAACACCTGTAGATGCTATTATGCAACTTGCTCCCTATATCCTAGATCGAATTACCGACCAGGTGCTGATCGATATGGGCTCGACGAAGATAAATATTTTACAACAGATTGCCGATCATCCAAAAAGGGGGCGGTACGTCGCTGCTCACCCAATGGCAGGTACAGAATATTCTGGTCCAGAGGCGGCTCTCCCTGATCTTTTCAAAGACAAGAATATGGTGTACGTGGAGGCTTTCAAATCCGATGAAGATGCTTTTGATTTAGCAGATACGATTACGGAACAGCTGGAAATGAAGTCACTCTTTATGAATGCGGAAGAACACGATATGCATACTGCTTACGTCTCCCATATATCCCATTTAACTTCCTTTGCGCTGGCGTTAACTGTGTTGGAAAAAGAAAAGTCGCAAGGACGAATCTTCGAATTGGCAGGGTCTGGCTTTGAATCCACTGTCCGTCTTGCAAAATCATCTCCCGATATGTGGACACCTATTTTTAAACAAAATCGTGTAAATGTCTTAGAGGTTTTGGAAGAGCATATCAAACAATTGCAAAAACTACATGACAAAATTGAAGAGGAAGATTATGAGGGCCTTCATAAATTGATAAAGAAATCCAATAAAATAAAGCGGATTATTAAATAATCTTTATCCAGATAGTTGAAAAGATGAAAAACTACGGGGATAAACGAGAACAATATGGATCAATCTGAATCTTTGGGGGGTAATCATTTTAAGCATATAGTTTCATTACCCTATAAAGAAAGAATTGGGTATCCCTAACCCCACGGAATACACTTCTGAAAGCTTTCAATTTCGCA
>PJTO01000237.1_pt1 | contig 42062 bp, 28 predicted proteins | sample 1512101 | NCBI WGS metagenome assembly PJTO01 (sample SAMN08177690, study PRJNA422409) | Soil metagenome, whole genome shotgun sequencing project.
CCAGTCCGCGCGCGGCGGCAAATACCTCGGTCAGCTTGATCGGATGCCCGACGAGAGTCTCGCGAAGTTCACCCAGCGCGCGCGGATCGACGGTGGCGCCTTCCGCGATGACATCGCCGAGATGGACTTCGATTGCCTCGGCCCCCGCAGGCGCCTGCGCGCCGAGCCCCTGGGGAATGACGATGGGTGCATCGACTTGCGGAGGCGGCGGTGCGAAGCTGGGCGGGGTGATCTGCGACGCGGTCTGGGCATAAGAAGGCGACGGGATTTCCAGCGCGATCATCAGGATCGTCCCGCCGGCCGCAAGGCGCTTCAACATCGATATTCTGTCCTGTCATCATGTAGGGAATCACCCCGATGCCGGAAAGGCGCCGGGCGAGACGGGAAGGCGCCTCTTGTTCACGACCACAGGCGTTCGTATCGACGTGCCGAATGGGGTGTTAACTTCTATGTAGACGGGAAAACGTTGATAATTACGGAACAAGCCGAAAATTTGCAGTGACCAAACACGGCGTACGGGACCTGCGGTTGGCTGAGGTCAAATGACGCGACATGTTTTGGGAGTGGTGGTCACGCCATTTAATGAGACCCGCCGACGACAAACCCCGTCAGGGCGATTAATTCGAGGAAGCCGGCGCGTAAGTGGCGAAGCTGGAAGCGGGCGCGAATGTGGAACTGCCTAAGTGTCACATTTGATCTGGACGCCGAATGTGCTGGCTGATGTGCAGCGACTTTATCGTTGGCTTTTGCTTACGGACGCCCGCCCGCGACCCGCGCGATGGCGACCATCCGGGCAGATGTAAGGATTCCGGCGGCAACACCGCGCATCGGCCGTCCGATGAGAGCTATGGACGCTGGCTATCGGGAGAAAGATCGACGTCGTACCGGCGGCTATGTCGCCCTCTATCGCCTCGATGGCGAAACGGTGGCGGTTCTGCTCGGCCGCCACCAAAGGAAGCGGGCTTCCGTAGCCGCGGATGGCGGCAATGACTCGATCGAGGCGAGAAGCGAGCGCGCGCTTCGCCCTGAACAGTTCGTTATCCCGTTAAAGCAAATGCTGTCAGCCGCAGTAGGCCTTGACGATCCGGCCCGATACGGGGTCCGTTTCTATCGTCAGGCGATCGGCCTGCTTGTCCTGCGAGGTCGTGTCGCCCGGCTTGATCTGACGGATGATCCGGGCACCGCTTAACTGCCGGGCGGCACCGTCGTTTATCCGGGTCTGGCCGACGAGGACGCGCGCGGAAACCGAACTGCATAGGCTTTGCAGAGGATGAGCGGGCGGCAGGAAATAGCCGCTGCAATCGGCCGGTACGGCGAGACGGCGCGCCGCCGGCTGCATTTCATAGCGGCCGGTCAACGGATCGTAGCGTATCGGGCGCTGGACGCTGCACAGGGTGTCTGGCTGCCTGACCATCTGCGCGGCATCGAGCGGCCCATCCGGCAGGCTCTTTTCCGCCATCAGTAGGCCCGGACGAGCACTTGCCCGGCTTTCGTAGACAAGTTCTGGCCAGGCATCGTGGCGCTCGGTATCGAGACGCAGGACGGCTTCGTAGGACAGTTCGCCCCGGCAGGCATCCTTGCGCGCCTCCTTCTCCTTGCGCGAAGGACACAGGGGGATTTGCCGCTCCGCGGCGATGGGCAGGCTCACCATCTCCCTCGCACGCGCCCGGTCGGTGCCGGGATTGTCCACGCGAAACAGGTGCAGCCGCTCCTCGCTCGCGCGCTCCCCGGTTTCCTTTGCCACGACGCCGAGCAGAAAGACCGGCCCGTTTTCGGGCGTCACCGCGTTGAACGCTACATACATCGGCCACGCCCGCACCGCGGCACCGGCGCGTAGCGACAGGCCCGCCGCCAAATCGCGCTCCGGTTCGCCGGGCTTGCCGAACCGGAGGCGGACGCCGGTGTCATCCTTCCGGACGGAATAGAAGATGTCAGTTCCCGGAATCCCGAAAACGTCGTCCGACTGCCCGGTCGGCAGGTCCTCACCTTCGGTCAGATAGGCCAGCCGATTCCCGGACCGATCACTTTGCGCAAAGCTGCCCGGCGCGGCCTGCGTGGACGTGGCAGCGGCAAGCGACAGCGCGGCGAGCGGGAGGGCCAAACGTTTCATCATGCTCATCCTGACTGGCGGCTTTGCGTAGGGAAGGGGTAGCCCTAACGCGAAATGATCGTCGTTCAAATTAAATTCTACATCGATCATTTTTTGGTGGGCGTGGTTGACATTCGGTAATTGAACAGCGATCAATCGGTGTCCATCGCGAGGAAGAGCATGAGCATCCAGCGGATTTTACCGGCCTTGCCAAGAACATCCCCCTTGCCCCGCACTGCCGGCGGCGGGGCAGCCGAGATCAGGAAGGGATTGCCCATGCGTTTTCGCCTTGGATGGAGCGTGTTTTGTGCAGCTGCAGGACTGATGGCCTCAGGCGTTCCGGCATCAGCGGCTTCGCCGTCCTTCGACTGCCGCAAGGCGTCCTCGCGCAGCGAGAAGATGATCTGCGCCAACCCGCAGCTGGCCACGCTCGATCAGCAGATTTCGGTACGCTACAAGGCCCTGCTCGCACAATTGGGAGGTTCCGCCGCCGAGCGGCTAAAGCGGGATCAGCAGTGGTTCATTACCGGGCGGGACGATTCCTACACGGAGGCCCCGACAGTGCGGGAGCTCGCCGACACCCTGCGGTATCGTCTCGCGTTCCTGAACGCCGTCCGGCCCTCGGTTCCGGCAGGCATCGTCGGCACCTGGCGCAACGTTGCCGGTGCAATCGTGATCCGGCGCAGTCTTTCGGGAACCCTGACTTTCGAAGCCAACGCCGCGGAACCGACGACAGGGCGCTGGGTCTGCGAAGCGCAGGGCAGCGTCAAGCCGGCAGCCCAGAGCACCTGGAAAGTGGCAATCGACGATCCGGACACGGCCAGTATCGCGCTGACGCGTGAGGGACCGTTGCTGACAGTCACGGAGAGCCCGATGCCGCCGGAATACTGCGGATTGAACGGATCGCTTTCGGGCGCCTATTTCCCGGTCGCGGACGAAGCACGATGATGCAGCGGCGGAGCCGCGCCGTCATTGCCGCAGCCCTGGCCTTTGCATGCCATGGTCTTGCGGCGGCGTCCGAGCCGATGACGGTCATCGTGCCCTCGGCGGCGCCGCTAAAGCCGCAGCCCCCCGCTCCCCGCGATCCAAATGCCATACAGGGCATCCGGATCGAGGGTAACGGCGCCCTCATCACCGGCCCGCTCGGTAGCAGGCGGGTCTATATCCCGCTCGACAAGCCGATCGTGCCGAAGCCGCTTGTCGGCCTATGGGTAGGGAAGGAAGATCTCTGCGCATCGGCCCCTGCCGAAGCGGTAGACGCGCTGCCGCCCGACGGCATCCTGAGAATCACAGATACAGAGATGCTGGGGCGCATGCGTATGGCTGTCGTGAAGACCTTCGTCCCGCTGCCTTCCTCGTTCAGGCTGGAGATGCTGCAATCCGGGCGCCAGCTGGTCCTTCCCGCCCGCCGTTACCGCAAAGCGGAGAAAGTTCTGGTGATCCACACCCTGCCGGACGGCCGCCGCGACTACGCGGAAATCGGTGTTTCTCCGGACCGCCGGGTGCTTGAGCTGCAAGGCCGCAACGGGCGCGAAACGGCTGTTCGCTGCGGGAAGTAGCCCGGCTTCAAAGCCAGATTTCCCGCTCTGACCGTTATGCCTGCGAAGTCGAACTCGCTTGCCTGATCTCCTGTGCAGGACTAAATAAAGACTGAATTTAGTCCACAAAGGTTTTCGCACTATGCGTCTGTCGACCCATGTCCGCCCCATCAGCTATCTCAAGGCCAATGCGGCCGAGGTTCTTGCGGATATCGCCGACACGCGGCAGCCGCTGGTGATCACCCAGAACGGCGAGGCGAAGGCCGTCCTTCAGGACGTAGACTCGTTCGAACAGGGCCAAGAGACGTTGGCGCTGCTGAAGCTCCTGGCACTTGGTCAGCAGGACATCGACGCAGGGCGGACCAAGTCGGCGCGCGCGGTTGCAGAACGACTTCGCGCCAAGGCACCTCGCCCGAATGCCTGACGCCGTTTACGCCGTTGAACTGACCCACGGCGGCGAAGACGATCTTGAAGAAATTCACGGCTACATCGCAAAAGTCCGCGGAGCTGAGGATGCCGGTGCACTGATCGATTTGTTTCTCGCAACGGTCGAAACGCTCGAGACCTTTCCCGAGCGGGGAGGGGTTCCCAAGGAACTCGAAGGCTTGGGGCTTCGCGAATTTCGCCAGGTACTGTTGCGGCAGTACCGGCTGATCTACCGGGTGTTCGGGGACCGGGTCTTGATTCTATTAATAGCCGATGGCCGCCGCGACATGCGTGAGCTGCTCGAGCGCCGCCTGCTCGGACGACCGCACTGAAATCCAGACCTTATCAGCATTTTTTGGAGCTTTTCTTCAGCGAGTTCGATGAACCCGAACACGATGCTATGACAGGCTGGATGGCCTGAAACCAAGGTGCCTCGGGGAATGGGGGGCACGAAAAAACGTTTCGACTGCGCATTTTAATGTCGCGTTCGATCTTGCCGGGTCCTAGAGAGCCGAACCCAACCATGACCGGCGGTATCGGAGCGATGAGGTCGAGTTTTCTGCGATGACTGTGATCCTCGATATCTCGCGCCTGATCTCGCGACTGCGCTATTCCACTCCGTCGGGTGTCGACCGGGTTGAAATGGCCTATGCTCGAGGCCTTCTGGCTCATTATGGCGAGGACTTGGCGTTTGCCGCCGTCCATCCGATGGGGCGTTACGGCCGGCTGCAGCGCCGTGCTGCGCTCGCTTATCTGGACGAGCTGGAGCGCCGCTGGACGAGCGAGGCCGATATGCCGCGCCAGCGTTCATTACCCTCGGTCCTGCCGCAACTGGCGGCGCTGATCCCGACCAGCAGGGGGGTAGGCTCTCATGGCACCGGCAAGGCCGTCTATGTCCAGGTATCACCGCATCACTTGACCAATGCCCCCAAGGTTCGACGGATCCTGCAACGGGAGCGAGCGAAGTTCCTTTGCCTCGTCCACGACCTGATTCCCATCGAGTTTCCCGAGTATGCCCGCCCTTCCGGGGCTGCGTTGCATCGCCGGCGGATGGAGACGGTGGCCTCCGCCTGTGCCGTCAGCCAGGGCGCCGTGATCGTCAATTCTGCTGCTACGGGACGTGCGCTTGCTCCCTGGCTGTCGGCAGAAACGCCAATCCATGTCGCCCTGCTTGGCACCGAGACCCTGCCTGCCGCAGCGCCTGAGCTTTCCGATCGTCCTTACTTTCTGTGCCTCGGCACTATCGAGCCGCGCAAGAACCATCTCCTCCTCCTGCATCTTTGGCGGCATCTGGCCGAGACCCTGCCCGCAGAGAAAGTACCGCGCCTGGTCGTGGTCGGTAGAAGAGGCTGGGAAAACGAACAGATTGTGGACATGCTCGAACGCTGTCCCGGTCTCGTCGGTCATGTCGACGAATTGGGCGGCTGTCCTGATGCGCGGCTTTCCGCACTTGTGCAGGGCGCGCGGGCGCTCGTCATGCCCTCGTTCGCAGAAGGCTACGGGATGCCGGTCGCGGAGGCTCTTTCAGTAGGAACTCCGGTAATTTGCAGTGATCTTCCTGCCTTGCGGGAAGTGGGCAAGGCAGTCCCGGACTATCTCGATCCGCTCGACGGCGCAGGCTGGAAAGCAGCGGTTCTCGACCATGCAGAGCGAGGGGACCTGCACCGGGCGCAATTGGCCCGGCTGCTGGGTTGGCACAACCCGACATGGCCGGAGCACATGACGATCGTAACCCAGGCGATCGCGAGTATGTGAACCTGCGTCAAACCGGTCTCGCCCTGGCGAATATGCTGAAAAGCATTCTTCAGGGCTGAGGATCGGGGGGCGGCCGCAGACGTATCCCGATCTATTTACATCCTGGCCTGTATCTCCTTTCGAAGGCGAATTCGCGGGCCGGAAGAAATTTCTGCGATCGGAACCGCGCGGCAACTTTCTCCAGTGCTCCAGCGAATAGTGTTACGAGGCGGCCTGACGGCATGCCCTTGATCAGCGGGCAAGTTTTGACAACGTCCGCTTCGCCAGTTTCCGCCTTACTTATCCCAAGGCTCAGGCTGCAAAATGGAAGCGGATCGCAGCGAACCTTTCCTCTTGTCTCGCCGGCCCTCCGGAATGAAGGGCCCTTCTAGCGCGCCGCTGCCAAGATAGTGCTCTACCCGCGAACTGCGGCCCATGAGCACGCCTTGTCCCAGCAATGCCTCCCGCACCGCAATGGCGTAGAGGAAGAACGCTGGACCAAGCGCGACAAGGACAGGCCTCCCGTCCCAGCGCACCAGATCATCCAGTCCTGGTCGGTGGGCATTCCCGACCCCCGCATCAGCACCTGCTGGCGGCTTACTGCAACGCTTGAGTCAGACGTCGCGGCCCAGGCGCAGCGCGGCCAGTGCCGCCAGCAGCAGCGTTGCCCCGGCGAAGCCCATCGTCCAGATCGGCTCGCCGGGGAAGAACGCCTTCATGATGGAGCCCATCACGGTCGCCACCAGAAGCTGCGGCAAGACAACAAAGATGTTGAACAGGCCCATGAACACGCCGAGCTTTGCCTGCGGCAGATTGCTGGCGAGAATGGCATAGGGCATCGCGAGGATGGATGCCCACGCCACGCCGATGCCCACCTCGCAGACGATCAGCAGGTCAGGATCGCGAAGGATCATGAAGCCGGCGAAGCCCAGCGCCCCCAGCAGGAGGCAGGTCGCGTGGGTCCGCGCCTTGCCCAGTCGCGCAGCAAGCCGGGGCAACAGGAGCAGTGCGGCCAGGGCCGCGATGCCGTTGTAGACGGAGAACAGCACGCCCACCCAGTTGCCCGCCGCCTGATAGGCCGCGCTGGCGGGATCCGCCGAACCGAAATGGTATTGGGCGACGACCGGGGTAGTGTTGATCCACATGATGAACAGCGCCGACCAGCTGAAAAACTGGACGAAAGCCAGTCGTTTCATGATCGGCGGCATACCCGAAAAGTCTCCGACGATCCCAGCCAGCATCGAAGTCCCGCGCCCGCTCCGGGCCAGAGCGATCGCGCCGAGCACGGCCAGCCCGTATCCGGCCAGCAAGGCGGCGAGCAGGTAGACTTCCTTCTCCAGGTGCCAGACGCGCACCACCAAGGCCACACAGGCACCGGCCAGAAGCCAGGGCAGGGCAGACCACCGGCTACGTACAGCCAGACTCCGCGAGCTCGCGGCCGCCTCGACCGTTTCCGCTTCATGGAACGCGGCCTGCTGCTCCGGTGAGTATTCGCGCGTCGTCAGCACGGTCCAGAGCACGGCCAGCAGCAGAACGACGCCGCCCGCCCGGAAACTGAAACGCACCGTGTCGGGTATCCCTCCCGGCGCCGCGACATTGCTGATGCCCAGATGGTCGAGCACGTAAGGAAACAGCGAGCCGACGACGGCACCCACACCGATGAAGGCGGTCTGCACCGCATAGCCGGCGGTGTGCTGATCCTTGCGCAGCATGTCTCCCACGAATGCGCGGAACGGCTCCATCGAGATGTTCAGGCTGGCGTCCAGCATCCACAGCAACATGGCCGCCATGAGCAAGCTGCCGCTTTCCGGCATGGCCAGCAGGGCGATGGTCGCGAGCAATGCGCCCGCCAGGAAGTAGGGACGTCTCCGTCCGAGCCGTCCCAGCCATGTCCGGTCGGAAAGATGGCCGACGATCGGCTGCACCAGCAGTCCTGTCAGCGGCGCGGCAATCCACAGCGCGGGGAGATCGTCGATCGAGGAGCCGAGCGACTGGAAGACCCGGCTCATGTTGGCGTTCTGCAGCGCAAAACCGATCTGGATGCCGAAGAATCCGAAGCTGATGTTCCAAAGCCCGGCCCAGCCCTGCTTCGGCTTTTCGAGCGTTGCAGCTCCCCTCATCCCGTCCCTCTCTCGTGTCAGCGCCGCTATCGTTCGCCGCCTGAATGCGTGTCATCGGCACTCGCACGGCGCTCCCGCCCCGGCAACACGCATACGAATACGTGATTTCCCCAAAGCCTATGGCGATGTGCTCCCTCGCACGATCAGCTTTGCGCCCAGGGTCGCTTCCGGAGGCGACCGGTCCTCGATCAGCGCCACAAGCGTTTCCACCAGCCGCTCACCGGCGCCCTTCAAGTCCTGCATCACCGTCGTGAGGGGAGGGTTGGTCATGCTGGCGGCGGGCAGGTCGTCGAAGCCCATGACCGCCACGTCGCCGGGGATCGTACGTCCCGCCGCGATCAGCGCGCGCATGGCACCGATGGCGATGAGATCGCTGGCAGCGAAGACGGCATCGAATGCCACCCCCTCATCGATCAGCGCCCGCATCGCGGCATGCCCGAGGTTTTCGTGGCTGATCGCGTCACGCTGGAGCGCCGAATCGCAATCCAGACCGGCAGCCGCCATCGCGGCGCAAAGACCGTGGTATCTCTCGGCAAACTCGGGATAATGTTCGTCGGCTTGGCCCAGGAAGGCGATCCGCCGTCGCCCCAGGCCGATCAGGTGCTCTCCGGCCAGGCGGCCCGCACCGAAGTTGTCCGAGCCCACGGTGGCGCCGATATTCTCGTCGTTCACCGAACCCCAGCGTACGAACTGCGTGCCCTGTCCGACCAGTTGCCGCAGCCGGCTTTCGTAGACCGTGTAGTCGCCGTAACCGAGCAGGATCAGGCCGTCCGCACGGTGGCTGTCCTGATAGCGGACGTGCCAGTCGTCCTCCATTTTCTGGAATGAGATCAGCAGGTCGAGGCCGCGATTGGCGCACTGCCGGGTAATCGATCCCAGCATCGCCAGAAAGAATGGATTGATCTTTGAATCGTCGGGCGTCTGCTCCTCGAAGAACAACAGTGCGATCGTATTGGAGCGCTGGGAGCGCAGCGACGAGGCATTCTTGTCGACCGAATAGTTCAGTTCGCGTGCGATCGCCTCGATCCGGGCCCGCGTGGCAGCGCTGACCGCCTTGCTGCCCCTGAGTGCGCGGCTGACGGTGGGCTGAGAAACGCCGGCCCGATAGGCGATATCGAAGCTGGTCGGCCTGTTGCTTGGTTTGCGACCCATTCTTTTTGCCTTCAGTTTCTCTCTGAAAAACGCTGGATTTTCAGAGTATTGCCCCCTGTCTGAAGCGTTGCAATCGTGCAACGCAACGTGGCTGGGCGGCACTTGCGTATACGTATGCCATATTATGCATTCCCGTGTCGCGCCTTAAGCGAAGGAGGAACGGAAGAGTCGCGGCGCAAAACGCCGGATCTTCGGCGTCTATCCCCCACACCATCCGGGGGGTGGATGATAACCGCAGGAGGAGGAGGACTGGATGTCGCTTCACAAGGATTTTTCGCGCCGGTGCATGTCTCGCCGGAATTCGTCCTCGATCGCAATGGCGGCAGCCCTTGCTGCCGGCACCGTCCCCGTCGCGGCGGCCGCGCAGGAAGCCGCTCCCGAGGCCGAAACGCAGGACGGCCAATCGATCATCGTCACCGGCTTTCGCGCCAGCCTTGAATCAGCGGTCAACAGGAAGAAGAGCGCCGAGCAGATCGTGGAATCGGTCTCGGCGGAGGACATCGGCAAATTGCCCGATGCCTCAATCGCGGAATCGATTGCGCGTCTGCCCGGCCTGACATCCCAGCGCGTATCCGGCCGTTCCAACGCCATCGCCATTCGCGGCTTCGCGCCGGACTTCTCCACCACCCTGCTCAACGGCCGCGAACAGACCTCCACCGGAGACAACCGCGCCGTCGAGTACGACCAGTATCCCAGCGAAGTGATCAGCGCCGTCAACGTCTACAAGACGCCGATGGCCAGCCTCGTGGGTCAGGGCCTCTCGGGCACGGTCGACATGCGCACGATCCGTCCGCTCGATGCCGGCAAGCGTATCTTCACCGTGGGCGCGCGCGGTTCCTACGCCGATCTCGGCAAGCTGAACGTGGGCTCCGACGATCTCGGCTACCGTGTCAACGGCATGTATGTTGACCAGTTTGCCGACGATACGATCGGTATCGCGCTCGGCGCCAGCTATACCGACGAGCCCTATCAGATCCAGGAATTCAACGCCTGGGGCTACGACCCCACGCCGGACGGCAACCGTGTCATTACCGGTCAGAAGTCGTACAACACCTCCACCAAGCTCAAGCGCCTTGGCCTCAACGGCACGCTGCAATGGCGGCCGGTGCCGCAGTTCACCTCGACGATCGACGCCTTCTACTCGAACTTCAAGGATGATCAGATCAAGCGCGGCATCGAAATGCCGCTCTATGGCAACGCCACGCTCAACCCCGGCTATACCGCGGAGAATGGGCTGATTACCTCCGGCAGCTTCGCCGACGTCAAGGGCATCGTGCGCAACGACGTGTTCCAGCGTCACGCCAAGCTCTATTCGTTCGGCTGGAACAACAAGTGGCAAGGCGACAACGGCTGGAACGCGATGTTCGACGCCAGCTATTCGCGCACTGACCGCAATGAGCTGACCGTCGAAAGCTATTCCGGCACCGGCCGCTTCCCCGCCGGGGCGACCGATACCGTCGGTTTCGTCAACAGCTCGCAGGGCGCCAGCTTCACGCATGGCATCGATTACGGCGACTGGAGCCAGATCGTGCTCACTTCGCCCCAGGGTTGGGGCGGAACGCAGATCGCCCCTGACGGCACCGCCATTCGCGGCGGCCAGGACGGCTACTACAACGACCGCAAGGTCAAGGACGAACTCTGGCAGTTCCGCACCGAGGTGGAGAAGAAGTTCGACGCCGGCGCGCTTAGCTCCATCCAGGTCGGGTGGAACTACACCAACCGCTCCAAGTCGCTGGTTCCCGAAGAATATTTCCTGGGTCTGGCAGCCAATACCGATGGCCTGACCAGCGTAGCGGTGCCCGAGAAGTACCAGCTCGGCACGACGAACCTGAAATACCTCGGGCTCGGCTCGGTCATCAGCTACAACCCGCTCGCACTCGTTCGTGATGGTATCTACAATCTGGTCGCCAACCCCTACGGCGATGTCGTGGTCAAGAGCTACGCCATCCGTGAAAAGGTGATGACCGCCTATACCCAGGCCAACTTCAAGGCCGATCTCGGCCTGGGCGAATTCACCGGCAATTTGGGCGTGCAGGCCAACTGGACGGACCAGAACTCGAAAGGTGCGACCGCCGTCTATCTTGGCGAGAACGCCAACGGCTCGCCCAATGTCGGCTCGCTGCCCCGCAACAACAGCACCGACTATCTCGATGTGCTGCCCAGCCTCAACATGTCGCTGCGCCTGCCGAGCGACACGGTGATCCGCTTCGCCGCCGCACGCGAAATGATCCGCCCGCGCCTCGATGACATGCGCGCCTCGCTCAGCTGGAACTCCACGATAGTGGGCGGCGTGGCCCAGGTCACCGGCGAATCCGGCAATCCCGACCTGCGCCCCTGGCGCGCCAATGCGCTCGATCTGACGTTCGAGCAGTATTTCGGCGCCAAGGGCTATGTCGCGGCACAGTTCTTCTGGAAGGAGCTGAAAAGCTACGTCTACAAGATGGACGTCACCGTAACGACTGACGGCCTGGCCCTTCAGGATCCAGGCAACGGCGTCCCGGTCTCGGATACCGCGCAGCTGAACATCCCGATCAACGGCAAGGGCGGCAAGCTCTATGGCGTCGAACTGGCCACCACGCTGCCGTTCGAGACGTTCACCTCCGCTCTCGACGGCTTCGGCGTTACCGGCAGCGTCGCCTACACCAAGACCAGGGTCGCGCCGGAGCCGGGCAAGCCCTCCGGCGATCTTCCCGGCTATTCGAAGTGGGTCGCCAACGGCACCGCCTACTTCGAGAAGTGGGGCTTCAACGCCCGCGGTTCGGTGCGCTATCGCTCCACCTTCATCGGTGAAGTCTCCGGCTTCTCGGCCAATCGCGTCCGTCGCCGCGCCGCCGCAGAAACGATCGTCGATGCCCAGATCGGCTACGACTTCCAGCCGGGCAGCGCCCTTGAAGGCCTGTCGCTTTATCTCCAGGGCCAGAACCTGACGGACGCGCCGTTCATCACCACCAATCCGGGCGATACCCGCCAGATCATCGACTATCAGACGTATGGCCGCCGGTTCCTGGCCGGATTTACCTACAAGTTCTGATCGTTCCCTCGGCCTGCGTGGTTTCTCCTCCTCCCGCCACGCAGGCCCCTCGGCGGAACCATGGGAATGCCCGACGTTCGCATGGTTCCGCCCTTTCCTCCGCCACGAGCGTTCAAGGAAGAGCCGCAAACATGACTCGCCGATTTGCCCGCATGGCTGCAATCGCCCTGAGTATTGGCCTCACTCCAGGCACCGCGCCCGCTCTGGCCGGAACGCTGGAAGACCTGCGCGCGCGCAGCCCGGAGCAGGAAGTGATCTACTTCGTCCTGCCCGATCGCTTCGAGAACGGGGATGCCGCCAATGATGAGGGCGGCCTGCGGGGCGGCAAGCTCGTCACCGGGTTCGACCCGGCCGACAAGGCTTTCTACCATGGCGGTGACCTGAAGGGCCTCACGGAGCGGCTCGGTTATATCCAGGGCCTGGGCGCCACGGCGATCTGGGTCGGGCCGATCTTCAGAAACAAGCCGGTACAAGGGCCGAAAGGCGGGGAAAGCGCCGGTTATCACGGCTACTGGATCACCGACTTCACCCATGTCGACCCGCACTTCGGCTCCGACGCGGATTTCAAGGCGCTGGTGGACGCTGCCCATGCCCGCGGCATGAAGGTCTACATGGATATCATCGTCAACCATACGGCGGACGTGATCCAGTACCGGGAAGGGGTGCGGGAAGGGTATCCCTACCGCTCCAAGGCGGATTACCCGTTCTCGCGCCGGGGCGGTACCTCCGGTGCGCCGATCAATCCGGGATTCGCGGGCGACGGCGATGCCGGCGCGGCGAACTGGGCGAAGATGATCGATCCGTCCTTCGCCTACACTCCCTTCGTGCCCAAGGCCGAGAAGCGGGTGAAAGTGCCCGTCTGGCTCAACGATCCTATCTATTACCACAATCGCGGCAATACCGACTGGAAGGGCGAGAGCGCGCAGTACGGCGACTTTGTCGGGCTGGACGACCTTGCGACCGAGCACCCGCGGGTGCTCGAAGGCATGATCGCGATCTACGGCGACTGGATCGACAACTACGGCGTCGACGGTTTCCGCATCGATACCGCCAAGCATGTAAACCCTGAATTCTGGCGCCGGTTCGTTCCTGCCATGAAAGCGCGAGCGGCGGCGAAGGGCATTCCCAACTTCCACATCTTCGGGGAAGTCATGTCCGGAGACTACGACCCGGCGCTGCTGGCAAGCTGGACGCGCAATGCCGGCCTTCCCGGCGTGCTGGACTTCGCATTCATGCACGCGGTGCTGGCGGCGGCCAGCGGCAAGACCGGCGAGGAACTGGCACGCCTGCCCGATGACGACGGGCTTTACGAAGGCGGAAGCACGTCAGCCCTGCAACTGCCCACGTTCCTGGGCAATCACGATGCCGGTCGCGCGGCGATGTTCCTCAAGGCGGCGAACCCGGCGGCCGATGCCGAAGAACTGCTGAAGCGGGACGAACTTGCTCACGCCATGCTGCTCACGCTGCGCGGGGTGCCGACGATCTATTACGGCGATGAACAGGGCTTCGTCGGTGCGGGGGGCGATCAGCTTTCGCGGCAGGACATGTTCGCCAGCAAAGTGGCGATCTACAACGCCGAGGCACTGGTCGGATCGACCGGAACCACCGCCACCGAGAACTTCGATCCCGCCCATCCGCTCTACCGCCTGATCGCGCAGCTTTCCGCCCTGCGCGTGAAAACACCGGCACTGACCGGCGGTCGTTCGGTTACGCGCGTCGCTTCGGACACAGCCGGCCTCATCGCGGTCTCGCGCTTCGATCCGGTCACCGGCCGCGAAGTGCTGCTGGTCTTCAACACCTCGACCGCGCCCGTAGCGGCGCAAGTCGCCGTCGAGCCCGCCTCGCTCGCCTTCGAGACGCTGGCAGGCACGTCCTGCGCGGCGACGGCCGCTGCGCCCGGCTCGGTGCGCGTCGAACTGCCACCGCTCGGCTTTGCGGTCTGCGCGGCGAAACCCTGATCCTTGCCGCTCCCTCTCTACCCCCGGAAAAGACCATGACATCTGCACCCGAATGGTGGCGCGGCGCCGCCATCTACCAGATTTATCCGCGCAGCTTCGCGGACGCCAACGGCGACGGCATCGGCGACTTGCAGGGCATTGCCCAGCGCCTCGATCATGTTGCCTCGCTCGGCGTGGAAGCGGTGTGGATTTCGCCGTTCTATGCCTCTCCCATGGCCGATTTTGGCTACGACATCTCCGATTACTGCGCGGTCGATCCGATCTTCGGCACGCTGGATGATTTCGATGCGGTGATTGCCCGGGCCCGTGACCTCGACCTCAAGATCATCGTCGATCAGGTCTATGCCCATACCTCCGACCGCCATGCCTGGTTCGCCGAGAGCCGCGCAAGCCGCGACAACCCGCGCGCGGACTGGTACGTCTGGGCCGATCCCAAGGCCGACGGCACCCCGCCCAACAACTGGCAGTCGATCTTCGGTGGTCCCGCCTGGCGCTGGGACGCGCGGCGCGGTCAGTATTACATGCACAATTTCCTGACCGAGCAGCCGCAGCTCAACTGCCACAACCCGGAGGTGCAGGAAGCGCTGCTGGGCGTGGCGAAGTTCTGGCTGGAGCGCGGCGTTTCCGGCTTCCGCATCGATGCGCTCAACCACTCGATGCATGATCCCCTCCTGCGCGACAATCCGGCCGCACCGGACGAGGGCAAGCTCCGCACGCGGCCCTACGACTTTCAGATCCAGCGCTACAATCAGTCGCACCCGGATATCCTTGCCTTCATCGAGCGGTTGCAGGCGCTGATCGCCTCTTATCCGGATACCTATTCGCTGGCGGAAGTCGGCGGCCTCGACGCTGGCACGGAGATGAAGGCTTTCACCCAGGGCGCCGCGCGCCTGGACAGCGCCTATGGGTTCGACTTCCTCTATGCCGAGAACCTGACACCCTCGCGTATCGCCGCCGCGCAGGAGTTCTGGCCGGACGCCCCTGAAACCGGCTGGCCGAGCTGGGCATTCGAGAATCACGACGCCCCCCGGGCCGTCTCGCGCTGGTGCACTCCAGAACACCGCGAGGCCTTTGCGCGAATGAAGGCGATGCTGCTGCTCTCGCTGCGGGGCAACCCGATCGTGTTCCAGGGCGAGGAACTCGGTCTGGAGCAGGACGACGTGCCCTTCGAACTGCTTCAGGATCCCGAGGCGATCGCCAACTGGCCGCTCACACTTTCGCGCGACGGCGTGCGCACGCCGCTGCCGTGGAAGGCGCAGGATGAGCATGGCGGCTTCACCAGGGGGAACCCATGGCTGCCGCTCTCCGAGGCCAACCTTGCCCGCGCCGTCGACCGGCAGGAGGCCGATCCCGCCTCGCTGCTGCACCTGACGCGGCATCTTGTCCACTTGCGCCGCGACGATGCGGCGCTGCGCCGGGGCTCTTGCGAAGTGCTGCTTGCCGACGAGACGCGGCTTGTGCTGCGCCGCGAAGCCGACGGACGTTCGGTGCTGGCCGTGTTCAACATCGGTGAGCGCGACGCAGTTTGGCCGCAGGTCGTGCCGACAACGGGCCAGGTCCTCGCCGCCGTCAACAATGCAGTCCTGGGCTCGCTCCCCGCATGGGGCGCTATCTGGATTGAAGAAGGAGCCAAGGCTCTGAACGGAGAAGACGCATGAAGCCTTTCCGCCTGCTGGCAAAAGCCGGCATCCTCGTTGCCGCGCTCACGCCGCTTGCGGTGCATGCACAGGAGGCCAAGCCCAGCGTCACTGCCGCTTCGCCTGATGGCTCCATCGTGCTCACCGTCAGCACGGACAACGACAGTCGTCCCACTTGGTCGCTGTCGCGCAAGGGCAAGCTGCTGATCGCGCCGAGCAAGCTGGGCTTCGTGCTTACCGACGGCGTCAACATGGTGCGCGGCTTCTCGATCACCGGCAGCGAAAGGGGCCGACACGACGAAACGTGGCAGCAGCCCTGGGGGGAACGCACCGATGTTCGCGATCACTATAACGAGGTGACCGTCCACTTCCGCCAGTCCGCTTCGCAGGACAGCCGGTTGATGGATGTGCATTTCCGCCTGTTCGATAACGGCATTGGTTTCCGCTACGAACTGCCCGAGCAACCGGCGATGAAGACGATGAAGATCGCCGACGAAACCACCGAGTTCGACATCGTGCCCAAAGGCGAGGCATGGTGGATCCCCGGCGGCGAGTGGAACCGATACGAGCAGGTCTACCAGAAGACCGCGATCGACGCCGTTTCCACCGCGCACACGCCGATCACCATGAAGCTGGAGGACGGCACCCACCTGTCGTTCCACGAAGCAGCGCTGGTCGATTATGCCGGGTACTGGTTCAAGCGCGCGGACGGGCAGAAGTTCCGCACCACCCTTTCGCCCTCGTCCCGCGGCGCACGGGTGGTGCGCGACCTGCCGTTCAACACGCCCTGGCGCACGATCCGTATTGCCGACAATGCAGCGGGCCTTGTCGAGAACGATCTGGAACTCAACCTCAACGAACCCAACAAGCTGGGCGATGTCAGCTGGGTGAAGCCGATGCGCTATATCGGCATCTGGTGGGGCATGATCCGCGGCGACTGGACCTGGGCGACCGGCCCGCAGCACGGCGCCACCACTGCACGTGCCAAGCGGTACATCGACTATGCCGCGCGCCACAATTTCGGCGGCGTGCTGATCGAAGGCTGGAACAAGGGATGGGACGGCGACTGGTTCGGCCACGGCGATTTCAGCTTCACCGAAGCGACGCCGGACTTCGATATCAAGGCGGTGACCGACTATGCGAGGCTGAAGGGCGTGGTGCTGATCGGCCATCACGAGACCGGCGGCAACATCGCAATCTACGAAAAGCAGATGGACGCAGGCTTTGCGCTCTACGAGAAGCTGGGCGTGCCTGCGGTGAAGACCGGCTATGTGGCGGACGGCGGCGGCATCATTGCCGATACCTGGCATTACGGCGATAAGCCGGGCGAAGCGCATATGGAATGGCATGACGGCCAGCGTCAGGTGAACCACCACTTGGACGTGGTGAAGCTGGCCGCGCAGCACCATATCTCGATCGATGCGCATGAACCGGTGAAGGACACCGGCCTGCGCCGCACATACCCGAACTGGGTCAGTCGCGAAGGCGCGCGGGGCATGGAATACAATGCCTGGGGTGCCTTTGCCAATGGACCAGACCATGAGCCGACGCTCGTCTATACCCGCATGCTCTCCGGCCCGATGGACTTCACGCCCGGCGTGCTGAGTCTTGAAGGGGCGAAGCACGATCCGCTGGCCTCCACGCTGGCCAAGCAGCTTGGGCTCTACCTCGCGATCTATTCGCCGATCCAGATGGCGGCGGACTTCGTCGAGAATCTCGACAAGTATCCGCGCGAGATGGAGTTCATCAGCCACGTCCCCACCGATTGGTCCGAAAGCCACCTGATCGCGGGTGAAGTGGGCGATTATGCGGTGTTCGCACGCAAGGATCGCAAGAGCCCTGAATGGTTCGTCGGCGGCGTCAACGACGCCACGGCGCGCACCGTGACGCTCTCGTTCGCCTTCCTCGAACCCGGCAAGACCTATCGGGCCACGATCTGGAAGGACGGCGAGGGTGCAACTTACCTCACCGACGCCCGCCACAAGATCGCCTATGAAACCCGTACCGTCAAAAAGGGCGACACGTTTGACCTGTGGCTTGCGCCGGGCGGCGGCGCGGCCATGCGACTGGTGCCGAGCACGTGAGCAGGGGTTTCCGGTCTGTCACGCAGGGAGATACGAGGGAGCGGGCAGATACCCGCCTGCGCCGGGACGACAATGCCCTGACGGTGAGCCGGACACACGGTCAAGGATGGCTGCCGTACCGCTGCCAGGCCGGGTGAGGAGGCGGGCCGGGGACTTCTTTTCCGCCCCGCCTGGCAGACGGGCCTGCTTCGGAAAGGTGCTAATCTGCTTACGAATTTCCGGCTCCGGCATGAAGCTACCTCTGGAGGGCCGGACCGCGAACGGAGGGCTTTGGCCGGCAGCCACGGCCCGCGCGTGGGGCACGGCGGCTATCGAACATCGGTCATGCGCAATTTGCCAGGCGGCTTACCCGCGAGCCGAGGATTTGGATCGAACAGTGCCGCTCGCGACAATCGCCTTTGCCCGACATGTTCATCTGGAGAAAGCTGCTCAGTATCGACATTCCAAGCCTGGAGGGGCCAATGCGGTGCGGCGCGAACATCGCGCTCAGCCACTTGATCATGCGTCCTGCGACAGACCGCTCGCAGTGCCGCAATGACGGAGGCCAGGATAGTCAGCCGCAGAATGATTTCAGCATCAGGCGAGCTTTCAATCTTTTAATCGGGCCGCTCGTATTCAAATGATATTTTACCTTCGCGGCGATCAAGATTCCATGAAGCTGCTTTTCTATATTGCGGCCGCGTGGAATCTTCGGGATGCCGGGATGCATGTCCAGGCCCCTCGCGGCTAAAGATCCCGGCCCTTGTTCAAGCATTGCACCTTCAGGCCCGGGTCCCGCATTCGCTCAGCTTGCAATGCGGCGATCTGTGCGTAAGCTGGTGACCGCGCTGCCTGCCAGCGTGGAGGTGAGCCAACCCCCTCCTGGAACAATCGCTCGGCGCGAAAGCATCCGGGCCGCTGGCGCGAATGTCCAGGCCATCATGGCTAAAGGCGCCGGTACTCGATTTCGAAGTGTTGGCTTCGTCCGGCTAAGGCCGGGCGGACTCCGTATGGAGAAAGCCCATGAGGATGGGCAACGAAAGCTTCCGCACCTCGCGGGATGGATCGGCTGCGGTCGTTGCCGATAGGGCATCGCCATGCGGCTGAAGAGGGTATCGGACGATTGCCCGGAAACGCGCGTGATCTGCGAGGGCGAGCCGCTGCCGCCGGAAGACCGGCTCGTCAGGCGGGATCCCGACTGGCTCGAGCGTCTTTATCATGCGCACCGTGACCGGCTCATGCGTTTTGCTGTCCGTCATACTTCCGCGGACCGCGCCGCCGATATCGTCCAGCAGCTTTTCATGCGGCTTGCCGGGCGAGGAAGAGACGATCCACTCGAAGTCGTCGCTCCCGCTGCGTACTTGCGGCAGGCGGCGCTTAACCTCATCAGGGACGAGGCGCGCCAGGCCATTCGGCGCTGCGCCGAATTCCACAATGATACGGTTGATGAACTCGAAGGTTTCGATACCGTTTCGGCCCTTGAGGCGAGGGATACCCTCGTGCGCCTCGAGGCGATCATGGTCCGTCTGAAACCCAGGACCCGCGAGATCTTTCTCGCGCACCGGCTCGACGGCTATAGTTATGGCGAGATAGCGGCAAGGACCGGGCTGAGCGTGAAGGCGATCGAGAAGCATATGAGCAAGGCGATCGCCCATGTGTCCCGGCATCTGAAGCCGTGACGGTCGCAGCGGGAGCGGGGCCGGTGCCGCGATGAGCATAGAGCAGGAAGCGGCTGACTGGTTCGCGCGCATGCGCGGGCCCGATGCGGACGCATCGCGCGCCGCCTTTGAGGCCTGGCGCACGGATCCGGCGTGCGCGCAGGCCTATGAAGACAAGCAGCGCGCTTGGGACACGACCATGTTCCTGGCCAATACCGCGACGGGTAAGCGCCGGAGTCTCGAAAGTCTGGGGCGCAGGCAAATCACCTTGCCGGGTTGGACATGGGCTGCCGCAGCATTCCTTGCGGTCGGCGTCGGCGCCATGCTGGCATTCAAGGGCGCGGGCGGGTTCGATGCACAGTCCGGTTCCCAACGGCTCGAGTCGGCGGCTATGGATGAGGCCCCGCGAACTGTCACGCTTCCCGACGGTTCGAATGTTACTCTCGATCGCGGCGCGCGCTTGCAGGTGGCGTTTGACGAAGGGGAGCGGCGGCTTCGATTGCTTGCGGGTCGGGCACGCTTTGCGGTTGCCCATGAAGAGAGAAGGCCGTTCGTCGTCGAGGCGGGCGGTGGCAGCGTCGTGGCGCACGGAACCCTTTTTGATGTCGCATTACGGCCGGGCGCCGCCGCCGATGTCTCGCTTCTTGAAGGCGCAATCGAGGTTCGCAGCGTTCATGCAGGCAGACGCGGCGTTGATCTGAAGGCGGGGCAAGGCATCTCAATCGCCAGCGGGAGGCTCGGCAGTCCTCGTGCCATCGTTCCCGCGACCCTGGCGTGGCCGCGCGACATGATCGAGTTTGAAGGCCTGGACCTCGTCGCCGCCGTGGCCGCCTTCAACCGCACCAGTCCCACCCCTGTCGTCATCGACGGCGCCGTTCCGCCCGGGATGAAGATAACCGGTTCCTTCCGGCGCTCTGATCCGGACGCCTTTGCCCGGCAGGTGGCACAGACGTTCGGCCTGGTGGCTCAAGCAAGGAATGACGGGACTCTGGCGCTGGTTCTTCCGGCCCCGGAAAAAAATCAAAAAAGGCGGTAGGGTAAATTCGGCACGGGGCCGTTCCCGTCATGAAGGATCCAGCGAACAGCGGTTCTTCGGGATGGAGGTCACCAAGTGCGTTACCGTTTTCTGGCGTGCTGCAGCCTGACTGCAGCCGCAATGGCATGCTGCGCCCCTGTCGCGGCCCAGGCTCAGGCTCAGGCAAGCGCCGGGGCACCCGAGCGACGATCGGTTCACATTTCGGCACAGCCGCTGTCGAGCACGCTTCGCGAACTCGGGCAGATGTTCGCTGCCAACATCAGCGCCGATGACGCCGAGATCGCCGGCCGCACTGCGCGGAGCCTCGATGGCGATTACAGCCTGGAGGAGGCGCTTCGGGTGCTTCTGGTCGGGACCGGGCTGAAGGCGATGGCGAGCGGACCCGGCTTCGTGATCGGCCGGCGGGAACCGGACGGGCAGGTCGGCGACGGGATCGTCGTCACGGGCACGCGCATTCGCGGCGCGGCCATTGCCTCGACCATCCTCACGTACGAACGCGAGGCGATGCGCAATGCAGGGCAATCGTCTGTTGCCGAGGTCCTGCGCGCGATTCCGCAGAACTTCGGCGGGGGTCAGAATGCAGGGGTCGGATACAATGTGCCGGGCGGGCGAGGCGTCGATCTCGACGGCGGATCCTCGATCAACCTGAGGGGGCTTGGCAGCGATGCGACGCTGACGTTGCTGAACGGGCGGCGGCTGAGCTACGCGGGCGTGACCCAGGGTGTCGATGTCTCTGCCATCCCGTTTGGTGCTATCGAGCGCATCGACGTCGTCCCCGACGGAGCATCGGCGCTGTTCGGTTCGGATGCGGTAGCAGGGGTCGCCAATATCATCCTGCGCCGGCGTTTCGACGGCCTTGAGACGAGTGCGCGGCTGGCCGGTTCGACAGACGGCGGAAATTTCCAGCAGCAGTATGGCGCCACGGCGGGAAGGACCTGGCAGTCGGGAAGCGTGCTCGCTTCCTATGAATTCGCGCGGACCACCGCGATCGAGGCGGGCCAGCGTTCCTATGCCGAGACCCGCACCCCCGGCGTCACCCTGACGCCCTATCTGCGCCACCACAATGCCGCGCTCGTCGTGCGGCAGGATCTCGCCGCCAATCTGACGTTCGATCTCGACCTTCTCTACAACAAGCGCTGGTGGGAACAGACGTTGCCGCTCAATGCGTCCGGCGATCTTGCGATCAGCCGCGTCGATTTTGCGCGAGGGTCGCAGGCCTGGGGCGCGGCGCCGTCCCTGACCCTGGCGCTGCCATCCGACTGGCTGGTGACGCTGGGGGGAAGTTACGGCTGGAATCGCTCCGCGTTTGGCGGTGTGAACACGATCCGCGGCGCTCGGACCGAAGCCAGCTCGGGTGTCTATCGCAATACGACCCGGAATATCGAGCTTTCCGGCACCGGCAGGCTTTTCGAACTTCCCGGCGGCAGCGTGAAGGCTGCGCTTGGGGGAGGATATCGTCGGAATGACTTCCGGCGAATGGGCTCGACCCCAGGCGCCTCGATCGAGGCTTCGCAGGACAGCTACTATGCCTTCGGCGAACTTGCCGTTCCCGTGTTTGGCGAGGATCAGATTCCCGCGCTCGGCGAGCGGCTCGATGTCAGCCTTGCCGCGCGCTACGAGCGTTATCCCGGTGTCGGCTCCGTCGTCACGCCGAAGTTCGGGATGATCTATGCGCCGACCGGGGATATTTCGGTCAAGGGAAGCTGGGGGCGGTCCTACCGCACGCCGACGCTCTACGAGCAATTCCGACCGGCGACAGTCTCGCTTTACGCTGCCGCGGTGCTGGGCGGAAGTGGCGGCGGAACAGCCCTGCTGGTCTCCGGCGGCAATCCGGACCTGAGGCCCGAGCGCTCGACCAACTGGTCGGCCACGCTTGATCTTCATCCCCGTGCCCTCGACGGGTTCAAACTCGAAATCAGCTATTTCGACATTCGCTACCGTGACCGGATCGTCACGCCGATCCCCTATACCGCGCAGTCGCTGTCGAACGCGATCTACGCTCCCTATGTCACGCGTGATCCGGATCCTGCCCAGCAGGCAGACGCGCTGGCGCGAGGGGCAACATTCACCAACTATTCCGGCGCTGCCTACGATCCGGCCACAGTGATCGCCATTGTCGACAATTCCAACATCAACGCCGGGCGCCAGACGGTGCGCGGGGTTGATGTCCTGGCTGGATACCGGTTCGATCTGGGCGGAGGCGTGCTGCGTGCCGCTTTCAACGGCAGCTACATCGAGAGCAGGCAGCAGATCGCAGCCGGACAGGCGATCACGCAGATGGCCGGCACGATCTTCAACCCGCCGCATTACCGGGCGCGCGGCGAGGTCGGATGGAGCGACGAGCGGTTTTCGCTGCTCGCCGCGGTGAACTACATCGGTCCGGTTCGCGATGTCCGCTCGGCTTCCTCGCCCCGGATCGGCGCCATGGTGCCTGTCGATCTGACCTTGCGTTACCATCTGGACCGGAACGACGCGGGCCTGAACCAAGCGAACCGGAGAAGCGCCCTGTTCGCGGGGATCGACGTGATCGCCTCGATCCAGAACGCCTTCAACGACAAGCCCAGCCCCATCGCGGTCAGGGCCTACACCGATACGCCCTACGACAGCACCAACTACTCGCCCTTCGGCCGCGTCCTCAGCCTCACGGTGTCCAAGAAATGGTAAAGTTCTCTTCCAGCCTGCTGGCACTGGCGGGCGCTCTTTGCGGTGCGGGACAGGCGCATGCAGCCTGCGACGACCTCCTGCCTTCGGCTCAGGCACTGCGGTCGCAAGGGACGTCACTAAAGTTCTCGTTGTCGCCGGGCGCGGCGCCATCACCATCATCAGGGCCATTATCAGGGCCGTCTTCCGCAGTAACGCGCCGGACCATGACCACCATGGATCTCGCGCGGATCCGCGACGTCGGCGACACCGAAGTGATTTCAAATCCGCAGAGCCCCTATGCCTTGTCGCCCGACGGGCGCAGTATCGCCTTCGTCATCGCCCGCGGTGATCCCACGACGAATACCTATTGCTCGGCGCTTGTCGTCATGTCGCGTGGGGGCGGCGCGCCGCGGATCATCGACCGCGGGGGAGCGATCCCGCGCCTCGCGGCTGTGTTCCGCGATCTCTACATCGTCACCGGCTTTCCCGACACGATCGTTCCCGCCTGGTCGCCGGACGGGACGTCGATCGCCTACCGCAAGGAGGTGGACGGCATTGTCCAACTCGTCGCCGCCAAGGCCGACGGGAGCGGCAGCCGTGTGCTCACCCAAGAAGGCAGCAATGTCGAGAATTTCAGGTGGCTCCCGGATTCCGGGGCGCTTGCCTACTTCACGAGGCCCGGTCGGGACGCAGCGAGAGGGAGGATTGCCCGCGAAGCCCGGACCGGCTGGCTTTACGACAAGAGCATCCTGCCCATGCAATCCTGGGAGCCGCAGCCGTGGGCAAAGGACCTGGCTAGGGCAGCCTTCGTAGTGGAGCTTACGGGGCCCAAGGTTCGCCCGGCGACGCCCGAGGAAGAGCGGATCATCGATCCGCCGCCGACAGCGGGAGCCCCCTACGAGCTTGCCGTTCGAGCTCCGAACGGCGCATCGGCATGGACAGCGCCGGTCAATGACCTTCCCTATGCGAAGCGGCGGGTCTGGGCGCGACTTCCCGGCGGCAGGGACATCGCCTGCAAGGCCGAGGGCTGCGCCGGCAAGATCGGCCGCCTGTTCTGGCAGCAGGACGGCAAATCCGTCGTCTTCCTCGCCCGCGAAGGATGGAACAGCGAGGAATTCGTCCTCTACCGCTGGGTGCCGTCCAGCAATCGCCTCACCACCATCCTGCGCACGAACGATGCCCTGACCGGTTGCATCTTTGCAGGTGACGAACTCCTATGCGGCCGCGAGAACGCCGCCACGCCCCGACGCATCATGGGGGTCGATCTTGCGTCGGGGCGCAGCCGCCTCATTTTCGACCCGAACCCGGAGTTTGCGAAGCTGAACCTGGGGAAGGTGACGCGTCTCAAGGTCAGGAGCGATCGCGGCTATCCTGCCTGGGCCGACCTGGTTCTGCCGCCTGATTACGACGGCAAGAGCAAGCTCCCTCTCGTCGTCGTCCAATATCGCAGCACCGGCTTCCTGCGCGGCGGGATCGGCGATGACTATCCGATCTTTCCGATGGCCGCGAAAGGCCTTGCCGTACTGAGCTTCGATCGCCCGCCGTCGGTCGGCAGCCAGGATCCTTCCGTGAAAACATTCGAGCAGGGCCGTGCCGTCGACTGGAACGGCTGGGCCGATCGCAAGAACACGCTGTCAGCGATCGAGGCGGGCATTGATGCCGCCGTGGCCACCGGGGCAATCGATCCCGAACGCATCGGCATCAGCGGCCTCAGCGACGGTGCCTCCACCATCGAGTTCGCGCTGATCAATTCCCGCCGGTTCAAGGCGGCGGCCATGAGTACCTGCTGCGACGACCTGCTGACCCAGACCGTGCTCGGGGGCTTTGCATGGGGCGAGGAAATCCTGCGGCGTGGCGTCCCGCCTTCGGTCGACAACGACCGGGAGTACTGGAAGCCGATTTCGCTTTCGGTCAACGCGCGCAAGATCGATACACCGATACTCATGCAGGTGGCAGATCGGGAGGCGTCGCTTGGACTACCGGCAATCGGCGCGCTGACCGAGGCGGGAAAGCCGCTCGAAGTCTATGTATTCCCCGACGAATATCACAACAAGTGGCAACCGGCGCACCGGCTTGCGGTCTATGACCGCGCTATCGACTGGTTCAACTTCTGGCTGCGGGATCATGAGGATCCGGCGCCCGAAAAACGGGAACAGTACGCGCGCTGGCGAGAGCTTGCGCGCAAGGCGCCGAAAGGAGGGACCGCGATCAGCCCCTGATTCCGCGGGCCCAGATCTCGGTATCCATCAGCCTGACGATCCGGCTGCATTCCCCTCCCTTGAAGGGAGTCGGATCGTCCAGAGCTGCTTCGACGGCAGCGATATCGATCACGCCTGCCGCGGCCAACAGGCCGCCGAGCAGCCGATCGCGAATCAACTCGCGGTTGGCCTCGTAGAGCTCCACGATATAGCTGTCCGGGACACCCTTGCTGCGCCGCCAGATCACGTCGGGCGGCAGCATGTCCGAGAAGGCCCGGCGGGCGATGGCCCGGTTGCATCCGCGCTCGACCCATTGCCATGGCGCGAGCGACAGGCAGTGTTCGATGAGCGGCTGGCTCACGAGCGGAGAAACCACATTCGATTTCGCGCCATGGGGGCCGTCCTCCATGAAGCTCTGGGCGCCGATGAGCTGTGCGATCTGAGCCGATCGACCTGGTCGCGGCGGAATACCGGCCGACAGCCACGGATGGAGCGGTGAGAGATGCGCTGCGGCCACGGCCTCCGGCGACAGCATCTGCTCGGCGACAGGCCAGCGGTAAGGGCGCGACCGTTCCCAGGCGCGCCGGGCGGCTTTTCTCGCGACCCGCCATGCCGATGCCTCGGTAAGCGCCGCTATCTCGTTGCAGGTTTGCCGGAACGCGCGTGGGCCCTGCCGATCGAGCAGGCAATCTGCGGCGGGTGAAGCCGACTGCAGCGAGCAGAACACATTGTCGCCGCCGCCGCCGTCGACGATCGTGTCGCATCTGAGTTCCTGTGCGATGCCACCCGCCGCCCGGTAGAGCATCTGTTCGAAGCTGCGGGCCACCGGGCGCGGCAGACTCGTTTTAGCAGGTAGGTCCAGTAGCAGCGAGCCTTCATCCATCCTCCTCTCGGCAAGGGCGAGCTTGAGGCGCTCGCAGGCTGCCCGGGCATAGACGCGTTCGTCACCGGCCGATGCCGGGGCAACGAGGTTGAGGCACGCGATGTTCCGGTCGTTCGCGAACAGCGCAGCAGCGACGATCGACGAATCGAGCCCGCCCGAAAGCATGACAAGGCATCGATCCGCATCATGGGTTTTCGCCTGGACGCAGCGGATTACTTCCTCGCGAAGTCTTGCCGCGGCATCCCCGGGATCGGGCGGCGCTCTGCCCGCCCGCACGAAATCCCATGGCGACCAAAGAATACGGTGCTCGGACCTGCCGCTGAGGAAACGGACGAGTTCGCCGCCACGCACTTCGCAGACGTTTTCAATGCAGGTTTCCCGCAGCCGCATGTCGGCAAACACCAGTTGCCGCGCAACCGCGTCGTAGTCGATGGACCATGACTGCTCCGTGCCGAGTTGCAAGGTACCGATATCGGAGGCGAGATGCGCATGCCGGTCGGCGGCGCGATAGAGACAGGGCAGCGTACCGAACGGGCTGCGCAGTATGGCTACGCTCCCGGCAAGCGGTATCACCGCGACGTAGTCGCCCCAATACCTGCCGATCAGGTGTCTGCCGCCGCTCACCAGAATTTGCTCCGCCTCGGTTCCGGGCAGGGACAGCACCCGCTTCGCGCTGCCCTGCGCAAACAGCGAACCGAAAATGCAGCCCGATTGTCCGATCCGGATTGCCCCGGACGGCGCATTGCCTGCTGCGAGCAGTCCGGGGCGATCCAGGACGATGGCAAGGCCCGCGCGGCGGATTTGACCGTGGAGGCGTCGTTGTCGGTCCTCATCGAGTCCGGTGGCGATGAGATACTTCTGCATTATAGCACCGCGATCGGAGTGTATTGGGCGGCGATCTCCAGTCGCTCGTTGACCAGAACATCCCGCCACTGAACCCAGGCGTGGGCGCGGAACGGGGGCATGCCGACGGCGATCACGACATCGGCGGCGATGCCGGCTGCATGGAGAGTGTGCGCCGCTGCGATCGCATAAGGCAGGCACAGGTTATGGGAACCGAACATGCGGGCGCAGGTCTCGTGCGCGCGGGCGACCCCAGCAAGCGCGTGCCAGGTGGTTTGTGAGCCTGCATCTCCTTCCCGCGTCGCTGCAGCCTTGCAGCGCGCGAGAGTCGCTGCCGTCGCCGGTAGGCCTCGCAGGCGCAGGCTCGCGCGTGCGCGGAGCAAATGCCAGGCGAGGACGGTGACCTCACGTCCGCGCAAGGGGCAGGGCGTCTGCTCGAAAGCACTGTGTTGCGGGGTTTCTGCAGTGCAGGGTGCGAGGCTTAGCGGCGCATCGCCCGGGACGATGATCCGCGCCTTTACCAGAATATCCCGCTCGCGGCGCGAAATCGGATGACCGGCCAAAGCCCGCCTGAAGACATCTTCCGCTTCGTGCGACAGGGCGAAATAGCGGTCGGCCGGCAAGTCGAGGAAGACTGTGCGGTCACCAAGGGAGCAAAATGATAGGCCGCCGCGCAGCGATGTCGGCATGATGCGTCTTCCCGTGCAATGTTATGAGCAAAAGGATGCGCGGCCCCAGCCGCGCATCCTCGTGGGTCAGTCGTCCGTGAGACCCGGCTGCTCGAGAGCCAGTACGAGATCGTTGCCCTGGCCGATCGGGCCCCTGGTTTCCACGGTGGCGGAGCCCAGGTCGATGACGGTGTCTTCGTGTTCCATTTCAGTCTCCTTCTTCAAGCGCCGCGATATTGCGGCTGAAACAAGGTGACTTGAATTGCGGATTATAAAAAATTTATAATTTTCCTATAATTAGAATATATTGTTATGTGTAATTCAGTCTGCATTGTAAATTTTAGAAACTAACGCTCGTGCATTCGCCATTCTCTTGCGATGATAGGCTCTGATGGTGCGGATGAATGCGTTTTTGCTTTCATGTTTGGTGTCGTTAATTGACTTGAGTTCCCGCATGACGTCATCGAACAGCAGGCTTTCCGCTGCGCGGGCGCTCGCCAGCCGGTCATTGATCATGACGAGCAGGGCGAAAAGTTCCGGCCGCAGCGCCGAGTCGGCGATGGCGAGAAACAGACCGGCGACGCGGTCGGCATAGGAGGCTTCGGGAATGGGAATCGGCAAAGCCGCGTCCCTGCTTCCCGGCATGGCATGGCCCAGCCGCAGCAGTTCGAAGTTCAGGCGGTAGAGGTCGATGAGGATCGTCTCCGTCATCACCGGCAGGTGGAAACCGGTGTTGGGCCGGATCTCGACCAGCCGTTCGCCTGCCAGCCTGAGCAGCGCTTCGCGCACCGGCGTCACCCCGGAGACGATATCACCGGCCAGCCTGGCGGGATCCAGCCGTTCGCCGGGGGCAATCCTGCCCGACAGCAGAAGGCGTTTCAGGTCATCGTAGGCCTGGGCGGATCGCGGGCCGGCATTCATTTCCTGTCTCGTGGCCCGACCGGATGCAGTGCGCCGGTGGCGGGTACCCGGCGTTCAACGCAAGACATCGCATGTCTCCGGGCACGGGGCAGGGGCGATGAGGTCGCAGCGCTGCAGGCGCGCTGGGGTATCTTCGTCGATCTCGATGACCATGGCGGCAAGTGTGCGCGTGCCGAACGCTCTGGGAATCCCGAGCGGGCGGCATCGCCAACCGAAACGTACGATCTGGCGCATCCATGAACCCTCGGCGACGCCGGTGAAGCGATCGATGCCGCTTCTCAGCGCGAATGCCACGAGGGCGTGAGTCAGTTCGTCGCGGTCGCGTGGGCGCCGCGCGGCGCCGGATCGTCGCTCCAGGCAGAAGCTGGTGATCTCCATGGTCGTGGGGCCGCGCGGGATATCCTCATCGCACAGTCCGGCGAATAGGGCGGCGAGAAGATGCGGCCCCATGGTCGGCAGCAGGCGGGCCGAGGCGCGGTGCCCGCCGTCCTCGCCGCAAAGCACGACATCAGTGGCAGGCTCCATGTCGAACTCGTCGAGTTCGAAGCGGCCGGCAATCACCGGCAGGTCCCAGTGCAGCAGATCGATGAAGACGCGCTTGCGGGCCTCGAACATGCTGCGCAGGACCGTCAGTTCGGCGGCGCCGGGGGCATTGGGCAGACAATGGATCATTGCAAACCTCCTTTACGAAAAGGTTCGCGATCCTGCCTGTCGCACGGCGGTTTGCGGTAGGGACGGAACCGTCCCTACCGGGCGCAGCGGACCTCGTGATAGCTGATCGCTCCGCCGCGACATGCGAGGAACACTGCCTGTGGCCTTCTCACCGCACCCAGCCGGGCACAGGCGCCGCTGATATGGCGCCTCACGCTCCCTTCCCGGATGCCGAGGATCTGCCCGATTTCCCAATCGGTCTTTCCGGCAGCCACCCAGGCGAGGCACTCGCGTTGCCGCCTGGTGAGCGGCGCGCTGCGCATCTGTTCCATGAACTCCCTGTAGCCGTTCAGGCGGCGGGCGGCCTTGAAGGCATCGTCCGCGATCAGCCGAGCCAGGATAAGACCGTCCTCGTCGAGCTTGCGTCCCGGTACCGCGGCGAACGAGCACGACGCCTGAATTTCTCCGGGCACATGCGCGGGCACCGTGAAACCCTCGCCGAGCCCGTGCCGCTGTGCCAGTTCCATAAGCCGGTGGTCGGTAGGGCTGAACTCGATGTACTGTCCTGCCTCGCTCCACCGGAATGCATCGCGCGTACGGCCTACCGCCCGGTGGACGGGATCGCAGCCGCTGAGGTGGTTTTCGTCGTAGAACCGGACCCAGCTCTGCGGATAGTTGCACAGCCGCAGGGCCTTGTTCCCCTCCTCGCTCCAGTCGACATGATGACCGAGCGCATAATAGTCGCAGCCTATCGTGCGGGTGATCTCGGCCAATGCGCTGTTCAGGTCCTCGAGGTTGGCCGCGTTCTCGATCCGCTTCTGGAAACTCCTGTATGTCCTTGTGAAGCCCATGCTTCGCCTCGGTTCGGTGAGGCGTCTCAAGCCACCTTTCTACACCGAACCGTCCCTTGCATGTTCAGGCGTATCGGCCTCCGGCCTTCATTCCGGAAGCGGAGCGCGATTGCAGATGAAGCTTATCCTATAAGCGGCATGCCAAACCGCAAAACACATTTTGTAACAAAAGTGTCATGAGTGCCCTCAGGGCAGCGCGGCAGGCGGTTGCCCCGCAGTCTGCTCTCCAATCCCGATGGTTCGATCCGCAGCATTACCATGCCCTTGCAGGGATCGACCGGGCTGCACTTGCATGGGAATGGCTGCGCCGCGACCCCGGATATGTCGACTGGTATGCGCGCGCGAGCGAGGTGACGCGTTCGGGATGGGACGGTAGCGCCGCCCGGGTATGGGGGCTCCACTTTCGCCGAGAACCCCGAGGTCGCAGGGGCAGGGGCAACACTCATCTGGACAGCCGAATTCGATCCCGGCACGATCGCGGTGGAAGCGCTGCCCGCCTCGCCCGGTAGCCGCGATACCGTCGATGCTGCGGTATTCGGCAAGTGGTTGTCGATTGCCCGCATGCACGATTCCACGGAGCATATCGTTATCAGCGACGGGTTTCGCCGCATCAGGCTGGATGTCGTTTCCGGTTCCCTGACCCAGGGACCAGTCTGTCTGCGATACCGGCTTGAAGGCATAGCCGCGCTGCGCCCCCGTGTGCTGCCGCTTCGCCGCCTCCTGGCGCTGTGCACCCACCGCCGCTTCGTGGCGTCGCTCTTTCCGCCCGATCCGAAAATGCCGCGTCTCATCGAAATGCTGCGGGTTCATGATGGCATTGTCGCCGGCGCCAGTCTCGGCGATCTTGCCGAAGCTCTCTACGGCGCTGGAGTGCACGATGCAGATGGCGCGCGCAGATCGGATTCCCTGCGCTCACGGGTTCGGCGCCTGGCCCGCGAGGCCCGCGCCATGGCCGCAGGCGGTTACAGGCGGCTCATGCGTAACTGACGCAGCCCAGCGCTCTACGGCTGTCTCTTGCGGTTGACCGTCTATTTTCGCGCCGACCGGCGATCATGGCGGGCTGGGCGCGGAGACGGTGTTGCACCCGCGGAGAGTTCCTCACCGCTTTTGTCGTGCCTGGATGCAAATGCTGCGGACCGGGCTCGACACCGGCTACCGGCCTATCTCACTCGACCTGCCTCACCGACGAAGCGGCCCGCTTGAGAGGGAACGACCTTGCGTGCTGCCGCAGCGGCCCTCAGATTATCATTGATCGGAAGCACCTCTACGCGCGCATAGTTCTTTGCGAAGCCGGACGACGGCAAGGCGGCGGCGAACAGCAAGGCAAGCAGGCTCAAGCACGATTCAAGATTAGATCCGCGCAACTTAACACCCCTTCTTGCCCCAGACTTCGGCTCATCCAAACTAGCGTGAGGCAATGCGATGTCGAAGTCATGGTGTAGAGGATCCGGTGACACCAAGAACGAACTTAGCGTCAGCCACACGCTCCGGCAGCGCTCCTGCATCCGGCCTGGATCCGGAGCCTCGATCAGCGCCATAGCCGCGCGAAACCGCGCCTTACCTGATAAGCGGCAGCATCTTCGCCTTTCACGGGCAGGTGGGCGAGCGTTCGGCCGTAGCGGTCCGTCTCCGTTCTCAAGATCGTGAGCTTGCCCCGCGCGGGAAACCATCGAGCGCGGATCTGCTGACTTCCCTTGCTCGTAGTCACACCAGGGAGCTTCTGCGAAGCGGCGAGGGGCTCGCGCGAAAGCCTCGATCAGCGCGGCGAATTGATCAGCGCCGGGGCGCTGATGCCGACGAGACGCACGCGTTGCCGTGAGGAGGCGGGAACCACCTGTCTCGCGAGTGGTTGATCATCGTAATTGCGGCAGCGGACCCTCCCCCGGCCACGCCGTTCTCGAGGCCGCCCTTTGTGCGAAGGGCGGCCTCATTCCTTTCATTCCTGTTAGGATGTCAGGGGGCGGGGATTGTTACCCTGTATCGGCTCGGCCCGGGTTTACGAGAAGCAGCGCCTGATAGATGTCGGCACTGCTATTGGCGAGCTCTTCTGCAGGCGCCCTCGCGATTCCTGCGGAACGTCGCTGTCCCTTCAGAAGTTATTGCGGCGAGCGTAACGCGAAGGGAAAATCATGGCGATCGAATGTGTGGCTTACCGCGATGCCAAGGGCGGACTTCACAGCAGCCTGGAGAAGGCCACGCTCGAAGATTTGGCTGCGGTCCTGGGCCGGGTCGGCGATGAAGGGGGGATGACCAGCGGCGTGGCGCGAATGATCTTCGACAAGCGCGCGGAGATTGAGCGGGTCTTTGCCGAGTATGACGCGCTTGTAGCTTCGGCGGCCGGTTCCGCCGGAGATGCTGCCGAGTCCGGTGAGCCGAATGCCGGCAGCATTCGCGTCGTCAGGAGCAACCTGCCCTGATGCGGGCCGAACTTGGCTCTCGAGTGCAGCGAGACAGCATCGCTGTCCTGAACCCATCGGCTGAATGGTGATTTTCGTCCGGGATAAGCGCGGTGCCCCAGTCCTTCTCGTCCGTCGTTGAAGAACAGGGAACCCGAAGGCGTACTGAAGAGGTTGCTCGAAAGAGCGAACCGCAGCGCTTCTTCACTCCTGCTTGACGGCGCTCTATGCCGTGGGCAGGCAGACCGATCGCTCCTGCTTCGGCACACAGCGCTTTCCGAGGCTTTCGGTTGCGGTCGTCGGGCGGGGCCGGTGGGCCATGTCTCGCCTCGATGCGGAAGCGCGCAGGTTGCGACCGCGCACGGCTCCATTCGTGGGCCTTTGCAGAGTTTCCCGATAACATGAGGCGTAAGTTACAGCAGGCAGAACTTCGGACACCGAAGGCCACCTCGCGATTCCATCCGACGATTGCCGCCGCGCCGAACGCGCTTCAGATCCGCAGAATGTAAGTGACCGGCTCCCGAAGATCTGCTGACGGAAAAATGTCTGATCACACCTGGCAATCTCGGTTGCCGAGACTGGACGGGAGGGACAAAATTTGCCCTTTTCATTCGTCCAGCTCGGAACCGTTATTCCCCTTACCTAGAACCGGAATCCGCTGGTCAATGCGACCTGGTGACGCGACAGGCCAATTCGACTTTCGACGTCGTCGTAACGGTAGTTGCCGTAATCGCTGTAGCGGTATTCAATGCGGGCAAAGGTAGACGGCGTCACTGCGACTTCCGCGCCTGCGCCGACGCGGAACCCGTCGAGATTGTCGTGCTCGCTGTAATTCTCACCTTCGTAGCGGATGCTGAGGTCAGCGCGAGCATTGGTGTAGCCGCCTTTGGCATAAAGCAGAACGCTGGGAGCGACGTGCACCCCGAGGCGGGCGCCGATGTAGAGATCGCGGCCTGCCGACAGCTTCCAGCGGTCGCCGGCCATCACCAGATTGTCGTAGCTCTGCTTGGTTGTCGCGCCGGTAATCTCGCCCTCGACGCCTACTACCACAGGACCGGCGTCATAGTCGTAGCCAAGGGTCGCACCATAGAGAAAGCCGCCCTTGCTCTCGTCCAGATCATAGTAGCTCAGGTTGGTGCTGTCATAGCCCACGATCACACCGGCCTTGATACCGGTTGCGGTAGTAGCTTCCTGCGCCAGAGCGGGCGAGGCGATCAGGGTGAAAACAGCTGCTGCAATATGTTTTTTCAATGTCAGTCCTCGATAGGTCAATCACAGACGTTTAGGCGGTGATCCCTTATCGATGTCCTATTGGCGCGCAAGAGTAGTTCTATGAATATTGATTAAAAACCTTGTCATACTGTATTTTGGAGAAATTGATGAAAAATACGAAATTTCCAGATGAAAATTTTTGAATAATGCAACTGGCTTTCAAGAATTTAATCCATATAACTTCGATCCAAGTCGAGGCGCTCGTGGGGGCTCGCGGCGTTCCCTGCTGGTCGCAAACCTTGCACCACGCTCGCTGGAAATTTTCTGCCGATCAGGTGTAGCGGTACGACCTTGAAGTACCCGCAAAGAGAGCTGCCTGTTCAGCATTATTAGTCTCTCTTTGCGGTTTTCAGGAAGGGGGCGTGACCCGCGGGGCACGCCCCGGTCAGGCTGCGGCGTACTGTAGGCACGGTACGTCGCAGCAGGTATACATCAGAAGCCCAGGCGAATGCCTCCGGTGACGTTGGTTACGCCATTTGCTCCGGTAAAAGCCGTGTTGCCCCGCGCGAACAAGGTTATGCCCGGGGTCGCAGCCCAATCGAATCCACCGCCGACTTGCGCATAGTTGCGATCGCGCTCTGCTCCGGCCACCGTGAACCGGCTGGACACATCGGAGAATCCGGCCGTGGCAAGCGTGGCGTCACCGCTGGCGCGGTAGCGCCAACCGGCCGTCAGCCAGGGGCGTAGCCGCGTCTGAGCCGCCATGTCGAGGCGCAGGTCTACGCTTACGAAAGTGGCATCCTGCTTGCGACCCGCCACATCGAGCGCGAAGACGTCGCTACCGGTCTCATGTGCATCACCGCGTTTAACACGAATGTGCGTCACGCCGAGCTCGGGCCCCAGACGCCATCCCCCCTTGCCGATCGCAAAGCCGTAGCCCCCGTGGGCATCGAAGGTCAGACTGTGCAGATCGTAGTGGCCGGTTGTCTCGGTACGATCAAAGAGGCTGCGGTGCGTGGTCGCGGAGCTGCCGTCCCAGACGACCGAACCGCCAAGATCCAGGCCGCCTCGTTCGAAGGAGACGCTTGCCCCCACGAAGGTGCCGTCCGCCTTGGTCCTGGCCCCCAGTGCCGGCAGGCTCTGGTTGGCGTAGATACGGCCGACAACCGCCGCGACTGCCACCGGCCCGGCCTGATACCCGATGCCGCCGAGAAGTCCGCCGCTGTTTTGCCGAACGTTCGAGGTGCCCTGGCCTGAATTGCCGCGCAGATTCTGCCAGCTGCCCAGTCCCTGACCCAGCATGAAGAAGCGCGATTTTCCGGCCTCTCCGGTCCGCTGCGAGGCACGCAGGGCTGACGAAATGGCAAGGCCATTGTCGATGCCAATCTGGCCGGCGACCGCATAGGCTTCGGGATGGAGCGTGTTCATAGCCGCTTCGTTGACATAGCCGTCGGCCTGGGTAAGCTTTTGCACTGCCGTCACGAGACCGTCGCTGGCCGTGCCTGCGATCAGCAGGTCGTTCAGATAGCCGTTCGTTGCCGTGACGTTTTTACCGGCACCCGCATGCAATTGCAGCGTTCCAAGCAGATCGAGCGTATCGGACGTCTGGACGATATAACCCAGCACCGTCTGTACCTTTTCGATCCTGGAGAAGCTGCCGGTTATTCCGTCGGTCGCGGTGATCAGATGATAGGTGACGCCCGGTGTGAGCGGCCGTTCTCCGACGATGTTCAGCGTTGTGCCGCTGGCGATCGTCAGGCTGCCGTTGATGACCAGCGCGTCGCTGACCGTCGGCGTCATTTCGAACAGCGTGGTCGACCCGGAAGCAAGCGTCACGTTGCCGTCGACCGTCATCATCGCCGGAGAGGCGCCCGGCGACAGCGTGCCCTGTACCGTGATGTTGCCATTGACGGTTCCGGCGCTGCCGAATGTCGCGCCCTGCGCCACGGAAATCCCGTTTCGCGCGGTGATCGTCGATCCGGCAAGACCGATCAGCCTGCCGCCGTTGACCCAGATGCCGTCGAAGCTGGCATCGCTGGCCAGCGAGCCCGTTCCGCTTTCCATCGCGAGCTCTTCGAAGTTCGTATAGGTATTGAGATCGATCGCTGTCGGTGCTGTCGCAGCCTGGTCGAAGTGCAGAGCCAGGCGATCGGTTCCCGTGCCGCCATCGACAACGCCGCTGACCGAAGAGCCGGCAAATGCCTCGAACACGTCGTTTCCGCCGCCCAGCGCGACATTACCGATGATCGTGCCGCGATTGACCACATGCTCGGAGCCATCGGTGCCCGTCAGCACCGTTTCGCCTAAGGTCTGCAGGGTGGAGCCGGCCGCCAGTTCGAAAGTCGTGCCTTCGCTGACGAACAGCGTCTGGACCGGCAGGACGCCGTTTACCGTCACGCTGCCGCTGCCTGTCACGCCGAAGTTTTCGAAGCCGGTGAAGGTCTGGAAGAAGGCGCTGTCCAACACGCCGCCGCCGGTCAGATCGGCCAGGAGCGTATCGTTACCGGCTCCGCCATCGACAGTGCCGGTCATGACCGCCGAAAGGCGCTGCACGAAAAGATCGTCTCCGTCGCCGAGATAGACGTTGCCGATGATCGAGCCGGTGTTCTCGACGTAATCGTTGCCGCCGCCAAGGTCGATCGAACCGATGATGGTTCCGCTGTTGACGATCCTGTCGTCCTTGCCGCCGAAAGTCTGCACGGCCCCTGCGAACCGGGTCGTGCCATAGGTTTCTGCACTCAGGTTATCCGCGGTGACGGTGTATCCCGACGTGCCGTCGATCGTGCCTGTATTGACCAGATCCAGCGCGCTGGTGACCCGGATCGCAGCAGCATACGCACCCTTTGCTTCGATCGTGCCGGCATTGACGAGAGAGGTCGGACCTGTGCTGCCGGAGACCGACACTGCCGTGGAGGCGAACGTTTCGGGCCTGACGACGAGATCGTAATAAGGGTAGTCGGGCAAGGGAATCCAGCCGTAGAACATCCCTTCATATCCATCGCCTTCGCTGCGGATCGTTCCGGTATTGGCAATGTTTATCGTAGCCGAGCCGTCACCTCGCACGTTCAGGGCCGAAGCCCCGCTGGCCGAGGCGCTGAGAGTGCCCGAGTTTTCCAGCGCAAGGCTGTAGCTGTCCGGCTGCTCGTAGAGATTGGACGGTGCGATGGTCAGGCCGTCTCCCGTCTCGATCACGCCGCTGTTGCTGAAGGTCAGCGACGGCGAGACCGCATCCTGGGCGAAAGCGTAGTCGATGACGGCACTTCCGCCCCTGATCGTACCGCTATTGGTGATCTTGGCGCCGGTCAGCTGGTAACCTGTAATGCCGAGCGCCGAAGCGAAACCGGCTTCCGTAATCGTGCCGCTGTTGTCAAAACTGAGCGCGCCGGTTCCCCATTGGGAGACCGCTGGGCCCATAAGCCCTTCCGAGCCGACGGTTGCACTGTTGGACAGTGCGTTGGCCGCCACGGTAATGCCACCGACATCGGCTTCGTTGGATAGAGAGGCGAGAGGCCCGTCGAGGTCCGTCGGGGCAAAGTAGAAGAGGTTCTCATAACTGACGAGTGCTTCGCTGGTGGCGGCCCTGTTCACGATCTGCCCGTTGCCGGCCAGGACGATGGTCTCGGCAAGCGGAGCATCGCTGACGATCGTGACGACCGTATCGCTTCCCAATGATCCGGTGAATTCGCCTTGGAAGGATGTCGGCAGCGGGGCGCCCAGCGTGACGGTCCCGCTGGTCTTGCGCACATGCCCGATCTGGTTGTAGCCGCTTCCGCCGTCGATCGTGCCGGAAACGCCGAAGCCCGAACCGTCCTCGATCAGGACATCATCGCCGGACCCGAATCGCAAGTCACCCTCGATCGAGCCGCCATCCGCGTAATAGTATGCGCGTGTCGCGGAGTAGCCGTAGCTGGACCATCCCAGATCGACGTCGCCAACGATGGTCCCGGCATTGCGCAATGTGCCGCCGTTGCTCTGGATCGCCACACCGGCGCCGCCGGAAATCGTGCCGCCCGCACTGTTTTCGACGGTCAATGTATAGCCGCTTGTCGATACGATGGCAGCCTGTCCGGTGCTGGCAATCGTGCCGGAATTGACGATCGACGCGGCGCCGATCGCATAAACGGCGGCCGCGCTTGCCGAGATCGTGCCGGAGTTGTCGAGGTCGGAAACGTAGGCGAGGCCATTGCCGCCTGTCGCCGTGATCGTTCCGGCATTGGTCACGGAGCCGCCCGAGATTGCCGACGGCGTGCTCCAGGTTGCGCCGGACGTATTGTTAAGGGTGATCGTCCCTGCGTTCGTGAGGTGGTCTTCCGCCCCCAGAATGATCGCGGCCTGGATGTAGGTGCTGGCGTTGTCCTGGGTCGCCGTGATCGTCCCCCGGCTCGTGATATCCAGCGCGCCGGCCGTCCCGGAATAGCCGGAACCGGATAGCATGCCGGTCAAGCGGATCGCAGATTGGTTTCGCGCATCGATATCTGCGGTCAGGTCGACGCTGCCGTCGCCTGCAAAAGTAAGCGGCCCAGTGATAACGCCTTCGGCTTTGAGCGTAAGCGCTGCGTCATCGTGAAGTTGATAGCCTACCGAGGCAAAACCGGCATGCGAAGCCAGCGCCGCGCTGGCATCCTTGCGCACTTCGTAACGGAGATGGGATCCCGATGCCGTGACCGTCCCGTTGATCCCTGCAAACTCGCCGGCTCCCTCGTTCTCGAGCTCGGTGATCAGATAGGATCCCTTCCCGAGCGTCAGGTTTCCATTCAGGACGCCGCCGGCGAGCGCGTAGTAGCGATTGTCGTACTCGGACGTCGATACATACGGACCGACGAACGAAACGTCGCCGTTGATGGTCCCGGCATTCCTGATCTGCGCGTTGAAAATGAACGAGCCGTCGGCGGCGATTGCGGCTGTTCCGCCGGAAATCGTGCCGCCTGCTCGATTGTCCAGATTGCCATAGGAACCCAGGAGGACCGCAGTCGCCGACGAAGATATCGTGCCGGTGTTGGCAAGGCTGGCCGACAGGTCGACGCCGACGCTGCCGCCCGAAATCGTGCCGCTGTTGGTCGGAAGGTCTGCCCCGTAGCTGGACCCCCACAGCACCAGACCCGTTCCATTGACGGAACTGATGGTGCCGGTGTTGGAGAAAGCCGAACTCAGACGGACATCGGCAGCGGTTCCGATTGCACTGATCGTGCCCGAGTTGTCGAAGGCGTAAGTGTAGACGTTTACGCCGGCGCCCTGGGAATTGATCGTGCCGCTGTTGGTGAAGCTGCTGAGCGAGTCGAGATCGAGCGCATAGTTCTCCGACAGGCCCGTGCTCGTGATGATACCTGCATTGACCAGTTTGCCACCGCTTCCGATGGAGGCGTTCGAGATGACCGTTCCGTTGGCGCTCAGGCCGGTTTCGTTGCGAAGGGTGCCGCTGCCGTCGAAGGCCAAGGCTCCCGGAACCGAGAAACCGTCAGCGAGCGTGACGGTGACCGCATTTCCCACGACAAGCGCGGTTCTTTCGAAATTGGTGGGCAAGACGATGGTCTTGTCCAGCGTCCGATCGCTGGCGAAATCGATCTGGACCGAGTCGGTCCCGGCGCCGCCGTCGATCGATCCGGTTACGCCGGTGACCAGATCGCCGGCCTCGGTGTAGATCGCGTGAAGCACATCGTTGCCCGCGCCGAACACCAGATTGCCCTCGATCGTGCCGCCGGTCGAATCGACGTTGCTTTGCGAATAGGACAGGCTGCCGTTCGATCCGGCAAGAACGGTGCCTGTAATGACGCCCTTGTTTACCAGATTGAGCTGCCCTGAGGCCGAGATCGCGGTGCCCGAGGAGCGGATCACGCCGCCTGCATTGTTCGTCACCGATACCTCGGCCGAGTTCAGCGCAGCCCCGGTGCCCAGATTTACTACTGTTCCCGTGTTATCGAGCGACAGCCAGTACCCGCCGGACAGCGTGCTGCCTTGCGCGCTCGTAATTTCGCCGCCCGCCTGATTCACCACGAACATGCCGGCATTGCTGGCGGATATTGCTGCTCCCGAACCGCTATTTGCTATCCTGCCGCTGTTGGTGACCTGCGATCCCAGGTTGTAGATCGTCGAGGCCGCGCCGCTCGACACGATCTGGCCGGAATTGGTCAGGCTGGCATAGTTCAGGGGAGTGGCGCCGGTGATGGCGCTGTTGGAGCCTCCGTCGATGAGGCCGGCATTGTCGATCGTGCCCACCGTACCGGAAATGCCGCCGATCGTGCCGCTGGCCCGGTTGACGATGCTGGTGAACGAGACATAGGTGCCGCTGGCGACGACCGCAGGACCCGAAGTCCCGATGAGCGAGCCGGCATTATCCAGCGTGGCGCGTGTGTAGCTTGTAAAGCCCGCGACCGGCCCGAGCGTGATGGCGTTCGCACCGGAAACGCTGCCGCCCTCAGCGACATTGATGTCGATACCGGTGGAAATGCCATAGTAACCGGAGGGCTGAGTTCCCTCGGTCAGGCGAATGCCGGCGGATGAATTTCCGTTGATCGCGCCGGCGACGAGGATCGTGGCGGTACGGGCAAAGATATTGCTGGGCGCGTTGATGGCAACGGTGACCGCCGGACCGGACGTCGCTGAAACAGTTGCTCCGGTTTCGACGGAAACCGTGGTTGCGTTAGTCGTCACCGTCAGGCCATCGGTATCGCCGCCACTGCACGTCGTCGTCGATGATGGTTGTGTCGGATCGGGAGAGCACGCAGCGCGGGCCGCATTCGGCGCAAAAACTGAACTACACCCAATCGCCAAAATGCTGCAGGCGCGCAAAAACTGGCCACGTGAGCCACTCGTCATCGTCATTTAGCCAAACTGCCCCGTCTTGCTGCAGTCGACGCGAACGGTTGACTGCCCCCAAACGTGATCATTGCGAAAATTTTCGCTTGAATGCAACAATATGAAATAACTGCAAATGGGCCGAAATGTGCAGTTTGAGGGCGAGCCGGCAAATGCTTTCGTCGATGACAGGATTTTTCATTTAACGGGCCGCCTGGTTGCGGCACATCGCCGATCCTGTCCGGGTGATAAAGGCGGTCGGAACCAGGAAGACGGCCGCACGATCTAACTGTAAGTGAGCCGCAGCGCCCCACGCCTCCGGCATGACCGCGCTCTATGCCGCGCGCGGGCGGGCTCAACGCCCCTGATTCCCGCGCTTCGGCACCGAGCCCCTTTTAAAGGGTCTCGGCCTTCGGTGACGATCGCTGGCGCGCAAGGGGGAAGTGGGGTCGGCGGGGCATGCCCCGCCTCGATGTGGACGCGCGCCGGCTGCGCCCGCGCGCGGCACCATTTGTGAGCCTCTCCCGATGAAAGTCGGGGTGCGGGCTCGACAACCGTCTGGGCCCGCCATCGGCCCCTGCAAGCCGCTCCTTCGTCGCGGCTCCTCCACTATCGTTCCGGCCTTTCAGGTGCAGGCGCCGCTTGCTGCGGGCCCTGTCGGTCGTCCGGGCCGCCCACCCCCCGCCTTTTTCGGGGGAGGCCCATGGTGGGTTTTTTGGGCAGTGCAGGAGGTGAGACATGCGCAGCAATCGCAAGGTCCCGCAATGCGCGAGGCCGCAAGATCAGGTTCAGGGCGAAGCTGGTTCCGGGCAGCATGGGGACGGCGGCAACGCCGATCCGGTGCGAGTCGAGGTTCAGGGGCGCGGGCTTTCGGGGGGTGTGGATAACCCCGACCATAACCCCCGCCATAACCCTGAGGGTAACCTTGGGGGTAATTCCGGAGGCAGTCCTTCGGCAGGCAGGCAGGACACCCGCAAGAAGGAGGCACGGGTCTCGCTTTACGACGAGGTCACGGCCAGGATCATTGCAGAACTGGAAGCGGGGCGCATCCCGTGGGTCCAGCCATGGAGCAGCGCGGCTTGCGGCGGGGCGGGGGGAGCCGGGGCGGTTCCATGCCTGCCGCGCAATGCCCTGACGTCTCGCAGTTACTCAGGCATCAATATCCTGCTGCTCTGGGCTTCGGCGCTGGCCGGAGGCTGGGAGCGTCCCGGCTGGCTCACGTTTCGCCAAGCCATCGCGGCGGGCGGCAATGTGCGCAAGGGCGAGCATAGAACGCAGGTCGTCTATGCCGACCGCTTCACGCCCGAGACAGAGAAGCAGCGGGTGCGGGAGAGCGGCGGCGAGGCGCGGTCGGTTGCCTTCCTGAAGCGCTTCACCGTCTTCAATGTCGCGCAGTGCGAGGGCTTGCCGGACGATATCCTGCCGCAGCCGGTTGCCTTGCCCGAGCGCGAGATCGTGCCGGTGGCCGAGGCGCTCATTGCCGCAAGCGGGGTCGATTTCCGGATCGGGGGCGACAAGGCCTTCTATGCCCCCGGCGCGGACTTCGTGCAGGTGCCGCCGCA